>ENA-ORXT01000348-ORXT01000348.1-marine-metagenome-genome-assembly--contig:-NODE-348-length-76481-cov-52.563374_pt1 | contig 76481 bp, 61 predicted proteins | sample MGYA00237868_ERZ511482 | MGnify/ENA metagenome assembly ERZ511482 | reverse complement strand
TCATTCGTTCTTGCCTTGATCCATTTTGAACAATTCTAAATCCTTTTCCGTCATCTAAAAATAGAAATGGTATAAGAGCAGTCGCAACTAAGCAATTATATAGATATCCTGACTCCCTACGGTTTCTCGAAAACTACTTACGAATTCTTATTCTCCGCGCATAAGGGGTTGATAGGCTGCATCTTTACATTGTAATTAATTTGAAAATCTAATAAAAATTATAATCATGAAAAAAGTTGCAATATTACTACTAATCTCTTGTCTAAGTATTTCCCTTACGAGAGCTAACACTACAGAACCAACGAACAATATAGAAATCGGAAACGCACTGAATGTTACGGCAGAAAGTGGCCTGAAAATGAGAACAAGCCCTGGCTTAGACAGTAAGGTTATCACGATTATCCCGTTCGGAGAAGCTGTGCAGATATTGCCAGATTTTCTAGAAGAGCCTAGCTCAGAAACGATAGAATGGGTAGAAGGAACATGGAGATTAGTTTCTTATGGCGAGGAGGAAGGATATGTTTTTGATGGTTTTCTGACCCACCTTCCAGTACCGTACTATGCGTTCGAGCAGAGTGTAGAAGATCTAGATCTTACTTATCCGCTGATGTCTTGGACGGAATATCATTATGATGTTGTTGCGCAAGCCGATACGACTATAAGCAAGGATAGAACGAAGGTAACACAACAATATACAGATGGCGTTGTGCTGAAAAAATACGATAATAAGTACTTGTATAAAGTACAGGTAGAATTAGAAAATACAAGAATGATGGACGCTTATCAGTTACTACAAAATATGCTGCTGGACGAGTCAGAAAAAATTACTTTCAGAAACAAAAGTCTATTTATCCAGACGAAGAATGTGGAGCTAGATAAGATTACGGTAGAGGTAGACAATCCTGTAGAGATAAGAAAAATAGGTGAAAATAAAGTAAGAATTACAGTGTTCACTTTTAACGAAGGTTGCAGTTTATAAAAATTAACATGGGTAGTATGATGTCGGCTCGATGGAGTCGGCATTTTACTTAAACTTTAGATTCTAGGTTTTCTGTTTTCGATTTACAAATTTCCACTCGGGGTCTTCTTCATCTGAAGGAGGCCCTGAGACTATTAGAATAGATGGGTGAATTATTTCACTGGAGCTGATGTTAGGTTTTTTTTATGCATTTCTTCCTTTCAATAATAAGTCCATTACCATAGGTTTCTTTCTGACCGAAACGGGAATATGTTCTCCATTCTTAAGTAACAAGTATCCTCCCTCTGTCTTGATGTAGGATTGTATCTTGCTTATGTTCACCAGGTGCGACTGATGTACTCTGAGAAACATTTCTTCCGGCAACATACGCTCATACTGCTTCAGTGTTTTCGTGACTAGAACTTTAGATCCATCCGTTATAAAAAATTGCGTATAATTATCCATAGAGGTACATCTGATAATATCAGCTAGAGCAACAACTCGGATCTCCTCTTGTGTGTTAAGCGCAATCTCTCTAGCTCGGGTATCTCCAGCATTGTTCTTAATAATGTTTTTTTGCTGATCAGAAAGCTGAGGCTTTAGTTTAGCTTTTTCTACAGCTTGCACTAGCAACTCTGGATCCATAGGCTTAAGCAAATAATCTACCGCGGCATACTGAAAAGCCTTGATTGCATAATCTTCAGAAGCTGTTGTAAATATCACTGGAAAAGCAGAAGTATCTATTATATCCAAGAGATCAAAACCATCTCCATCTCCCATCTGTACATCTAAAAAAAGAAGGTCGGGCTTTATTTTTCTGAGCAACTTAGACCCTTCTATTACGCCGTCTGCTGTAGCAATAACCTTTATATCTGGGCAGTAATCCTCCAGGTCTTGCCTAAGACTTGCAATCGCCAGAGGTAGGTCATCTATTATTATAGCTTGCATAGCTCCAAAGATAGCTATTACAAACTTACATCCACCAAAAGACAGCTTTCTAGTTCTTAAATTTATTTCTTGCCTGAGTAGTAGTAATTAATATACTGTTAAATCATTATGATAATACGGCCACTTAATTTAGATTTAAGTTTTTTCTAGCAATAAACAATTCCATTATGAAAAACGCACTGACATTCCTTCTTTGCTGCAGTATGTTCCATACAGCGCAGACCCAGATTCTAGATTATGATATATCTACCTTTGTACGACCAGAATTATATAGGTCAACTTCTACCATCGGTGCAGATATTAATCTATCAAACGATAATAATATTGTCGATCCCAATACGAAAGAGACAGATTATAGTGCTAGACTCAATGGGTCTTATACGCTAACTAAGTTTGTAAATAATGAAAGCAATCAAAAATTCTTATTTACATTTATTGATCTCACTGGGGCAATAAATAATAATGCCAATAATACTCAAGATGTAGATTTTGTCGATCTAGAATTTCGTAGAAATGTTTCTAATAGAAAGTTTGGTTTTAGTAATAATCAGAAATTTTTTGAAGTTTCTTATACGATAGATATAGATGCAGGACATTACAGATCTTCTGATGAAAATGTCAATCAACTAGGCTTTTACTGGGAAGTACCATTATTCATGGGGAAAGGAAGAATAGAAATTGTAAATGATGCATGGCAAGCTCTACGTCTACTGGACATGTTAGAACAGGCAAGCTTTCTAAAAAAAGGAATGTCCTCCGATGAAATAAATGCTTTAGCATTAGAGATCGGTAGAATTAAAAATGCCCGTATGACAGATTTCAGACTAGAACGAATATACGAATACGAATGGCTGAGTAAGTATCTTGTGGAACAGGGAATTATAGATCCTGAGAATTATGCTGTATTTTCTGCGGTAAATGATGTATGGTTTTTTGAAAATTATAATATTATACGAAGTGGTAAGAGTTTCAAATACGGCCTAGTGCCTTTCATAGATTATGATGTCAATAGATTTCTTTTTTCCAACTTTGATAACGACAATACGAGGTTTGGTGTTATTGCAAGGATAGAGCGTGAAGTATATAGACCATCGAGAAATAAATTTTCTTTTGATTATACCTATGGCTTAGATCTAGGAATGTACAGAATAGACCCTCATGGAGAAACAGAATTATCCTCGACTTTAGACTATTATGCGGAACCAAGAATACGTGCAACTGCTGCCTACTACCCCTCTGCTAGAACAAATTATAGTGTATCATTTTTAACCAACTATAATTATTCCATAGCATCTGACGATCGAGCGTTCACAACAAACAGACTGTCTACATCTATAGAAGGATTTTACCAATACTATGCCTCTCCTCAGTTAGGCTTTACCTTGTCAGGTAGACTAGCTTTACGTAATAATAAAAATGATTTTTCTAATAGAACAAATAATACTAACAGGCTTAGGTTCAGTACTATCTATAGATTTTTCTAAGATACTTGAAAAGCGCTTAAAGGGCTTAGAGTCCTTTAAGCGCTAATTATTTTTTGCAAGAGGACTCAGTTCTCTTTTTTTGTATTCCTGAAAGAAGTCCATCTGAGTAAGCTCGTCTAATGAGAGATCTGTTTTTAACTTTAGTAAGACCATTTCTTCATCACTATCTATACTTACGAAGATATTTTGGATGAGATCATCTCCGTCTATTTTCGCCCAGAGATTTATATTTTCTGCTTCATCTCTGATCTTAATAAGTGGCTCGTACTCTTCATTATTGAGGGTATAAATTAGTGCCGCATTATCTAAGCCAAAATCTGTTGGCTTATCTTCTGTAACGACTATTCTTAACTTTTTTATGGATTTAGATAGCTGTCGTATCATATCTTTTTCGTCTTTATCCATATCCATAGAGGCAAGTTTTACTCCAGTACGAATAAGCCATCCTGGAATCGTAAAAGCCCAACCATTTCCATGATCACGTACATGGGAAATTATTTTATCTGCATTCTTGTACTGAGCGTGGGTTTCTCCCACAGATAAGCATAAGAAGCATAAAACAAATAAGGTAGTTGATAATCGCATTTTCTTTTGTTTATATTCAAATTAATATCAAATACATGATAGATACAAGTTCAGACGGAAAGTAAAAGACGAATGTTACGGTTTTGTCTATGAAAATGACAATATTATTTTTAGAAGCGTAATTCTAGCCGTCGTATTTTATAGATAAGTAAAATGCAGTATCCAAGAAAAAAATACTAGGTTCTATCTAGAAAGCAAAAGAATATCTACAGTCACTAAGGGTCTCTTCTACTAACCTTTATAATATCCAAATTATTGTTTTAGAAAATTATTAGAAGGCGAGTCTTAAGTTATACCAATTCTAGTTTAGAATGACGGTAATTATTTATTTTGTTCTTCATGTTCCTTCGTTAAAAAGCCTCGCCGAACCTATGGGTTCGCCTACGTTTTTGGCCTTGATCCATTTTGAACAATTCTAAATCCTTTTCCGTCATCTAAAAATAGAAATGGTATTAGTATTCTATTTTTTTTAAAACTGTTCTACTCCTACATTTTGCAATCAATTAGTTTTAGTGAATTGTCTTTTACAAAATACTATTACCTCTAAATAAACTGAAACAAAAAATGAATAAAATCTGCTGAAAATAAGAGAATACTTTGCCACAGTTCTATAGGTACCTAAACTATATTAGTATATTCACATCTTTTTAATATGAACGAACTAAGCCAACATAGTTATCTATCAGAACTGAATGATATTCAGCGACAAGCAGTAACCACACTGGATGGTCCTATTATGGTCATCGCAGGACCAGGTTCTGGAAAAACAAGAGTCCTTACTTATAGAATCGCCCACTTGCTCAACTCTGGAATTCCCCCGTATCAGATACTTTCTCTAACCTTTACAAATAAAGCGGCTAGAGAGATGAAAGAACGGATAGAAAGTGTCGTGGGGTCAGGTGGAAATAAAATCTGGGCAGGTACTTTCCACTCCTTGTTTGCAAGAATTCTAAGAGTAGAAGCCCATAGAATAGGTTATCCTAACGATTTCACCATCTACGATACAGATGATAGTAAGAGTCTGGTCAATGAGATTATAAAAACACTAGGTCTAGACAAGAAGACCTACAACAATGGTGCGGTAAGATCTAGGATCTCGCACGCTAAGAGCAACCTAGTCACACCTCAGATGTACGCAAGTAATGATGAGATGATCAACTATGATAGAATGAATAAGCGGCCGATGACTTATAAAATCTATGAGGCTTATTATAACAAATGTAAGAGAGCGGGGGCGATGGACTTTGATGACTTGCTCTTACAGATGTTCCGTCTACTCTATCAGAATCCTGAAGATGTCAGAACGAAGTATCAGCGACAATTTCAGTATCTGCTGGTAGATGAGTTTCAGGATACTAACTATCTACAATATGAAATTCTAAAACTACTCGTCTTGTACGAAGGAAGCAATAGAAATATATGTATAGTAGGAGATGATGCGCAATCTATCTATTCTTTCAGAGGGGCAACGATAGAGAATATTCTTCAGTTTTCTGTAGATTTTCCTACTGTCAAAACCTTTAAGCTAGAACAAAACTATCGTTCTACTAACTACATCGTCAAAGCAGCCAACGAGGTGATTACAAACAACAGAAAACAGATCAAGAAAGAAATCTGGACAGATAACGAAGGTGGCACAAAAATAAAACTGATCAAAGCACTCAGTGATTCTGAAGAAGGAAAAAGAATTGCAGATACGATTATAGAGCATAAGAACAGGCATCATCTTGCTAATAGCGAGATAGCTATCTTATATAGAACGAATGCTCAGTCAAGAATTTTTGAGGAGAATCTTAGAAGGTTTAATATTCCCTATAGAATATATGGCGGACTTTCTTTCTACCATAGAAAAGAAATTAAAGACCTACTTGCTTATTTCAGAATATCCGTCAACTCTAAGGATGACGAAGCACTGAAACGAAGTATCAACTACCCTAGAAGAGGGATCGGAAACGGAACAATAGAAAAGATTAGAATTCTGTCAGATGATAACGACCTCTGTATGTGGGACTGTATATCTAAGATAAAGTTTAGCGCTCGTGCGGCAAAGAGTGTAGGAGAGTATGTCGGTATTGTAAAAGCCAGCAAAGAGAAAACTATTGTAGAAAATGCATATGATGCTGCCATGTTTATCACTAAGAAGAGCGGTATCATAGCTTTACTAAAAGCCGAGAACACAATGGAGTCACAAGGGCGTATAGATAATATCAATGCCCTACTAGATGGTATTCAGGAATTTGTAGAAGACGACTTACTAGAAGAAGAAGAAGAAGCAAACACAGATAGATCTCTAGCTAAGTTCTTACAGAGTATTTCTCTGATGACGGACCAAGATGAAACGGACAAAGAAAAAGTAGATTGTGTTACGATGATGTCTGTCCATGCAGCGAAAGGACTAGAATACAAAGCCGTCTATGTAGTAGGACTGGAGGAAAACCTTTTCCCTTCTTTTATGTCGCTTAGCTCCCCAGATTCCATAGATGAGGAGCGCAGATTATTCTATGTTGCCATCACAAGGGCGGAACAGTTTCTCACACTAAGTTATAGTAATAGTAGATACCAATATGGTCAGATACGATTCAACGATCCTAGTAGGTTTCTAGAAGAAATTTCTGACGAAAATTACGATGCAGATATCTCCTTCAAGATGAAGAGTAGTAAATCTGTGTTAGGTAATCCTAAAAAACTACAAGGTAACTTTAAGTCGCTAGGAGCCTCTCCTAAGAAACTTGCCATGGATCCCAAGGAATTCAGACCTAACCACATGACAGAAATTAAAGAAGGTATGACTATTATCCACCTGAAGTTTGGAAAAGGAAAAGTGATGAAAATAGATGATCGTGATGTGGCTACCATACATTTCGAAAATGTACTAGACACACCAGATAAGCGTATCATGCTACAGTATGCTAAACTGCAGATTGTGGAAGAGGCGTAATCTAATAGGTAATAATTTATAACATTATTATAAATTAGCAAACTGATGTTATTATACGAAATATGCAAGATAGAGTCATAGCTAGATATACAGAAAATAGAAAGGGACCACTCCTTGTTGTACTCAGTGCTATGCATGGTAACGAACACTCTGGTGTCACCGCTATACAATCTGTCTATAAGTCTTTACTAGAAGAGCCCGCTGTCAATAGTGCCTTTACTTATAAGGGGTGTTTCTTAGGACTTATAGGAAATCTCAAAGCTTACAATGCTGGGAAAAGGTTTATTGAAAAAGATATCAACAGACAATTTTTTGCTACGCATGTTTCTAAAATAAAATCTAGCGACTCCACCTTACTAGAAGATGAGGACTTAGAGATGAAAGAACTCTTAGCGACGATAGATGAAGAGCTGGCTTCAGGAAATTATACTAAACTTATTGTACTGGATCTTCATACCACTTCATCTAAGGGAGGCATTTTTACCATTCCTAATGAAGACCCAAAAAGCTTAGAAATTGCGCTAGAATTACATGCACCTGTCATTGTGGGAATGCTTAAGGGCATACAAGGCACAACCCTGCACTATTTTAACGATAAGAACTTTGACATAGATACAACTTCTGTAACTTTTGAGTCAGGACAACACAATGATAGCATGTCTCCTAAACGTGCCATTGCTGGTCTCATAAACTGTATGAGAACGATAGGAGCTGTAGACCCTGAGATTGTAGAAAATAAACATGATAAATTGTTACTTAAGTATTCTACACCACTTCCTAAATGTTCTACACTTGTGGAAAGGCATCCAGTATCTGTAGCTGATCAGTTCAAAATGAAACCTAATTATAAAAACTTCCAAGCCATTGAAAAAGGAGAAATTCTAGCGACTGATGTCAAGGGTGATATTACCTCACCGTATGATGGTATGATTCTTATGCCCTTATACCAAGAGCAAGGAGAAGACGGATTTTTTATTATTCAAGAATCAGAAATACATACACATGCCTAAAGTAGAAGAAAAACATATAGACCACGTACTGAATATATTAGAAATCGGAGAGAAAGAAAAAGCAATGCTTTTCCAAGTAGTACATGATGACTATCCTGCGCACTGGGCACATATCACAAGTGAGTATAAGAAGAGTTTTACCGCAGCAGAATTTGACCTTTTAGATTTTGGTATGTTTATCATTCTAGCGTCTACCATTTCGGCTGGAGCAACAACAGACTTTAATACTTTTCTAGAGCGAGAGGAAAAAAATTACGAATTTATCGATGACAAATCTGTCAGCTCTATAGAGATATTTCTAGAAGCCAAAGTAGATAAGGTAGAGCAGTCTGAACTCGTTCTATTTATCATAGATTACCTGTATCACGAAGAGCAAGAACTTCCGGTTATTACCGTAAACCTCATAGCGCTTGTTCTCCTTTCTATAGTGGAAAGTATTGTGGAGAAAGAAAAGTAATATTATCTATGTATGCATGTAAAATAAATGCTGTCTCAAAGTCGCTAAAAAATACCTTAAAATAATTTTATTATATCCTGATCTATTTTTATAAATTTTACGCCGAAGTAATCTAGTTGGTTTAAGTCCAGAGATTCTACGAGGTCGTCAAAAAGGATCCTTCCCATACTGTCATACACTAAAACATTGATAGGTTCATCTGCGTCTATTACATTTCTTTGTAAAGTATATCTAGTAGAAGCTTTATGAAAAATTACATCTGAGTATTCATGAGATCCATCTAGGTTCATACTTTTTAATCGGTAATAACCTGTACGGTGTTCGAGTTCTACTTGATAATATGATGCTTCATTTTTTGCAGGAGTTTCGTTTATAGTACGAAATATTCTACCGTCTGTAGAATGTTCTACCAGAAAATTATCTAAACTAATTTCCATAGCCGTAGTCCAGCTAATAAAGGTTTTTTCCTCCTCTTCTGTAAGCTGGAAGTCTATTAGTTCTACGGGCACAGTAATGCCCTGTAACGAAACCCAATCATAAAAACCACAGCCCATTTCTTGCTGTGCATCGTTATCATCTACATAATATAAAGTCATCATTACTGAAAATTCACAATCACACTCTACACTGGCATCATAATATCTGCTCTGATATGTATTGCCCGATATTAGATTCTCTATCTTATCATCAAAAGTATAGATAAGGTCTCCACAAACTACATAATACGCTAAATCCACACTTGAATAATCGTGTGTTGCCATAAGATCGATAGACAAATCATAGGTACAGCTTATCTCGTCCACCATATCGTAAGATAAGACTACATCGTCTGGACACTGAGCGAAAATATTAGATATACAAAAAGAGAGGAATACGAGGTTTAAGATTAGTACTTTCATCTGTAAGGGTGTGTTTGGTTGTAAGACTCCAATATTCCGCTTTTACCCTATAGAAATACAATGCCTTTTAAAGAACTGTCAATATTTAAGCAATCTTAATGTAGCGCTAAAGACAAAATCGAATGGAATCAATTTTTCATTTATTCTTCGCGGTTAGAAATTTAGATATTTTAGTAACCAAGGTAGGCTAAAGCAGATGGGTCTCAGCGGACCAATATACTAACGCAAGACTAAAGGATGTCTACCTCTTAAAATTATTATTTATATTTGTATTATCATTTTTACTTTCCGTAGCAAAAAAGGCGCATGAAAAAAACAATCATACTACTTATTCCATTTATCTTTTTCTTCGCATGTCAAGACGAGGCTACGCTCCCAGAACTTGCTGGTGTTCCTTTCATATCCATAAATACCGAAAATACTTTACCTGTAAATTCTAAAGATGAATACATAAATGCAGAAATTAATATAAAGAGTGACAATCCTGATCATGAGTTAACAACTAGCCTAAAAATCAGAGGACGAGGAAACAGTACTTGGGGTTTTCCAAAAAAACCTTATCAAATTAAGTTTGATGATAAGGAAGATATATTAGGATTGCCAAAAGATAAAAAATGGATTCTTCTAGCTAATTATTCTGACAAAACGATGTTACGAAATGAACTAGGATTTGAATTAGGCAGGTTAAGTAATTTAGACTGGACTCCAGAAAGTCGCTTCATAGAACTCAGTATAAACAATGAATATCTAGGGCTTTATCAGATTACTCAAAAAGTGGAAGAGACTTCCAATAGAGTAGACCTGGGTAGTAAAGGGTATCTACTAGAAGTGGATCAGCTTTCAAGATTAGATGATGATGATGTCTATTTTGAAACAGCTAATTATTTATTCAATATCAAGGAGCCCAAGCTAACATTAGATGATGAAGATTACCTTTTTATAAAAGACTATATAGAATTGACAGAAAGTGTATTATTAGGAGACAATTTTATGGATCCTCTAGAAGGATATACAAAATATATAGATGTTAATTCTTTTATAGACTGGTACCTTATTAATGAAATAGCTAAAAATAATGATGCTAAATTTCACACTAGTGTATATATGAATTATAAGCCTGAAGAGAAGCTACAAATGGGTCCTATCTGGGATTTTGATATAGGTTTTGGCAATATCAACTATAACGGTAATGAAACGACGGATGGCTTTTGGGTAAAAAATTCTATTTGGTTTTCACGTTTATTTGAAGATCCTATTTTTATAGAAAAAGTAAAATCTAGATTTGATTACTTTTACAATAACAAAATACTACTGAAAGAAAAAATAAATAGTAATTACGAGATTCTAGATGACGCACAGAAAAGAAACTTTGAAAAATGGCTTATTCTAAATATCTATGTGTGGCCAAACAATGTCTTTTTTCCCACCTACGATGAAGAAATAATATATCTAACACAATGGCTTGATGATCGACTAGAGTGGCTTAATGTTTCTTTACATGAATTGTAATCTAATAATTCCAAAATTACTTCTAAAATCTAAACTACTAATCTAAAGCCTACGCCGTGGACATTTTCTATTTTGATCTGTTCGTCAGCCTTCAGATATTTTCTAAGCCTACTAATGAAGACATCCATGCTTCTTCCGTGAAAATAATCATTCTCCCCCCAGAGTCTTTCTAGTATGGTATTTCTTTTCAGAATATTTCCCTTGTGTTCTATAAGTAGCTGTAGCAGGTCTCCCTCTTTCTGTGTGAGGTTTTTTTCTTCCCCCTCTATAGTCAATTTAAGATTAGGATGATCGAACTCATATTTTCCGACAGACATTATCGTCTGCGGTTTTCTTTGTTGGATATGTTTGCGCTTCAGAAATACTTCTATCTTAAGGATCAATTCTTCTATGCTGAAGGGTTTAGTTATATAGTCATCGGCACCTATTTGTAATCCCTTTATCCTGTCTTCTTTCAGTGACTTAGCCGTGAGGAAAAGTATAGGAATCTCCTGATTCTTTTTTCTGATTTGCTCAGCGAGTGTAAATCCATCCATCTCTGGAAGCATAACATCTACAATGCACAGGTCAAAAACACTTCCAGAAAAAGATTTACTTGCCGTCTTACCGTCTAAAAAATGACTTACCTGATATCCATTAATCTCTAGGTTGTCCCTGGTAACGAAGCCCAGTACCTCGTCGTCTTCTACATACATAATATGTGCTTTCTTTTCTGTCATCTTATTGTTTTGTATTAGGAATAGAGATACTAACAGTTGTTCCCTTATCTGCCTCGGAATCTAATTCTACCAACCATCCATGGGCATCGCAGATATTTCTTACATAATATAAGCCGAGGCCAAAGCCTTTGACATTGTGAACATTGCCTGTAGGTACTCTATAAAACTTGCTGAATAATTTTTTCTGATCTACCTTAGTGATTCCTATACCCTTGTCTTCGATACATATTTTGATCTCACTTTGTAATTTATTTACAGAAATAACTGCCTGAGGTTTCTCCTTAGAATATTTCAAAGCGTTGTCTAATATATTACTTATAATATTAGTGAAGTGCAGACGGTCTGCCTGTATATGTAAGTCGGTATCTATCTGCTCTAATCTTACAGAACCTTCTTTTTTCTCAAACTTCATTTGTTCATTAGAAATTATAAATTTCAGTTCTTGCTGCAGATTGAGCTTCTCTTTGTTTAGCTGGAACTGATCATTTTCTAGCCGCGCAATATTCAGTACCTTCTCTACCTGATTGTTAAGTCTTTCGTTTTGGTTCTTGATGATCGCAGCATAATTGCTCATTCTAGGATCACTTTTTATTGAACTATTATTGATCAGTACTTCTGATGCGATCTTGATAGAAGATATAGGCGTCTTAAACTCATGCGTCATATTGTTGATGAAGTCTTTTTGCTGTTCTGTCAATTGTTTTTGTTTAAGAATAATCCATATTGCATATATAAAAAACATGACAGCTAACAAGGCTATAAGACTAAACAAAACAGACTGCCACATATTACTAAGTAGGTAGCTACCACGTGAAGGAAATTTTACAACAAAGTAGTAGATCAGTTCATTGAACCTTGGTAGCTGTTCCTTACTAGCACTATCTATTTTGTCATCTGCTAGATCGCAGTAATTTCCATAGACAAGGCTATCAGAATCACAATCAAATACTGCATACTCAAAATCTGTATTTAATGATCTTTTTTCGAATTCTTGTATCAGATAATCCTCTAGAACATTTGCATCTATCTCACTATTGACATTGACAGCGTAGTAGTTAGTAGATCTTCTAGTTATTAAATTTTGCTTAGGAAGATCTGTTTTGTAAAGTGTACCTATCCTTTCCGCCACAGCCCTCAACGCACTAGTGGCACTGAGATGAAATTCGTCATCTTGCAGGTTCCAGGTTTTAATTACCCAGAAGGATTGTATAAATATAATACCCGCTATAGCAAAGCCTCCTAGGAAGAGTAATCTTTTAATTAATTTACTGGGCATGGAGTAATTTTTTGCAATTTAAGTCTTCTTTATCTATGGTTTCTCCAGTTAACAGTGTATTAACATGCTATTCTAAAGTAATTAATAAAACGAATAGAAAACAGAACTCTCAAATTACGCTGGTATGGTTACAAAAATTTTAATGGCAAGTTAGGTCGTTTATGAGATAATTTTAAGATCTGATAGTAATAATCCTTACTATTACAATATATCAAATCTATTCTCGATATTTACATACAAATGATATAGAACTGTTTCTGCTAAAATAATAATGAACATACGCTTATTCATATTACTCCTTGTACTTACGACTTGTCTTCAGGGATTTGCACAGAACCCTTTTGACATAAAAAGTAGAAAAGCTACTACTGCTAATGACGTAAATACCACTCCAGAATCAGAAGAACTAAATGTAACAGGTCAAGAAGTAATTTCCCCTGAACTAGAAACATCAGTCCCTGCAATAGAGATACAGGTCCCTAGTCCTATTTCTGAAACAGAGCGCATACCCAATTCTGAAACTGCTAGAGTACCCGTCAGATCAGGAGAAAACCCGTTTAATGTTTCTCATGTTCCCATTAGAAAAAACAGTTTCACCAAAGCTAAGAAAGTTAATAAGGTGGTCATCGAGAAAGAAAAAAAGGATTTCTTCAGGAGGAATCTGCCCTTATTGTTTCTTTTTATAAGTCTTCTGATCCTCGCGTTAGTCATAACTAGTGGTAGGAAAACTATATCTAATATCATAAGATCCGTCTATAATGAGAATTATCTCAAGCAGATTAAGATGCAATCTGATGATGGTCGTACTTTTGCCTATGTAATCTTGTACATCCTATTCATTATTAATATTTCTTTGTTTTTCTATCTATACCTGTCCGATAAGCTAGATATATCGTCAGGTAAGCTGTATCTCACCGTTATGGCAGTTATCCTTACGATATATAATGTAAGGCATGGAGTACTTTTTCTACTCGGAACCATATTTAAAGGGGTGAAAAAGGAATCTAGCGAATATAGTTTTACCGTACAGATCTATAATATTGTTTTTGGCCTTCTTTTAGTACCCTTTAATTTTATTTTAGCTTTCGGACCAGAAAATCTTAGACAGCCATTATTCCTTATAGTGTTAGGTTTACTGGTGTTAATGTTCATAATTAGATCGATAAGAGGTGTTCTTTTATCTTCACGACACTTGCTCAACAACCAATTTCATTTTTTTCTTTATCTTTGCACCTGCGAAATTGGTCCACTAATCATTTTTATGAAATATATGAGCCAATACGTATAGCAATATTTTTTTATCTCACAAGAAAGTTTTTCTATGGGTTCAGGTGGTACGAAAGCAAAGTCGAAAGAGAGTTATAAAAAAATACAAACTATTCTTATATCTCAGCCTAAACCCGAGCGCTCACCTTATTATAATCTAGAGCAGAAATGGGGAATAACGATAGACTGGAGACCCTTCATACATGTAGAAGGTGTTACGGAAAAAGAATTCAGGAAAAAAAGACTGAGACCAGATGATTATACGGCTATTGTTTTTACAAGTAAAAACGCTATAGAGCATTTCTTTAGAATGTGCGAAGACATGCGTATAAAGATGGAACAAAGTACTAAGTACTTCTGCTTATCGGAAGCTATCGCAAATTATTTACAGAAATTTATTATCTACAGAAAACGTAAAGTTTTTGTAGGTGTAAGAAAAATAGAAGATTTAGAATCATCTTTTCTGAAGCATAAAGCTACAGAAAAATTCCTCGTACCTTGTTCTAACTTGGGAGCTAAGAATGTTATCTCTTTCTTAGAAAAACATGAAATAGACTTTCAAGAGGCTATGATGTACAGAACGGTCAGTTCTGATCTGAGTGACTTGAGCGAAATAACCTATGATGTACTCGTATTTTTCAGCCCTCTAGGAATCAAATCTCTATACGAAAACTTTCCAGATTTCCAGCAGAATGAAACTCGCTTTGCAGTGTTCGGAAATTCTACTAGCAAAGCCGTAGAAGAGCGAGGACTAGTAATCAATATCAAAGCTCCTATGCCAGAAATTCCATCTATGTCCATGGCACTAGAAAAGTATCTGCAAAAGTCTAATAAGTAAGTTTTCTTTGTTTCTCAGATTAAACATCTCTGCACACTTACTGTTACATATAATAGTATGGCTATAATATTACCCTCTGCAGAACACATACAGTACACATTATCCCAGGACTTACCCGGAAAAAAAGTTCAAAGTAAACTCTCTCCAGTAGAAGCATCTAAGTACTATGAGGTAAGATCTGATCATAAAAAAGCAGGGGTATTGCTCCTTATCTCTCAGGGAGAAAAGGAACCCATTGTAAGCTTTATCATAAGGACAAGTAATCATCCCGGTGATAAGCATGCCGGGCAGATCAGTTTTCCTGGAGGTAAAAAGGAGGAATACGATATCTCTATGATTGCCTGCGCGCAGCGAGAGACTCATGAGGAAATAGGGGTCTCACCCGAGCAGTATACCGTTCTAGGCACGCTGTCTAACTTATACGTATACGTAAGTAATTTTCTTATAACGCCTGTTGTTGGTTATACCACCTCATCACTAGGGTTTACACCAGAAGAAAGCGAAGTCGCAGGTATGATCCATCATCCACTATCTGACTTCTACAAGTATAATAATCTCAAGAAAAAAGATCTTTCTATCAGACAGGGTATTATGAAAAATGTACCCTACTTCGATCTAGAGGGACAAGTATTATGGGGAGCTACATCCATGATTATGGCAGAATTTATTTCTCTTTTTCTAGATGACTGATTTTCACAAACATTTTTTTTAAACTTATCTTTGTTTAGCGAACGGTATTCTAGTTCTATACCTTGTAAGGGTAGATTCGTTTCTTTATGTCAAAGTAAATTATGAGACCAATAATTATTTTTATTATTCTAGCTATTAGCCCTCTTTTTCTATTCTCTCAGCAGTATACAGATATAGATAAGAAAGCAAGGTCCACTCCTTTCAGTAAGGATCATCTTAGACTTGCACACGAACTGACGGAAGAATACCAGGATGAAGTTTCTAAAACTAGAGCTATTTTTACATGGTTAGCACATCATATAAGCTATGATAATAGTCGTCGTGAAAATTTTAAAAAAACAGGTAAACGAACTAAAACAAAATTTGTAGCAAAATCAGAAGCTGGGTTAGAACAGCAAAAACAAAAAATGATTCAGGATAATATAAATCAGACCTTGGCAAACAAAAAAGGTGTCTGTCAAGATTATGCTTGGGTTTTCCAAGCTATGCTAGAAGAGATCGGTATAGAGTGTGCTTTTGTTTCTGGATTCGGAAGATTCTCTCCTAACAACATAGGTAAGATCCATAAGAAAGGAAATCATGCATGGAACGCAGTAAAAATAAATAGTAAGTGGGAGTTAATGGATGTTACCTGGTCTACAGGAATGGGAGCAATACAAAATTTTGGTGACGGTTTCTTTATGGTCCCGCCGGAGATTTTCTTACTCTCTCATTATCCAGATGAGGACAGGTGGCAACTTATGGAGCAGCCTATAGATAAGGAAACCTTCTCGAAACAACCGTTTATGCATGCAGGTTTTATGTCCAGTAATATTAGAAGCATTACACCCTCTACTGGTAAGGTTTCTAGAAAAGATGTTTTTACAATAGAAGTAGCCCTAAAAGAAAATCAATCTATAGCTATATTCAAAGCAAGGAAAATATCAAAAAATGAAATGACTCGCACGGGTGATAAATACTCTATAGACTTAAGTAAAACAAGGTTGTTAGGAAATGTAGATTTTGTCATTATAGAAAAGGGTCAGGTGACACCTATTATTACCATAAAGGTCAGATAGTGAGCGAACAAAGTCACCTAAGTAAAATCTTCAATAAACTTATCATCGTAATAAGTATAGGTATACTTGGACACTTACTTTTTTTACTACTTACAACTGACCGCTCATCTTTAGCCTCCTTATCTAAACTTAAGTTTCCTTATGTACTTCTTATTCTCGGGCTTATTATGTTACCGTGGTTGGGGCATAGTCTTAGGATGTTTATATGGAGCAGTTTTCTAAAATTTCCTCTTAGATTTACACAGGCTTTCCGAATAGCCGTTACTGCCGATCTAGGTGCAGCCATCACCCCTACAATAATAGGAGGTGGTCCCATAAAGTTAGGATTACTTATGCAGAGAGGAATGTCTGCAGGCAAAGCTGGAACGCTTACTTTACTAGGTACGGTAGAAGATCTGATCATGTACACTATAGCTTTTGCAAGTGGTTGTTTTTTTCTAAAAGATACTATCGTAAGTATATTTATCTCCTTTGGTAATTATATAAGAGGGAATGGTCTCGTCTTTTTAGGTTTGCTTATTTTCTTTGTGTTACTGCTTCTGTTTTTCAAGAAGTATTTTGTGAAAAGTTTACGCAAGCGTCTACCAGAAAAATTTATACAAAATATAAATCAGTTTAAATCATCGTTTAGCACAAATATCCAGGAACTCAAAACCTCGATGTTGTTAATTCTAAAAGAAGCTAAACTTCTCTTTCTCTTTAGTTTCTCTATCTTGTTATGCCAGTGGGTCGCAAAATTTACGGTTCTTATCGTGGTGTTATCTGCGCTGCAATTAGACTTTAATACGCTGCAGATGTATCTACAACAATGGCTGGTATATCTTTCTATGATCTTTGTTCCTACTCCCGGTGCTACGGGTGGCGCGGAGGCTTCCTTCTACTTGATATTTAATGGTGAGATAGAAGAAAAGCTCCTGCCTCTTATTATATCTGTATGGCGATTCTTTACCTACTATTGTATCATGTTTTTCTCTATACTTTTTGTACAGCTATTCGGTGCTTGGGATCTGAGGAAGAGGGAATAGCTTGTTGTAAGGAACTATTGTTGTTTCTAAAATCATGATAGCTTTCAAGACAAGTTAAACATCCTTATTGTACATCTAATACCCTTTCTGGTTTAGATTGACGGTAATTATTTATTTTGTCCTTTATGTTCCTACGTTAAAAATCGTCGCCGAACCTCGGGTTCACCTACGTTTTTTGCCTCGATCCATTTTGAACAATTCTAAATCCTTTTCCGTCATCTATAAACAGAATTGGTATAATTTCTAAATAGTTTTTTGATAAGATTTTCTGATTCCTAGTTCCAGTCCTCTCAGCTCTGCAAGACCTCTTAATCTTCCTATTATAGAATATCCTGGATTCGTTTTTTTATTGAGATCACTTAACATTTGATGTCCATGGTCAGGTCTAAACGGCATACGTGTATCCCTCCTACCAGCTGCAACTCGTCTTACTTGTTCTTCTATAAGACTTTTCATTACACCATACATATCTACGTCACCGTCTAGATGATCGGCCTCATGAAAATTACCTTTTTCGTCTCTCTTAGTAGTACGAAGATGGACAAAGTGTATTCGACTACCTAATCGTTCTACCATGCCTACAAGGTCGTTATCAGCTCTTACGCCTAATGAGCCCGTACAGAAGGCAAGTCCATTGTGATGACTGTCAACAGCCTTGTACAGCTTTAATATGTCTTGCTCTGTACTCACAATCCTGGGTAGTCCCAGAATAGGAAACGGTGGGTCGTCTGGATGAATACACATTAGCACACCTACCTCCTCCGCTACAGGTATAATTGCTTGCAAAAATAAAAAGAGATTAGACCTTAACTGTTCTGCATCCACATTACTATAAGTATCTAAAACCTCCTGAAATTTTTCTAGGGTATATCCTTGCTCAGCGCCTGGTAATCCCGCTGTTATATTCCGTACAAGTAAGTTTTTTTCTTCCGTAGATAAGTTCTGAAAATATATCTTTGCGTTTTCCTTTTGCTCTAGACTATAATCACTTATAGCGCCTGGTCTTTTCAGAAGAAATAACTCAAACGCGGCAAAAGAAGTAGCATCAAATCTCAATGCTCTAGAACCATCTCCGTAATCATAATCTAGATCCGTCCTTGTCCAGTCTAGAACCGGCATAAAGTTGTAACATATGATATCAATTTCGCAATGACCTAGATTAGAAATTGTTGTTTTGTAATTCTCAATATAAACTTCAAAATTTCCACTACGTTTTTTTATTTCTTCATGGACAGGTACACTTTCTACAACCGACCAGCTGAGACCAGCTTCTACTATTTCACTTTTCCTTCTATTTATTTCTTCTATAGTCCATGCCTCGCCATTAGGAATATGGTGAAGTGCCGTAACTATACCTGTAGCACCAGTCATTCTGATATCTGATAATGTTACTGGATCGCTGGGCCCAAACCATCTCCAATTTTGCTCTAGTCTATGGGGTTTATTATTATCTGCGGTAAGCATAATTATAGTATTTGTTGTAGCACTCCTTTCACTCCTATTACAGATGTAAAAATTGCAAAGGCTAAAATCATTAGGAGTAGAATATTAGTTGATAATGTAAATTTATGTTTTCCCATAAGATCCTTTCTATTGCCCAGATACATAATACAAGCCACTGTTAAGGGAAGTATAACAGAGTTTAACGCTTGTGAAATGATCATGACAAATACGGGTCTCGCGTTAAAGATAGGGACCACAAGTCCAAGCAAGGAAATAAAAAATACCATTATACGATACTTAGGAAGTTTCATTTCTCTAGGGGACTGAGTATAGTCGCAGAGTAACCAAGGCAGCATCAGAATATTAGGAAACTGCGAAGAAACCCCTGCTGCTATAATTCCAAAAGCGAATATAGCCACCGCCATTTTTCCTGAAAGGGGCTCTAGCAATTCTATCATTTGAGAAGCTCTTGTAAGACCCAAGTTTTCCGTATAAAGTGTTCCTGCCGCCGCAGCCATTATTGACATACTTATAACGAACATAAGCACTACAGAAACTATAGCGTCTCTTCGCTGTATTTTTGCATCCTCTATCCCCCATCCTGCTTCTTTTACTAAGGTCGTTCGGATTATAAATAAACCAGAAAATACAGTTGTCCCTACTAGTGAAGCTATAACAAGAAAAGGCCCTTTTCCCTCCCCTTCAGAAACAGCAGGCACGTTCGGTATTAGTCCACTCAATATCTCAGATAATGGCGGTGTAAGAATAAAAAAATTGATAAGAAAACAAGCTGACATCAGTGCCACAACTACAGCAAGTGTACGCTCAAAAAATTGAGTTTCGCCGTTCCAGAAAATAAAATAAACCAATGTTACAAAAAATGCTGCAAAATAGATAGGAGGAATACCGCCTGTAATAAACGACTTAGACCAAACATGAGATATATCTGCCACAATCCCCATCACACCCATAACGCTTCCCATCACTCCCGCCGTTAATGCAATTATGAAAAATAATCCGACAACAGGATGGATATGTTTTCTAAAAGCGTAAAGAGCCGTCTCGCCAGTTATCATCGTGTAACGACTGTATAGGTTAATCATGAAGTAGGTAGCTAAGCAAGAAGCCACGATAGTCCATAACAGGGACATCCCGTAAGTAGCGCCCGCCTTAGCCATAGAGGTGACACTTCCTGTTCCGATATTAAAACCCAATAAAAATATACCAGGAAGAAAGAGAGCAAGACCTTTTTTTATACGACTCATGGTAAAATTTCTATTGGTTAAAAATCGATTATTTACATGCTTCTCTAGAACACTTTTAGCATTTCGAAATGTATCTTTTCTATTTTAAGATTACCACAACTTACATGATGAATAAGTATAGTTATAGTAAGAATATAATTCTAATACTATTTTTTATGTCAATATTAGACACCACTAAAAGCACTAAAGCCACCGTCTATAGGAATAACAACTCCTGTCACAAACTTAGATGCATCGGAAGACAGATAATGGATTGCTCCATTGAGTTCATCTATATTTCCAAAACGATTCATTGGCGTGTTCTTAATAATAGTATTACCTCTTTCCGTATAGCCACCATTCTCATTTATCAATAAGGACCTGTTCTGATTTCCTATAAAAAAACCAGGTGCAATTGCATTTACACGCATACCGTCACCATATTTCTGAGCTAACTCTACAGACATCCACTTAGTAAAATTATCTATAGCTGCTTTAGAAGCAGAGTATCCCATCACTCTTGTGATGGCTCTATCTGCTGCCATAGAAGATACATTGATAATAATCCCTTTCTTATGCTTAGCCATTTGCTCTCCAAAAACCAAAGAAGGAATAATACTTCCAAATAAATTCAGATCCACAACTTGCCTAAATTGCTCCAAATCAACTCCAAATACAGATTGTTGTGGACCAATCGTTGCGCCCGGTTTGTTCCCCCCAGCTGCATTAATGAGCACATCTATCCTTCCATGTTTTTCCATGATCTTTACTGCGACTTCTCTAAGGCTTATTTCTTCTACTACGTTGCACAGGTAGCCCTCAATATTTTCACTAAGTTTTTTTAACTTATCTACGGCCTCTAGAAGTGGTGTCTCTTTGTAATGTAATAGAATTACTTTGGCCTTATTTTTTAATAAATATTTAGCTATTTCTCCACCAAGTATTCCACAACCGCCCGTTATAAGAAATACTTTATGCTCAAGATTAAATAAATTCATTTATATATATTTTAAGATGGCGGATAGCAAAGTAATATTTTCGATAAGTTTTTAGATCTAAAGGTAATTTCTAAAATAGCAGCAGAAATAAATATTTCATCTCCTTGTTTATATTCATATTCTATATCATTACAAATCATAGTTCCTTCCCCTGAATAAATAACAGCTACATAAAAACACGAATTACTTTTTATAGTATAGTCACCGTCTAAAAGCAATTCACTTAACCCAAAACAATTAGTATGTTTTTCATTGAACAAAGTTTTCAATGTATAGCCATCAGAATTATCGATAACTTCAGGCGTTATTTTCCAATTCTGTAATGCCTCCGCTAAAGTGAATGTATCATAATTAAAACATTCTAACATTTTTTCTTCACCTACGCCTTGATGAATAAGTTCTGGTCCTATGATCAGACCCTTAGGTGTTGTTTTTTCTACGCGCATCGTATAATCTGTGGGCTCTTGGACTTCCATTAGAAAACAACCTGCACCAATCGCATGAGGCACACCTCCATAAATCATAAAAGCATCTCCTGCTTTCACTTCTATTTTATGTAAGCAATCTAGCATTCCTTGAATGTTTTGATTTTTAAAAAGAGTTTTCCACAATTCTTTTGTGACGTGTTTTTTAAATCCCATATACACGACGCTTTTCTCACCGTTTACATCACGCGTATTCAATACATACCAGGATTCTGTTTTCCCAAATGCTGAATTAAATACCGTACGAGCATATTGCTTATCTGGATGTACCTGAACAGTTAGTCGTTCTACAGAGTCTAGCATCTTAATCAGAACACCAGTTGCTCCAAATTTTTGGGCTACTTCTTTCCCTAAATATAATTCTTGATTTGTATCGATTAGTTCTTTTAAAGTAAACGGTCCATCATTAGTTTCTACTAAGGATAGTCCCTCCTTTTCAGGCCTATCTATTCCACGTGCTGTTATAGTAGACATGATCCATTCTTCTGGCGTACTTCCATCCACCTCAGGAGTAGTCTTTTTCCAACTATCAATTAAAGCTCCACCTTGGTAAGTCCTCCAGACTCTATTTGATAATTGCTTTAGAGGGATATGTGCATATTTTTCTAAGTGCTTATTCATCTACCCTGGTTTTATGAGTTCAAGAACAAAGAAAGGTGTAGGTCTTAAAAATTATCGGAAATCTCTTTTTATGAAAAGGCAATTCTCTATAAAATTAATGTAGAAATTTAAGAACGGACGCTATTAATAAGCTCTAATGCCTTCTCACAGTTAGCCTGTATTCCTGCATAATCACCCTTTGCTAATAAGTCATTAGTGATCAACTTTGAACCCATGCCTACGCAAGTAGCTCCTGCGTCAAACCATCCCTTTAGGTTCTCTTCCGTAGGCGATACCCCTCCCGTTGGCATTATGCTCGTCCAAGGCTGTGGGCCCTTAATAGATTTTACAAATCCAGGACCATACGTACCGCCAGGAAATAATTTCACTACCTCGCAACCTAGCTCTTCTGCTCTACAAATTTCTGTGAGTGTTCCACAGCCAGGGGACCACATCACTTTTCTTCTATTACAGACGAATGCGATATCTTCTCTTAGTACAGGTGTTACAACAAAGTTAGCTCCTAGCGCCATGTACGTAGAAGCTGAAGCTGCGTCAGTTACAGATCCTACACCCAGTATCATATCTGGCAATTCGCTGTTACAATATTTTGATAATGCTCCAAAGACCTCATGAGCAAAATCTCCTCTACTAGTAAACTCTAGTAATCTTGCTCCCCCATCGTAACAGGCCTTGGTTACTTTTTTAGTTACGTCTATATCGTTATGAAAGAAAAGCGGAACAAGTCCTGTTTCCTTCATAACAGATGCTACTTCTATCCTTGAAAATCGCGCCATATATTTAATTAATAATTGACAGTTTATAATTGATAATTATTTTCTATTTATTGGAGGTTCAATTTATTTTATCTGCTCACCCGCCCGCTTGCATCTCCTCCCATCAGCTTTTCCACTTCCTCTACAGTAACTAAATTTGCATCACCTTTTATAGTATGTTTTAGACAGGATGCTGCTACTGCAAAATTTAGAGCTTTCTGATTATCTTGCCCATACTCTAACATTCCGTAAATCAAGCCCGCCATAAAACTATCACCTCCTCCAACTCTATCTACTATATGTGTTATGTCATAAGTAGGCGCTTCATATAAGGTAGACCCATCATACAAAACTCCAGACCAGGTATTATGTGACGCAGATATAGATCCACGCAAGGTTGTGATCACTCTTTTCGCCCTAGGAAACATCTCTTGTAATTGTTTAAGAACAGATAGATAAGCTTTTCCATCTACGCTACCTCCGTGTGTGACGTCTACTCCTTCTGGATGTAATCCAAAATGTTTCTCAGCGTCCTCTTCATTTCCTAAAATAACATCACATCCTTTCACTAACTCAGGCATTACTTCGTTGGGTTCCTTACCGTACTTCCATAATTTTTTTCTATAATTTAAATCTGTAGAAACCGTTACACCCATCTCGTTGGCAATATTTATTGCTTCAAGACACGCGTCAGCAGCTCCCTGAGAAACAGCCGGTGTTATTCCTGTCCAGTGAAACCAGTCCACGTCTTTAAAGACAGATTTCCAGTCTACCATTCCTTTAGAAATTGTAGACATAGCAGAATGTGCACGATCATAGACTACTTTACTCCCTCGACTCACAGCTCCTGTCTCCAAAAAGTAAATACCCAGACGTTCTCCTCCTCTAACTATTTTGGTGGTGTCAACACCTCTCTTTCTGAGTTCCATTAAGGCACAGTCTCCCAGATCATTATCTGGTAATCTTGTAATAAAATCACAATGCACCCCATAATTAGCTAGTGACACGGCGACATTACTTTCTCCTCCTCCGTACACTGCATCAAAAGAACTTGCCTGGGAAAAACGTTTAAAACCTGGTGGACTTAAACGCAACATGATTTCTCCAAACGTTACTACTCTTTTCATTTTATTATATTTTCTTATACAAACTAGTTACCTTATAGTGTCCTAACCCCCTGTAAACTGGAGTGTTATTAAGCGAATGAGTTAATGGATTCTGACCTAGCATGCAGAGTGATTTTAAGTTCGTGATTCCATTCCATATCAATGCCCTTTCTTTTTAAATAATCAACAGGACTAAGATATTGAATTCCTGAATGAATACGTTTAAAATTATAATATTTAATCTATCGATTAAATATTAATAGAGTTTCTTGTAATGTTTCAAAATTATATTTCTGGCAGATAACACTTTTCATAATGCTATGATAAGATTCGACATGTGCATTTTGCTCAAGTGCAGCAGGCTTTGTAAATTTTTGAATCACATCTTTATCGGAGAAGTATTTACGAACTGATTTCTTCTCAAGTTGAGATCCATTATCATTTCTTACATAAACTACTTTTGGTAAATAATATTAGAAAAATACTTCGTCTAACATTTCTTTGACGATTCATAGTTTATAGTCCAAGGGGGTATACCAATACGTACACTTGATACTTCGTAATGTCTACTAGCCTTTGTTGTTCCATGTATCTCCTGATACTCCAATACAAGCATTTTTTCTTGCTGCCTCCAGATCTTTCTGTGCTTGCTCATAATTCCGATCAATTAATTTTAAATTGCTAAAGCGCACCAGTTATTTAGGGGTCAAAAATGATAATTACAAGCGCTTCCGTATTGCTACTTTGCAATGAGAAGAATGCTAAAGTGATTTTATGTTCACATTCCCAAATCTCTACATTCTGTAAGTTTTACAATCTACCTAAATCCCTAAAGCCTGCCCACCGCCGATCTGGATAGTTTCTGCAGTTATAAATGCTGCGTCACTACTTGCCAAAAACGCAACAACAGATGCTACATCTTCAGGCTGTCCTAGTCTACCTAGCATGATATTGTTTTTCCATGATGCAAAAACTTCCGGCTTAGTAGACTTTATTCCTATGTGAAAATTAGTATCTATCGTACCTGGTGATACGGCATTTACACGGATTCCATATTCTGCAAGGTCCTTTGCTAGGGCTCTAGTAATCGTATGCACACCAGCCTTAGAAGTTCCGTACATTCCAGCACCTGGTCCCCCTGCATTCCATCCTGCATTTGATGTAAAATTGATTATAGTCGGGTGAGTTCCTTTTTTAAGATATGGTATCGCTGCTCTCGAAGCAAAGAAAACTGAATCTAAATTCAATGCCATTACAGATCTATAAAACTCTGTTGTCATTTCTTCAAATCTAGATCTTCCGCCAAGACCGCCTGCGTTGTTAACTAAGATATCAATTTTACCGTATTTTTCACCAATGGCTTTTACATTCTTAGCAACATGGTCCTCATTAGTAACATCAAAACCGTAATATTCTACCTTGAAACCTAGGTCTGTTAACTCTTTTACTCTTTCTGCTCCCTTAGCGTCATTTAATCCATTTAGGATTACTGTACAACCTCCTTTACCTAGATGTTTTGAAACTTCTAATCCTATACCATTTGTTGAACCAGTGACAATGGCAACCCTTCCTTCTAATTTACTCATATTAAATATTTTGTTTTGAATTATTTTTAGTTAATTTTTGAATTATTATTCTTAATAAATGGGTATTACTTTTTCTATTTTGGGTATCAATATCCATACTGCAAATAAGGCTAGTACAGTTAAAGCTGCACCTACATAAAATGCTGGTGCATAGTTTTCGCCCTTAGTAAGAAAAGGTACGAAAATCGTAAAACCAAAGACAGCTAATTTAGCTGCCATTCCTGACATCCCTGCCAATGTTCCTACAGTATTCTTGTTAAATAAATCACTAGGTAAAGTCTGAACATTACCAATAGATGTTTGAAATCCGAACAGTATTATTGCCATAATAATTACCGCTGCTGATGGTGAATCCATAGTTATTCCTACCAGTACCAGTACGCTATTAAAAACAGATGCAAACGTAGCTGGATTGATTAATAAAAAGAATGATGGTAACATTATGAAACAGCCTATCGTAATTACCCATTTCCGTGTTTTGTTAACATTCCACCCAGACTTAATTTTATTTTGTGCAAGTAGACCTCCATACCAAGCACCCAGCATTGCCCCTACATAGGGTACCCAACCATATATTCCTATTGTTTTGACATCCATTCCATAAACTCCATTTAGGTATATCGGAATCCATACTACAAATAGCCACCATATAGGATCGATAGCTGCTGAAGCTACAATAACTCCCCAACTTTCTCTGTGCCGCAATAGCTGAGTTGTAGTAGGATTATATCCTTCTTTTTCTCCATCTTCGTTATCCTCTGTTTCGATTTCTTGTCCGCTTAAGATATAATGACGTTCCGCTTCCGATATATTAGGATGAAATTTTGGCGGTGCCTTGACAATCATAAACCATGGTAGTAACCACAGTAATCCTACAAGACCCACTACAATAAAAATCATCTGCCAACTAAAGTATATCGTCATAAACGCTATCATAGGTATCGCAATTATTCCTCCTATGGCTGCACCAGAATTAAATAGACCTTGGGCAAATGCTCGCTCATGCGTAGGAAACCATTCCGCATTTCCTTTTGCCGCACCGGGCCAAGCTCCTGCTTCTGCTAGGCCCAAAACTGATCTAAATATTACAAAAGACCATGCACCAAAAGCAAAGGCATGAAGTGCTGTTGCTATGGACCATACGCCTATCGATAATGCAAAACCCAGTCTAGTTCCTATCCAGTCAAATATTTTTCCAAACAGTAATTGTCCTGCGGCATAGAAAAAAATAAAACTACTTGTGATCCATCCATAGATTTCCTTTCTCCCATCACTATTTTCATTAGGATAAAGATCAGCCGCAATGTCTGGCCATAAAACGCCTAATGCTTGTCTGTCTATATAATTTATAACTGTTGCTAAGGCTATCAGACCAACAACCCACCATCGTAATCCTCCTACTTTCTTTTTTATTTGATCGGCCATGTTTCTAATTTCAGTTGTTCATGTCCTAAAAAGTCTTCTCGTGCTGGACTAAACATATCTATTAATACTCCAGGGGATTTACACACACAACCATGCATCTCATGAGGTGGAATATAATAAGAATCGCCTCCTTTTATGATACGGACATCATCCCCTATCGTCATTTCAAATTCACCACTCACAACGTACGTAACTTGAGAATGATAATGCTTGTGCATCATGCCCACTGCCCCCGCTCCAAAGTCTACTTTTACCAACATGATCTTATCGTCGTAACCCATTATCTGTCTTTTTAGACCGGGTCCCACCTCTTCCCATGGGGTTTCCTCTCCTATAAAATATGCTTGTGTAGGTTTAATTTTTTCGTGTAAACTCATAACTCTTATTGTTTTTTTATTTTTACTTCTCCACTCTTTTTATTCACTGTAATATCCCACGAAAAACCTTCTTTAGCCACTATGCTAAATCTCACTGATAGAGCATTATCCTCTATTATTTTCACCTTAGCTATCTTCGTATAAGGATCGATCGGTACTTCTGTAACTCGACTATAGGTACCGTGATTTTCTATTACAGAAAGAAACCTTGGGCTCTTAACACTCTGCTTTCTATGTATTAAAAGAGCATCTCGTCTAAGATTAAAGTTAGGATCATTAGCCCCAACCCTTGCTAGAATAATATCATCGCCCTCTGTAGACTGACTTGTCAATGTATAGAACTTACTATCCTTAAACCAATTCATCTGAATAACATCACTCGACTTAGCCTTCGCCTCGCTATACAGATGTTGATACCCATGTGCCTTCCCCATTATGATCGGAAGCTGAGTTGTGTAATCAAAATTTTGTGACATGATCTGCCCTGCAAACTGATAAGGCATATCGTAACTATGATCCTCCTCACTATCCGCAGAAAAATAATCTATCAGTACCGGGTTTGTAAAATAATCATCTTCCCATAAGATCAGGATCCGGTTCATCTCTATACCGTCATATGCGTTTGCTTCTTTCGCTCCTGCACTATGTGCTTTAGAATTGCTGGTATTGAAGAATACTGGATCTGAATGATGTAGATTAGCAACATCATAGATGCCACCAAAGTGCGATTTCTTATCTACGACTACGGTGTTATGTGCTATGGTTTGTTTCGCCCAAGTTTGATTTTCTTTGAGATATCTTCCCCCTCCTTTCTGATCTATGTTGACCCATCTTGCTGCACCATAGTCTTGCATCACTTCTGTACTACCATCATATAAGAGATAACCCAACTTATCATAGTGGCCATGACCTAGACCCTGTGACGTGTATTTAAATACGGCAGTTGTTTGCCTCTCCGGATCACCTGCTCTTAGGATTCCTAAGCCACCCTCGTCACCTTTATATCCGTCACTAAATTCTATAGACTTCTTTACGAAGGTCATGGCATCTGAAGATTCTACTGCCTTAGCCAGTTCCCATCCACCCTGATCTAACAAGACCTTACCTTGCTTACTTGCCGCCATTATAAACTCATCTTCAGGGCTAGCATTGTACGCAACATTTACTGCTGTGACCACAGAATTAGGATAGATAGACATACCCTTTTGTGCATCATTTATCGGAAAAAATTCATCCGCTTGATTAGTTTGGTTAAGTAATGATTTTACTGCTTTGATCAGTATACCATCTCGATATTCAAAAATCTTAAGCTCTGGTTTTTTATTGTTCAGTGCTTGTGCAAATACCATAAACGGTAACATTGCATAACGCTGATAGTAGGGTCCCTCGCCATAATATCCATCAGGTGAAAAGGAGTAATCTATCTGAGCAAAAAAACCAGCTTTTGCCTTCCCTTTCTCATAGATAAAACCGCCATCATTATCCTTAGCTAACTCATCCACATCCTTAAGATCTAGACCATATAATGCTCTTTCTAGTAACTCCTCATCATCCATAGCAAGTGCCATCATACCTACGGCAGCATTTCCCCAGGTACTGTGATTATGCACCCTATTAAAATACTTTGGATTATCTATAGATATATAATCCGCATAGGGTTTTAGAAATTCATCTTCTATTTTTTTTCTTTCTTCTTCTGTCAAATAATTATATATCGCATCATACGCCTGAGAGGTGTAGACCATCCAATTAGAATCATTTAGACATTGCCAAAATATCTTACCTGTTGCATAAGATTTATTTGTCGGATGCTTAGGTAAACTTGGATACATAGTTGTGTATTCTAGTAGCATTTCCTTAATATATTCAGCATACTTTTCTTGTCCAGTTATTTGGTAGAGCGCACCTGCGTTTTGCATATTTCGATAGTTGCTCTTATGCTTTTCATGCGTATAGCCACCTCCCATATCTTTAGGGATAGGTACAACTATCCCAGCTTCTATAGCCAAATCCATCTTTGCTATAGTGTTATCTAATACCTGATCAAAAATTACTGGGTTCTTCTGCGTGCGAATTTTTTTTACCCCGCTCTTGGTTAGAATCATACTGGGGTGCGTCTGAGCACAGGCTGTTACAGTCCAGCAAACCAAAAACAATGATATGTAAATATATATTTTCATTATTATAGAAATCTAAAATAGGGAAATTGTTTTTTCTGGATTTAAGAATGATCAGAGACCGCAAACTCGATCTCTAATCATTAAAATATGAAAAAACTATTTTATGAAAATTATTGCCTTATGATATTGTATGTACTAAATCCTTTTTCTCCAAGTAGAAAAGACTGCTCCATTATTATAGTTAAAACCAGAGTTTTCAAAACTTATATTTGTATACAATACCAATACAAGAATCTATTATCTAAGAGCAAATAGAACCTCATACTGATATCAATAATATTTTATCTTCACTATTTTTTAGTACCCTGGGTTTTGTGTTAAGTTTTCATTTCTTTCTAATTCATCTTCAGGTAATGGTAATAAATAATCATCCGCTGAAAAGCCTGGTTTAGCACCTTCTAAACCAGAAGCGCTAAATACTTCCGCTCCTATTTTTCTTCTAGCAATATCATACCATCTTTTACACTCAAAAGCAAGTTCAAATCTACGTTCTTCTAATACATCATTAACAGTAACTGTACCTGTGATATCTGCAGGAACATCGCTAGCTCCTATTGTTACTGGAATACCCGCTCCTGTTTGCGTATCACCCCCGCTTCTTGCTCTTGCTCTCACTTGATTTATATAGTTAGTTGCTGATGCATTATCACCAATTTCTACAGCTGCTTCTGCTGCTATTAGCAATACCTCTGCGTATCGTATCATAGAATAATTATGACTAGTTGCTCTTGCATTACCACGAGCGAAAGGACCTGGGAAACGAGAGTATTTAGCAATGTATGGTCGATTAGCAGCATGCTCATGTCCACTTATTGTAAAGTTAGTAAAAGGCTCTATCGTACCACCAATCGATGCTTCTTCATCTAAACTAACTGCTCTTCTGTAGTCGCCTGCTGGCCATGTTTCATAAACAGCAAGTGTAGGAACTGCAACAGACCATCCTCCACCTGAGTTTCTATCATCTCCTCTAATCCCAGCCATCGGAGTTATCTGATCATAACCGTTATTAGGCGCCTCAAAATTATTATAGTCTAATGCAAATATTGGCTCTAAAGAACCATCTATTACCTCTGCATTAAACAAATTTTGGAAATTAGGATCTAATTCTAAGTTATAATCTCCCTTCTTACTTATCACTTCTGTCGCTTCTGTAAACGCTTTCTGATAGTCCCCTCTAGTCAGATGTACTAAGGCTAAATAAGAACTCGCGGCAGCCTTAGAAGGTATCGCTCTAGAAGCCTGAGTATTAGGTAACCATTGTTTAGCATATTCTAGGTCTGCTATAATATTATCATATACCTCGTCTGCTGGGGTTCTAATAATAGCTGCGGCCGCTTCCGCATCTGTTACTGGTGCATCCAAATAAGGAACAGCTCCAAACTGTCTGACCAGATGAAAATAATAAAAAGCTCTTGCGAAATAAGCTTGCGCTGTAACTGAATTTTTCATTGCCTCATCCACTTCTACATCTGCAGCCCCTTGTATAGCTAGATTTGCGGCAGCAATTCCTTGATATGATTTTGGCCAAAATTCACTTAGCATACCATTGCTAGGTAATGTAGTCAATTCATCCATCTCTACCCTTCTCGTCTGAGTAGACTGAAGCTTAACCATATCAGAACGTAACATCAGTGCAATGGAAAGTTTTCTTCCCCAGAATTTTTCGTTGATAGCATGTGTAAGTGAACCATCAACCGCTGTCTGAATATCGTCTGTAGATTGGAAAAAACCATCTGGTGCTAACAAGCCTACCGGTTTTTCTTCTAAATCTGAACATCCAACTATTGAAATACTTATCAAGAATAGGAGTAGATATTTATAAGTTTTCATAATTTTTACTTTTAAAATTAAAAATGTTTTATCAATTGATATTTAAAATCTTACGTTTACATTAAAGCTAAATGATCTTACTGTTGGATAATTTCCAAAGTCAAATCCTTGTACTGTATTACTCGACGTATTATTATCTCCACTTGCACCAAAATAGTTTACTTCAGGATCTAATCCCGAGTAGCTTGTAAAAGTTGCCAAGTTCTGTGCACTAAGTGTTAATCTCACATTTCCTACGTTAACCTTATCTGTAAGACTTGTAGGTAAATTATAAGCTAGTGCGATGTTTTTTAATCTAATGTAACTTCCGTCTTCTACAAATCGAGAGGAAATTTCTCTGTTACTGTTATTGCCAACACGGGGTGAATCTGTATCCGTATTTGATTCCGTCCACGCACTAGTATAATATGCTCTAGTGGTATTCGCATCTCCGTTATTCAACTGCACATTAGTCATGTTAAAAATCTCTCCACCCTGAGAACCTTGGAAAAAGATATTAAAATCGAAGCTTTTGTAAGAAAAATCATTTGTAATTCCAAAAGTATAATCTGGATTAGGATTACCGATAATTGTCCTGTCTGCTTCAGTAATTACACCATCAAATTCTCCAGTTTCTACATCAGCAACATCTGTAAACAAAGGATCACCTGCTACTCCTCCTTCTAGAGTTGCGGTACCCGATGGTAGGTTACCACCCTCATAGACGCCTTCATAATTATAACCCCAGAAAAGACCAACTTGTTCTCCCTCTCTTAGCACGTAACTTCTATCATGACTAAAATAACTAGGAGCTGCATTACCAAATAAATCAGCACCATTAATTAAACTTACTACCTCGTTTTTGTTGAAAGATATATTAAATCCTGTATTCCATCTAAAATCACCTTTAACAATATTTCTAGTGTTTAGAGAAACTTCAAATCCACTATTGTTAATCTCTCCCAAATTTGTTAAAATTTCATCATTCTGGAAACCGAAATATTCAGGTATCCCATTGTTACCTAAGATTAGATCTTTAGTATTAATGTTATAGTAATCTAATGACATGTTTACTCTGTTTTCTATTAAACCTAAGTCTACACCAAAGTTAGTCTGGTAAGAAGATTCCCATTTTAAATCTGGGTTAGCAGGTTGGTCTGGCGTAATAGCGAACACAGTAGACCCGTTTCTAGAAGCATATAGACTTGCAAATCTTGCTAATGACTGATAAGGGCTAATCGATGGGTTACCTGTAACACCATAACTTACTCTTAGTTTTAAACTAGAAATTGTTTCGTTATCTTTTAGAAAGTCTTCGTTAGATATTTTCCAACCAAATGCAGCTGATGGGAAAACAGCATACTTTCTATTAGCTGCAAAGTTAGAAGCTCCATCTCTTCTTACCGTAGCAGTCAACAAGTACCTATTGTCATAATCAAAATTTACTCTTCCGAATTGTGATTGTATCTCTACTTCTGATAAAGAGGATGCAGGTTGTAATAAACTTGTTGCTGTTCCTAATGCGTGGTAAGAAAAAGCATCTGAAAGAAATCCTGTACCTGCAGCAGCGAATGCTTTAGTATCGTTTTTCTGATAAGAATAACCTCCTAGTAAAGTTAAGTTACCGTTTCCTATTTCTTTATTATACGTCAAGTAGTTCTCACTTAATATCGTAGTTCTATTAGCATTAGTAACCCTAGCTCTTCCGTCTACTGCAGAGGAAGTAATTTGTAAAGTTGATGGCTGGTAAACACCTCTATTTTCACTTCTATTACTCAAGCCAAAGGTTGTCTTGAATGATAAATTATCTAGAATATCATAGTTTGCATAAACGTTAGATCTAAAATTATTAGAAACTGTTTCGTCTACTCTTTCTGTTGCAACAGCAAATGGATTATCTACTTCATCTCCTATGGCATCATTAGTTGTAAAGTTACCGTTCTCATCTTTTATTGCCTTATCTGGTGCAAACCTCATTGCTAGAGAAATCACATCATCTCCACCTACAGTAACAGATCCATCTGATTGCGTAGTCACTCCATCTTTGTTACCCCTGGAACCAAAAAGATTAACACCTAATTTTAATTTTTCAGATACTTGCGCGTCAATGTTGGTTAAGAATGTTAGTCTTTCGAATCCGGAGTTAACTACAATACCTTGTTGGTTAAAGTAATTACCAGAAGCATAAAAATTCATCTTTTCAGAACCGCCAGAAAACGAAAGTTGCGTATTATTTATGTTACCAGATCTATAAATCTGATCTTGCCAATCCGTATCTGCATCCCCTTGGGGGTATGGTGTTGTATTATCATTATTTAATCTGATCTGGTTTTGGTAATCCGCAAATTCAGTAGCATTTAAAAGGTCCAGCTTATTAGCAGTATTCTGAACAGAAAAAGTTGTATTGAGCTCTACAGCCAGATCACCATTCTTACCTTTTTTTGTAGTAACTAATATCACTCCATTAGAGCCTCGAGATCCATATATAGCTGTTGCCGATGCATCTTTTAGTACTTCCATAGAAGCTATATCACTAGGTTGTGGCATAGTTCCCCCTACAAATCCGTCAACTACAACCAGCGGAGAGCTGTTTGCACTTATGGAAGTGTTTCCTCTTATTTTAATATTAATAGGCGCTCCTGGCTCACCTCCATTATTAGACTGAACAACTACACCTGCAGCTCTTCCTTGGAGGGCTTGTCCTGCATCTAGTACAGGAAAGGCGTTCAAGTCTTCACTCTTAATCGTAGAAACTGCGCCTGTTATATCACTTTTTTTCTGAGATCCGTATCCTACAACTACAACCTCATCTATAAGCTCTGAGTCTGTCATCATAACAATACTATAATTACTATCACTCGCTACCGTGATTCTTTGTTCTTTATATCCTATATAGCTCACAATCAGTACATCCCCTTCATCTACATTTAGTGTAAACATACCATCGATGTCTGTGATAGTACCTACAGTAGAACCTTCCTTAGTGATATTTACACCGATCAGTGCCTGCCCTTGTTCATCTAATACAGTACCCGTAACAGGCTTAGCGTCTATTGTAATCTCAGCATCGGAATCATGATTAGCAGCCGAAAGATTGGAAATTGATACACATGTCAATAAAAATAGAAGAGAAAAACAATGTATCAGAAACTTTTTGTGGTTTAATAAAATTATTTTCATTAGAAATTAGTTAAATTAATTAGTGAAGTGCAGGATTTAAACTTCCTGCAATATTTATTCAATTACTTAGAATTTGGAGTCCCAGCTCGAACTAGGACTTTTGTATTACTTACGAGTAATTCTGATCTAAAATTTTGAAGTATAATGGATTGGTGAGAAATCATCGATCCATTAATTTTACTAGGTTTGATTTAGCTTGTATTATTTTGCATTAGTAGGTGGTTATTTATTAGTATTAGTATTTTCAGTATAAAATTCTGGTTATCTAAGTTGGCTAAATTCTATTATTTCTTTAAGATGCCTTTTCATAGCATTCTTTGCCCCTCTTACATCCTGAGCAATAATCATATCTAGTATTTCCTTGTGCTCTTTTAGTGTAGTCTCGGTCCTATCTTCTTTACATACTTGGAGCTTAGTAAAACTCTTAACAATATCAGGTGTAATAACTAACATCAATGTTTTCAATACATTGTTACCACTCGCCTCAGCTATCTTGATATGGAATAATAAATCCTCTTCTACCGCTGATCCTCCTTGTGCTAGCTTTTCCTCATAAGCCCTCAATGACTTCTTAAGTACAATAATATCGTCAATGGATCTCCTCTCTGCTGCTTTACCAGCAGACTCTATTTCTAGAAGTAATCTTGTTTCTACTAGTGATTTAAAATCTGTCTCTTCTATGTTCAGCACATCCGTTATTAAACCCTCTAAAGCGACTATACCCATTCCTTCTATCACTGTGCCAGACTGAGGCAGTGTCTTTACTATACCATAGAATTCTAATTTTCTAATAGCATCTCTTACCACAGATCTTCCTACCCCAAACTTATCTGATAATTTTCTCTCCGGTGGCAACTTATCTCCAGGGCTGAGCTCCCCAGTAGTTATTAGCGTTCTAATTTGTCTGATAATCTTATCTACAGGCGTTTCTACCTTTATTTCGCTAAATCTATCGAGCATTTCTTTAGTATTATTGGTTGACCAATCAATTGGTTGACCAAATATAGCCAAATAATATTGCTAGTGAAATTTATTTTATCTTTTTATATATAAATTTTTAAGGGATATGCCATATATAGTTTCGCCTATCGATTTGTTATCGTACTAGAGTAAAGGGATAATACCCTTCTTATTCCTTTTCTATCATACTCATTAGGTTAAAAATCGATGCTAGAAATCTTACCCATTCAAGTATTTCAATTAGGCAGTCTCTACCGGAGTATCAAATGATACAAACTAACCGTGATACCTATTCTTTCTATCCTTACGCTAGGGATAGTAGCGGTATAGACAGTAGTATAGTAGTTAAAAAGCAAGGAGTGAGGAAGGCTGACGCAGGAAGACAAGTCACGACTATGCTGCATACTGCTAGAGTGCTGATCTATAAGAGTGAATAGCCCGACGGCGACGTAGGAGACGGAGCGCCCAAATATAAATTCTCACTTATACTAATCATACTCTTTAAATACATATTTGTAAATTAATGATCTTTAATCCTCGATCAGTTTCGCTTCCGTGAGTTGGAACATAAGTCTGTTAATATCGTCAGCGTTGAGTGTAAGTTTTCCTTTCAGAACGATCTGTTCCGCGGTGTATTTTACAGGATCCGTAGATACTACTTCCATGACTGTTTCTGGACCAGCACCTCCACAGAAAAAACACATATTATAAGGAAAGGCGGAAAAAATAAATTCGTTATGCGACTTGTATCCTTCAACTGGAATTATATAACCCTTGACCTCTACTTCTTTGCCTTCAAGATTTTTTATGGCATCGCTGAATACTGGTATATCTATCTTAAACCCCATCAGCTCATCGTACTCCTTCTTGTAGGTGATCTTTGCTAAAGTTTTCCATATGCTATTACCACTCTGCGCAACAACAGGTGCATGAGAAAGGAAAGCCGTTATAATTAGTAAGGAAAGTAGTTTTCTCATTGTTTCTCGATATTTAGAATTTCACCATTATCTAGTGTGTACAATAGACCGCTTGCCTGATCGGAATGAATTTTTAAGATACCCTTTAGCATAATTTTATCCGTGGTGAAGTCCACTTTTTTAGCATCTCTCATGAAAACTTGTATCGCCGTTTCTGGTCCTGCCTTACCACAGAAAAAACACATGTCCTGCGGAAACTTAGAAAACATAAAATGGCTCTGAGAAGTTTTTCCTGTGATAGGAATAATCCAACCTTTGAGCATGATTTCTTTGCCGTTCATAGCGTGGGTTACGGGACTTATTACTGCCTTAAAAGATTCTATCCCGAACTCAGGATCATACTCCTTAGTGGTCTCTATCATAGCGAGCGTCCCCCAGGAATCCTGAGAAAAAGTCGCTGTGACTACAGTCATACTGCACATAAAAAGTAAGATCCATCGCATAAGGCTTTTTTCTTTGGTATAAAGGTATAACAATAGTTGGTACGAAACCATTCCATCCAAGACCTTAAGGCTTTTTTAAATTTTGCTTAGTGTCTTGTGAATATCTGTTCTATAAGCTCTGAATGCAGGAATGATGGAAGCTACAAAACCTAGAACAAGTGCTCCTACTAGTAGATAAAGTTCTTTTATGTCCCATTGCCAAGGGTTAAAACTATACTTATAGGCTTCTGACATCTTATCTGCCATAATCCACATAGCGACATGGCTTAGTAGAATTCCTACAAGGAAAGATATAATGGCTAATATGATACCCTCGAGAATGATCAGTAGAAATAACTTACTAGGACTTCCGCCCAGCACTCTTATAAGTGCAAGTTCGTATTTCCTTCTTTTCAGAGAGCTGAACAGAGAGATGAAAATACTCAGCGCAGAAACGAAAGAAATCAAAAACGCGAGCGATTGCAATGCTCTTGTACCTACCCCTACCATGTCATACAATCTATTAATTTCTATTGCCGGCGATGCTGCTTGCAAGTCCGTATTAGCGTTTATATTTCTAGGCATATTTAAGGCCTGAAAATTCGTTCTGTTTTTAAACTGTATAAGAATAGCTGTTATCTCTTCTTCAGGATAATCTAATAGATTTATATTTTCCACTCTATCTTCCTCATTAGCGTGATTATGTCCAACATGGTCGTGAGCTCCATGATCGTGTGTGCTATGATCGTGCGCATCATTTTCATGTGCACTATGCTCATGGTTTTTATCATCGTGGTCATCATGATTATGTCCATCGTGATCGTGTTCCGCTGATCCATGATCAGGGGTAGCTTCGTCTACTGGAGGAGCATTGGATAAGTTTGTAGCTGGTGTCTCTGCTACTGGCTCATCGTGATTATGAACATCCCATACACTCTTAGTACTCGTAAGAATGAGCTGATCTATTACGGATCCCGTATTCTTAAGTACGCCTACCACTCTGAAGGCACTATGCTCATGTTCTAGATCCTCATCATCTACTAATCCATGGGAGCTAAAGAACTTATCTCCCGTCTTCAGACCAGTTTTCTTAGCGACGATACTTCCTATTGTTACCTCTAGTGGCATTGACCATTTCTTACCCCGCTCTAGCTCTGCATTATACAATTCCATTATAGAATAGTCCGTCCCTACAATTCTATATCCCTTATAACTATCACCTATAGATAAGGGAACAGATTTTTTTATTAGAGGATGCTTGGGATTGAGAAAGGGTTTCGCTTTTCCGATCTGTATGTTTCCTGTGGGATTATCTATATGATACATGTTACAGAGAATCATTTGTAGTGGAGAGCCTTTTGCTCCTATCACCATATCTATACCTGCGAGATTATTATCAAACTTTTCAGCTAGCTGGTCATTGACCATAAACAGAAAATTGATCAGTCCTACGCCTAGTGCAAACAAGACAATATTCAACAACAAGTTAAGTGGATTATTGATTATATTTTTCCATGCCAGTCGTAGCAAACTCATTGTAGTGTAATTTGGTTTGCAAATATTTCTGTCAATCTATTATCATGCGTTACGATGATGAGCGCAGCATTCGCTTCTTTGGCCTGCTGCTCTAGGAGTTGGACCACTTCATTACAATTATTATCATCTAGTGCAGAGGTCGGTTCATCAGCAAGAATGATTTTAGGATTGTTGACTAATGCTCTAGCGATGGCAGCTCTTTGCTTTTCTCCCTGACTCAAATTCTCTGGATACTTATCGGCTTTATGACTTATATTGAGACTGCTGAGTAGCTCCTCTATCTTATCCTTGTTATCTGTGCCTCCGCCCATCTGTTGCGCCAAGAGTAGATTTTCTTTTACGCTTAATGCTTGTACGAAATGCGCTTGTTGGAAAACTATACCAATATTACGACCTCTATAAGCATCCATTTTGCTAGCAGAGCCTTTGTAAATATCCTTTCCATCTATAAAAACAACTCCTTTAGTTGGCTTTAGTAAGCCGCCTAATATGTGCAGTAAAGTCGTCTTACCTACACCCGACTGACCTAGTATAACGAGTGTCTCTCCAGCCGTACAGGAAAAATTTGGAAACGTTATGCTAGCATTAGCACTATACTTATGTTCTAGTTCTGCTGTTTGAAGCATTATATCTTCGTAAAAGTTTAAGTTATCTAAGTGACCTTATAATGGAAAACAAGATATGAAAGTAAGATGTTTTTTGCTGCTCAAAAAAATAATATCTTTTTTTAATGTCAATTCTGGTCTAGTGTGAAAATAATGAATTGTGTTTGCTGAATAATTTGTAAAATAGTCCTTTAAATATACGACAACTGACTGCATAAATATACTGATAATTTATTAGCAAACCTCAGGCTAGATAAGGAACCCCCGAGAGGCAATAGCCCTTGGTCCACAGAACTTCTAACCTTAGAAAAGATCCATAAATCCTAGTATAATCGCGCGGGATGCCGGTCAGGTACGCGGAGCATGACTGCTAGATCTCGAAGAGTGGCGACGGAGTCGTCAAAGAAAGGAACCGCGGTAGCGGATGGGTTGCCGCTGACCTAGCGTTTTTTGCTTCGTTTTTTCTAGCAATGCAAAAAATGAAGGCCCAGCCGGCGAGGCGAATGTCAAACGTTGTTAACCAGCATCAGTTCATCCACCAAATCTATAAAAGTCCTATTTTCTTTTTCACACATAAAAAACTTTAGCGATATCTAAACAAGACTTATTCACTAACTTTACTATATAAGTTGCACAAATAAATATGAAACAAATTAAGCATCTTGAAAATTAGAAAAACCATACAGATCATCTGGGATTCCTTACGAGGAAAAGAACATGACTATACTAAGGGTTCTCTAAATGAAGCTCTGCTGCTATTATCGATACCCATGATCATGGAGATGGTTATGGAATCTTTGTTTGCTGTTGTAGATATATACTTTGTAAGCAAGCTCGGAGATAACGATGCTGTGGCTACCGTGGGACTTACGGAGTCTGTGCTTATGCTTGTAGAATCCGTTGCGATCGGGGTAGCTATGGCTGCCACGGCTATGGTAGCTAGAAGGATAGGAGAAAAAAACATACCTGCTGCATCTAAGGCTGGTATGCAAGCGGTTTTGTTAGGTGTTATCGTATCTCTTATCGTCGGCGTATTTGCTTTTATTTTTGCAGAAGATATCTTAAGGATGATGGGGGGTTCAGAAACACTTATAGAAAAAGGGAAATCCTATACGCAGATTATTCTCTCTTTCAATATTGTACTTATGCTCTTGTTTCTTTTCAATGGAATTTTCCGTGGTGCAGGAAATCCTGCTATGGCCATGTATACTTTGTATCTTGCTAACGGAATCAATATTGTTCTAGATCCCTGTCTTATACATGGTTATTTTTTCTTTCCTAAGATGGGACTAGAGGGAGCTGCTATCGCTTCCGTCATCGGCAGGGGCGTGGGTGTCCTTTTTCAGATCTATATACTTGTCAAAGGCTACTCCATTATCAAGGTATATCTAAAAGACTTATTACCAGATATAAAATTACTTAAAAACTTATCTAAAGTATCCTTAGGTGGAGCAGGACAATTTCTCTTGTCTACTGCAAGTTGGATTTTCCTAGTAAGAATATTAGCAGGCTTTGGTAGCTCTGTATTAGCAGGATATACGATAGGAATACGTGTAATTATTTTTACCATTCTTCCCTCTTGGGGTCTTGCTAATGCTGCAGCAACCCTGGTGGGACAAAACCTCGGCGCAAACCAAGCAGAGCGGGCAGAAAAAACAGTATGGACAGCAGCAAAATATAATACTTTCTTCTTAGTATTTGTAGCGATCGTATTCTTCATTTTTGCCGACCCCGTTCTCGCAATGTTTACCTCGGACCAGGCCGTTATATCAGAAGGTTCTATATGTCTCAAAATACTATGTACTAGTTACCTGTTTTTCGGATACGGGATGATTATCAGTCAGGCTTTTAATGGTGCTGGAGACACTTATACTCCGACTAAGATCAACTTTATCGGTAACTGGATTATCCAGATTCCCTTAGCCTATGGTCTGGCCATCTATTTAGGTTTGGGACCTACTGGTGTTTATTCTGCTATTGTAATTGCTGCACTTTTCATTATGATAATGGCCATCTACCTGTTTAGAAAAGGGAAATGGAAGCATGTTAATTTGTAAAATTTCAGTTGCTTTTTATTAGTCCTTGTAGAAACCCTATATTTGTTTGCTCATGCATCACAAACTCATCTCGTCTCCGCTTCAGGGGTTTACTGACTTTCACTTTAGGAATGCTTTTCAGAGGTTCTTTTCTGGAATAGATATTTTCTATGCACCCTATATTCGCTTCAATGGCAAGATGGTCATTAAGCCTAATTATCAGAAAGATTTACAACCAAAAAATAATACAACACTACAAGTTATTCCACAGGTAATGACCTGCCGTGCGGATGAATTTATATTTGCCGCAAAGTATGTGCAATCGCTGGGGTACAAAGAACTCAACTGGAACCTGGGTTGTCCCTACCCAATGGTAACAAACAAAGGTATGGGTTCAGGGCTTATAAGGGATCCTGAAAAAATAGATCGCATACTTGACATGGTACATAGTCAGACAGATATCATCGTATCTATGAAAATGAGAATGGGTTACGAGCATAGTGGAGAGATCCTAGAGGTATTTCCTATTCTAGAAAAGTATCCCATTAAAAATATTGGTATCCATGCACGGATCGGGGCTCAGTTATACAAAGGCGGTGTAGACTTAGATGGTTTTCAGCGTTGCATAGATAACTGCAATCAAAAACTGTACTATAATGGTGACATAACTTCCGTTGCTATATTCGAAAAATTAACAGAACGTTTTCCTAGTATAGATCATTGGATGCTAGGTCGGGGTCTAATTGCCGACCCTTTCTTACCTGCAATGATAAAAAACGGAACCCATCACTATCCAGATAATAAGTTAGCAATTTTCAGTAAATATCTCGATACACTGTTTACCGCAGCAGAGAAAAAACTTACGGGAGAAAAAGCTGTCATTAGAAAAATGCTTAGTTACTGGGAATATTTTTCTGTCATGTTTCCTGATCCAGTAAAACTTATCAAGAAAATCAAAAAAGCTAAAACTTACAAGGTATATGATGATGCCGTCAAGGAAATATTAGATGGGGGACAGCTTGTCGAATATTGAAAATATATACAGATTATAGAAATATGTAACTGAAAATATATCACGACTAAAAGTCGTCTAATGCAATACTTATTTTAGGTACATAACATTGATTTAACTTGCTCATCGATGGGTCTATTTTAGTTCTTCCAATCTAATATTTATTCTCGCCGGCTGGGCTTTCATTTCTGTCTTGAAAGAAACGAAACAAAGAATTCAAGGCTTTATCCATTTGCCTAAAATGCCTAAGGCCGATGGCTGAATCGATTATTTTATTAATGAATTTTATCCGAAAGCATGGAAATAAGATATTTTATATTTATTCCAAATAAGAAGTTTTATGAACAAAACATCAACCTTATAATGCAGGCTATGTTGTAGGTGTGAATTATAGCATATGTGGATAGACAAACTGGTAGACAATAGGAAAAATGTACTCATCACCTTTGGAGTGATAGCGCTTATATCTGTAGGACTTTTGTTTACGCTGAAGTTCTCTTTTACCTTTGAGCAGTTTTTTCCTAAGGGGGATGATGATCTCGAGTTTTTTCAGCAATTTACGCAGGAGTTCGAGACCGATGATAATTTTCTGTTGGTTGCGATAGAAAATAATCCTACCGTATTTGATAAGGAGTTTCTTACTCAGTTTTCGGCTTTTGCAAAAGAGGCGGCACAACTGCCACATGTTGTATCTACCCTAGGATTGACAGAAATAGAAATACCCAATCCGCTCACCCTTTCTAACACAAAATTGTTGGATCCTAATGGAGATCTTGTAACCGCAAAAGAATCTATTCTTTCTGATGAACGCTTTGTATATAACATTATCAATGAGTCCGGTACTAGTCTAGTACTCAATATTAAGAACGAAGAAAGTATAGCCATAGCAGAATCACAGGTTCTAATGGATGATCTCAGAAGCCTGTTAGATAAGTATGCTTTTGAAGACTATCATTTTCTTGGGCGAGCCTATTTTCAGGATGAGCTGAGTAATATGCAGAAACGAGAGGTAATGATTTCCTCTACTGTTTCTATTGTACTAGTTAGTTTTATTCTTTTGCTCTTATACAGAAAGTTTGCGGGGGTGATGATCGCATTAGTTTCCATAGGACTAGGTTTACTTATTTTCATGGGACTTCTGGGATTACTTGGCAGAGAACTGAATGCTATGGCTGCATTTTACCCCGTCCTTATGCTCATAGTCGGTACGAGTGATGTGGTGCATATTATGTCAAAATATCTGGACGAAATGAAGGCTGGTGCTAGTAAAAAGCTAGCCATCAACACAACGATAAAAGAAATAGGGAAGGCCACTCTAATGACCTCCCTTACCACCTCCGCAGGGTTTCTATCACTGGTTACCTCTAAGGTTGCGCCGATTAGAGATTTCGGAATTAACTCAGCATTGGGGGTTATGGTAGCCTATGTAACTGTGATATTTTTTACGACAGCTTTACTGAGTTATTTTGACACGAGTAAACTAATAAAAGAAAAGCAAGGCCCTGGATTCTGGGATAAGCTTACCGGTGGAATGAACGCACTAAGTAGAGAAAGACCAAAGCTTATCTGGTTATCTACCGTTCTGTTTTTAGGGTTCTGTGGATGGGGGATTTCTATGGTAACGACTAACTACAAGATAGAAAGTAATCTCCCGCTAAGAACTAAGATAACGGAAGACTTTCTGTACTTCGAGAAAGAGTACGGAGGGTTCCGCCCTTTTGAGTTTGCTATCATAACGGAAGATGCGTATACGGCCACAGATTATCAGGTCATAAAAGAGGTAGAAAAAATAGAAAACCATCTTAGAGAAAGTAACAAGGTAAAAGCGATAGTTTCTCCGGTTACCTTATATAAGAGTATCAATGAAATCTTTTCTTTCGACAAGCAATATGCCCTTGCAGAAACGGAAGAACAATTTGACAAACAAACCACCCTCATAGAAAAATTACCACAGATGGGTCAGGCCGTTTTGTTCAGTAAAGACAATCAGAAAACTCGACTCTCTTCTAGGATTAATGACCTAGGTGCAGAGGAGGTCAAGAAATTTGGTTTGCAAATAGATGATTGGATGGATGACAATATAGATGACTCTGTTATTTCTGTCCGACGAACAGGTACAGGTCTGATATTAGATAAGAATGCCGAGTATGTGCGAGACAACTTGTTACTGGGCTTAGGCTTGGCACTTATTATTGTAAGTATCTTGATGGCGCTATTATTTAGGGATATAAAAATGCTTGTTATTTCTCTTGTCCCTAATATTATTCCACTCTTGTTTGCCGCCGCTGTACTAGGCTGGGTAGGTATAGAGCTGGAGGCTGGGATATCTATAGTATTTGCCATCGTCTTTGGTATCGCAGTAGATGACACCATACATTTTCTGAGCAAGTTTAAGATAAGTAGGGACAAAGGTATGTCCTTCGAAGACGCAATGGAGCGTACATTTAAGGAAACAGGTAAGGCCATTATATTTACAAGCATTATACTTTTTTTCGGATTTCTAGTTATGCTATTCTCTATCCATCCTCCTAGTGTAACCATAGGTCTTCTGATATCCATTACTTTGTTTAGTGCTATCATTGCGGATCTACTTCTACTACCTGTTATAATGAGGAAATGGATGTAGGTGCTTACATAACAACCTGAAATATTTATGTTGTAATCCCTATGAAACTTATATTTGTAATATGAGGGTAGAACATTATGCTTATGAGGGATTAGTTGCTGGCTGTGATGAGGCTGGTCGCGGTTGTCTTGCGGGACCAGTTTTTGCAGCTTGTGTGATTCTGCCTAAAGACTTCTATCATAAGGATCTGACGGACTCTAAATTGGTACCGCCGAAGAAGCGAGGAGCGCTAAAAAAATATGTGGAGGCACATGCCTTGTATTATGCCGTTGCAAAAGTAAATCCTGGCGAAATAGATCAGATCAATATTCTGAATGCATCCTTTAAGGCGATGCATAAAGCTCTTACAAAAATGAAAGCTACGCCAGATTATATCCTAGTAGATGGTAATCGATTCCATCCTTATCGCAAGATTCCTCATACCTGTGTGGTGAAGGGAGATAGTAAGTACGCGAGTATTGCTGCGGCTTCTATCCTTGCTAAGGAATCTCGAGATCGCTACATGAAGAATCAGGCGAAAAAACACCCATTTTATGCTTGGGAAAGCAACAAAGGATATCCTACGGCGCAACATCGCGAAGCAATTATTGCTCATGGTATTACTGCGATCCACCGAAAATCTTTCCAGTTATACCTAAATAATGGACAGAAGAGCCTCTTTTAGCAACTTTTAAGGGTTTTTTAGGGTTTTAAAACTTGAATGGTAACATAAATGGCATTAAATTGAAGGTTTCTACATCTGTGTGGAATCATTAGCTGTCTGTGGGTGTTCTTAATTGGAGATTAAAAGTCTATTGGATATATGGCAAAAGGAATGAGTAGTTACGATCTTTTGATTCAGAAGTTAGATCAGTTTACCAGAAAATATTACTTCAATAAGCTGATCAGAGGGTTCCTCTTCTCGGTTGCATTATTGCTAGCCTTGTTTATCGTGTTCAGTGTACTAGAGCATAATTTCTATTTTGGTACGGGTGTGAGAAAAGTCTTTTTCTTTTCTTTTATAGGGATATCTGTTGCAGCTATCTCCTACTGGGTATTACTTCCAGTTATGAAATATCTGGGCCTAGGTAAGGTTATATCACATCAGCAGGCTGCTAGTATTATCGGGGATCATTTCGGTGATGTAAAAGATAAGTTACTGAACGTTTTACAGCTCAAGTCACAATCTACAAGTAGTCTGCAAAATGATCTTATCGAAGCGAGTATCCAACAGAAAACTGAAGGCATAAAGCTTGTACCTTTCAAAAAAGCGATAGATCTATCTGTCAATAAAAAATATCTCAAATACGCACTACCTCCTCTCTTGTTGCTAGTAGTTCTGCTTTTTGCAGCACCAAGTATGATCAAGGACAGCACACATAGGATTATCAACAACGGAAAACATTTTGAGCGAGAAGCTCCTTTCAATTTTATTGTGGGAGACGAAAATCCTGAAGTTATACAGTTTGAGGATTATCAGCTAGAAGTTACTACAGAAGGTAGCGTTGTGCCGCAAGAAGTATTTATAGAAATAGATAACTTCCAATATAGACTGAACAAAGATGAAAACAATAGCTTCAGCTACATCTTTAAAAATTTACAGAAAAACACCAAGTTTAAACTTTTTTCGGGTTTTGTAAAATCTGGAGATCAAGAAATATCTGTCATAGAAAAACCAAATTTACTAGACTTTAGTTTGTCCCTAGATTATCCTAGTTATACGGGTAGGAAAGATGAACTATTACAAAACATAGGAGACGTTGTTGTACCTCAGGGAACAAAAATATCATGGCTATTTAATGCTGGAAATACAGATGATGTCACCATGCAGTTTTCTAGAAGTAAAGAACCTGTTGTTGCACAACGTAAAAATGAACAAACCTTCTCCGCTACAAAAAGAATCATGCGGGATGATCTATACAAGGTATATATTTCTAATGCCAAGGTGCCTAAGGGTGATTCCATCTCTTACTCTATCAATGCAGAGATAGATCAGTATCCATCTATCTCCGTAGAGAAGTATGAGGACAGTTTAGAAACTGCTGTACAATATTTTATAGGAAACGCTTCTGATGATTACGGACTTAAGAATTTACATTTTCAGTATACGATTGTAAAAGGTGATGGTAGTCCTACGATCAGCAAACAGATTCCCTTACCAACTAAAAAAGGTAGAGAATCTCAGTATAATTACACACTAGATATTCTTTCGCTAGGGCTTAAGCCTGGTGATAAGTTAAGTTATTATTTTGAAGTATTTGATAATGATGCTGTCAATGGCAGTAAGTCTGCAAAGACCTCTGTAATGGTTTTTGAAAAACCTACAGTAGAGGCCTTCAAAGAAAAAGAAGATGAGAACGAAGAGGATATAAAGAAAGATCTCAAAGAAGCTATGGAGGAATCCAAAGAAATAAGAGAAGAGGTAAAAAAGATGAGAGAGAAGGTCCTACAGAAAAAAGAACTAGACTGGCAGGACAAAAAGCAGATGGAAAAGTTGCTAGAAAAACAAAAGCAACTAGAGCAAAAACTAGAGCAAGCCAAGGAGAAGTTCCAGGAAAACATGAAGAACCAAGAGGAGTTCTCTCCACCTAATGAGGAGCTACTAGAGAAGCAGAAAAAACTAGAAGAAATGTTCGAGCAGCTAGATCCTGAGACGCAGGAACTAATGAAGAAGATAGAAGAACTAATGGAAGAGTTAAACAAAGATGAGATGATGGAGGCGATGGAAGAGTTCGAGATGGATGATGAAGAGATGGAAAAAGAGATGGACCGTCTTCTAGAATTGTTTAAGCAGCTAGAGCTAGAAAAAGAACTAGAAGAACAAATAGATAAGCTAGAAGAACTAGCCGAAGACCAAGAAGAACTTAGTGAAGAAACAGAAGATGGGGAGAAAAGTCAGGAGGAGCTAGAAAAAGAACAAGAGAAGATAAAAGAAGAATTTGAAGAGATAAAAGAAAAAATAGAAGAGCTAGAAAAGAAAAATGAAGAGTTGGAATTTCCTAAAGATCTAGGCGAGGATAAGGAAGAAGAAATGGAAGAAATCCAAGAGGATCTGGACGATAGCGAGGAGCAACTAGAGAAGAAACAAAATGAAGGAGCAGCCAAGTCTCAGAAAAAAGCTGCTAAGAAGATGAAACAAATGGCAGGGAATTTGATGGAGTCTATGCAGTCGGGGGAAGAAGAACAAATGGAAGAAGATATGGCGGCACTAAGGCAGTTGTTAGAGAATCTTATCAACCTTTCATTCGATCAGGAAGACTTAGTAAATGATATTAAAAAAACAACTATCAATACACCTAGGTATGTAGAACTGGCTCAGGTACAGTTCAAACTAAAAGACGACTTTCAGCTAGTGGAAGACAGTCTACAAGCGCTCAGCAAAAGAGTAGAGCAGATAGAAACTTTTGTTATAGAAAAAACCTCTGAGATCAAGGTGGATATGGCAGAAAGTCTTAAACAACTGGAAGATCGAAAAGTGGCCAAAGCAGAAAAAAATCAACGCAGTACGATGAAAAACGTAAATGATCTTGCGCTGATGCTTGACGAAGCAATGCAACAAATGCAACAGCAGATGTCTAGTTCTATGCCAGGTAGCCAGATGTGTAATAAACCAGGAGGGTCTGGTTCTGGTAAAAACGGAAAGCAGCCTTCTGATAAAATGTCCAAAGGACAAGGCGGTCTCAATGAGACTCTGAAGAAGATGCAAGGAGATATGAAGAAGAATGGGGGCAAGGGAATGTCTAAGCAATTTGCCCAAGCGGCGCAAAGACAAGCAGCCATGAGAAAAGCTCTAGAAGGAATGCAGAAAGAAAAGCAAGAACAGGGCAAAGGCTCTAAAGAGTTGCAAGAGATTATAGATCAGATGAACAAAACAGAAGAAGATCTAGTAAATAAAAGACTAGATGCTAAACTAATTAATAGACAAGAACAAATACAAACTAGATTACTAGAAGCAGAGAAAGCAGAAAGACAAAGAGAAAAAGAGAATAAAAGAAAAGCAGAAACAGCAGAGGAAATTAAGAGAGAAATGCCCCAAGCACTGAAAGAATACCTGAAGAAAAAAGAAGCAGAGGTAGAAATGTACAGAACCGTTTCTCCTGACTTGAAACCATATTACAAAAACCTAGTTAAGGAATATTATAAAGCGCTAAAAAGCTCTAAATAACATTAACTACATGAGTCATATTACTTTGAAAATACCCTCTACTCCATCTAAAATACGAGATCTAGAAACTTACGTAGACAAGATCGCTCGGCAGTATGATGTCAATCCTGATATCTACCCTAACATTCTGATCAGTCTCACTGAGGCTGTCAATAACGCTATCATACACGGAAATAATCAGGATAAAAACAAATACGTAGACATTAGTCTAGAAGAGAAACATAACTCTCTTGTATTCTACATTTCCGATGAAGGCGATGGTTTCAATCCCCTAGAAGTTATCGACCCTACCACAGATGGTAGGCTAGATTGTTGCGGTGGCAGAGGGGTATTTATTATGAGGGAATTATCAGATGATATCTCTTTTGATAATGAAGGAAGAACTGTAATGATTAAGTTTAACCTATAGCAACTCTATTGTTTGGACACTGACGACTCTAAAAGCCATCTAATACAATTCTATTCTGAAGACACAGATTTTAACCTAGAAGAAGTACAAAGGCTAACAGCTGGGATTCTAGAAGTTGTCAAAAAAGAAGCGCTTACCATAGAAGCCATTTCCTATATTTTTTGCTCTGATTCCTACCTATTAGAGATAAACAAAAAGCACCTCAATCACGACTATTATACAGACGTAATTAGTTTTCCCTACAGTACCGATCCTATAGAGGGCGATATATTTATAAGTGTAGATCGTGTACGAGAAAATGCCAAGAACTTAAGTGTCGACTTTATCCAAGAACTACACAGAGTTATGCTCCATGGGCTATTGCACTTTATAGGCTATGGCGACAAAACAGAAGAAGAAACTCTTATAATGAGAGCAAAGGAAAATGAGTATTTGCTCTTGCTTAAATAACTTCAGTTTCGGTGCTACTTTATAGGTATATGCTATCGATTTGGATAGTGATAGAGCAATAACTAAGTTTCATAAACCTCATTGAGCATTCACTAGAGCTAAAGACCCGATGTTGTTGGATATTTTTATTTATGGATTTTAATCTGTGTACTACAGATTTCAATTTTACGTAGGTTTTTTGGTATCAAGAACAAACTAGATAAAGCTGGGGCCAAATAAAATTTACAAGATAACTTAAAAAAATCCTGTGTAAATAGCTTACTATATTTCTTATACTTAAGTCAAATAATATGCTCCTTAAGAGATACATTAAAGGCACTCCGCCTCAAAATGATTATCTTTGAAAAAAATAAAGGTCTACTAGATGTCTATTCCCTTTTTTACAAATATAAACATTAAACGTGTTTTAATTCGTTTTCCTCTTCCCATCCTATTTTCTATCACGATAAGTATACTCCTCATTCTATTATCTGAAGAGTTTTTTAAGGAAGACACCTTTATATTTAAAGTTATCATGAGAAGTATTCTGACGCTGGGAATAGGTTTTCTGATTTTCACCATATTGCAGTTATGCCTGGAACGTTACACACCTACTGCATCTATAAGAATAGGATCCTATCTGTTTGCTTCCTTACTGCTAGTATTATATTATTGTTTTTGTAGTCGTAATTTTTCAGATATAGACCTAGTTAAGTTTTTTGGTTTATTTGCTGCACTAGCTCTTGTTACTACGGTAACTCCCTTTGCTAAAAAAGGTGATTATAACGATTTTTGGCATTTTAATAAAAGGCTAATATTACGGTTTGCAGTAGCTACTTTTTATAGTTTTTTTATTTTTGGCAGTATCTCCTTAGCTCTTCTTGCTCTCGATAAGCTATTTGGCTTAAAATTTCACGGTTCAGAAATATATCTACATCTTTTTCTAATCATTGCAGGTGTGTTTTTTCCGATTTCTTTTTTCTCTAGAATCCCTACTAGATTTACCTTTAGAGATGAAGCCAAATCTTCTACTGCTTTTCTACTCTTTGCTCAGAAAATTCTCATCCCTATTGTTAAGCTTTACGCTATTATCTTAGTTGCTTATACTGTGAAAATATTAGTACTATGGTCCTGGCCTAAAGGATGGATCTCTAATATGATTATATGGTTCTCTGCTTTTGGCATATTTACATACATGCTAAATTACTTAATCATACATGATAGAAGTAATGCATATCTAAGAGGTTTTAAAAAGTATTTTTTTCTATTCCTCTTTCCTTTTTCTGTTATGTTACTTGCAGCAGTAGGACAAAGAATATCTGATTATGGAATTACCGAAAAAAGATATATCGTTATCATTATAGGTATCTGGTTATTCCTCATTTCCTTATATTTTATCATATCAAAAAAAGATAATATTAAAATTATCCCCACAACGCTAGCATTATTTATTTTTTTCGCCCTACTAGGTCCGTTCAATATGTTCCAACTTACTCTTAATTCACAATTTAACAGATTGGAAAAATTACTTTCGGAAAATAATATTCTTAGAGGTAATAAAATATATAAAGCGAAAGGACTTATCAGGGAAAGACAGCAGCGTATCTATGATATGATAAATATCGTAGACTCCCGTGGTGGATTATATAAGATCAAAAGGTGGGAAAATGGTGATACAGATGTTAAAAGTCTACTAGATTCTATTCAAGAAGTAAAAATACGTGCACCAGAATTTGTGTTTGATAGATATTATAATGTAAGAAACCAGCCCAATGCACAATTGCTCGCTAGAGAACTGGAACTTACTAAGATTAGTAAATACAATACCTTCCGCAATAGCAACCAATTCTATTTTTATGGAATGAATCAATATAACATTTCTGTTTCTGAATTTGATGAGATGATTTTTATTAACCATAATGGTAGTAATGCAAAACAAGACACTGCTTATGCATTACGTCTAATACCAGAAAGTGATAGCCTACAATTATTATTAGGAGAAATAATTCTTGATAAAATTGCTATCAGACCTTACATTGATGGTCTACAAAATACAAGTCCAGGACAAAAATTAATATGGAATTATAATAGTGATTACTATACTTATCAGTTTCATTTTAATAATATATCAGGAGAAGAAAATAATGGTAAGATTTCTCTTTATGATGTCAATGGATTTGTGCTGCTAAAAAAGAGGTAAAAGAAAGAATAAAAATTATTCCATCTTCGCCTTTTGATTCCATTACCTTTATAGATATATTTTATTCTTCTTGTCCAATAGAAAAACCTCGCTTCTCACCCTTAAGCTCCTTTCCAGGCATAAATCCGTAAAGTATAGTTGTTTATTATCCAGCAATTTTATCTTTGCCCTTTTATTAAGTAGATATTATGTCTTGGATTTATGCCTTGGATCTTTTAGGAACTTTAGTATTTGCCATTAGTGGTGTTCTTACAGCAATCGATAAAAAGTTCGATCTTGTAGGCACGCTTGTTATAGGATTCGTTACAGCAATCGGCGGAGGCACTATAAGAGATATTATGATAGGCAACCATCCTGTTGGGTGGTTAAGAGACACGAACTATATATACATTGTTACTTTAGGTTTTCTACTTTCCTATTTTTTTAAAAGTAATATTATTCGCTTACGTAAAAGTATGTTTCTATTCGATACAGTAGGTATAGCACTTTTTACAACTCTGGGTATAAAGACCTGTCTTTCATTTAAGCTATCCATTCCTGTTTGCTTAATAATGGGTGTTGTCTCAGCTGTATTTGGAGGCGTAATAAGGGATGTTCTAACAGGAGAAATCCCGCTTATATTTAGAAAAGAGATCTATGCATCTGCTTGCTTTGCTGGTGGTATAGTATATATTATATTAGATTTCTTTCATCTTCAGAACGATGTTTCTGTGTTGATATCTATCCTCGTAGTATTCCTTATTCGCTATTTTTCAGTCAAGCGAGGTTGGGCTTTACAACTAAATGAGTAGTCATTATGAAATAATCATCATTTTAGGTCTAATTTTTGTCAATAAATGATCAGCCTCTAGGATATCATTCAAAAAGATTATTCTTTTGCATAGTTATGTCAATATTTGAAATTGTTCTCTTGATTATAATTTAGTTGATCGATGAAAGTAAAGGTTTTAAAATTTGGTGGTTCATCTGTAAAGAACGCTGAGAATATACTTAAGGTATATGATATTCTTCGTTCACAATTTGAAGGAAATGGAAGATATGCTGTGGTTGTATCAGCTTTTGGTGGTGTTACAGATCAGCTCATAGAAATGAGTCAACTAGCATCAAAAGGTAAAATAGAGTATAAGAAAGTATTAAAGTCATTTATACACCGACACCGCAAAACAGCTCAAGATCTTTTAAATAAAAAAAACTATACCGCGATAGAAAGCCACCTAGAAGAAAATCATACTACCTTAACGAATCTACTAAATGGTGTTTTTCTAGTGCGAGAGGCATCCGATAGAACTATGGACTATGTCCTAAGTTTCGGAGAAAGAAATTCGGCTTTTATAATATCTCATGCATTCAGACAGCGTAAGATAAATGCACAGTTTCAGGATGCTAGAGAACTGATTATAACAGACAAAAATTTTGGCTCTGCTAATGTAAATTTCGCCCAGACCAATAAGAATATTACAAAACATTTCAAGACAAACAAAGATACGGTTTTCATTATTACAGGCTTTGTATCGGCAGACAAAGGAGGACTAACAACCACACTCGGTAGAGGTGGTTCTGATTATACAGCAGCCATATTTGCAGGAGCATTATCATCTAAACGGCTAGAAATCTGGACGGATGTAGATGGTGTCCTTACCTGTGATCCCAGACGAGTCAAAAAAGCGTTTACCATAGAGTCCCTAAGCTACAATGAAGCTATGGAGCTATCACACTTTGGAGCTAAGGTTATCTATCCACCGACCATACAACCTGCACTAAGTAAGAATATACCCATTTACATAAGAAACACTTTTAACCCTTCTTTTAAAGGAACGATAATCGATGCGTCAACAAATGCATCGGAGAAAAAAGAACTCACCGGTATATCATCGCTATCTAAGGTAGCACTACTTACTGTTCAGGGAACTGGTATGGTAGGTATTCCAGGTGTCGCGGCCAGGTTATTCGGAAGTCTCGCTGCAGAAAAAATTAATATTATACTGATCACTCAGGGTTCCTCTGAATCCTCTATATCTTTTGCGATAAAATCCTCTGATAAGAACAAAGCGAAGGACTGCATAGAAAATACTTTTGCAAAAGAAATTGAGGAAAATTTTATTCAGGCAGTAAAAATAGAAGATCAGCTATCCATAGTAGCCATCGTAAGTGAGCAAATGAGAAAACTTCCTGGTGTAGCTGGAAAATTATTCTCTAGTCTAGGTAAGGAAGGTGTAAATGTTATTGCTATTGCGCAGGGCTCGTCTGAACTTAATATCTCCTTCGTCATAAAAACTGAAGAAGAAGAAAAAGCACTTAATCTTATTCACGATGCTTTTTTCCTATCTTCTACAAAGAACATACACTTGTTTTTTGTAGGTGTAGGTCTTATAGGGGGCACCCTTCTCAAGCAGATAAACCAACAATCAGAAAAACTTAAGATTTCGCATGGAATAGATTTAAAACTAGTAGCTCTAGCAAATTCTAGAAAGATGCTACTAGATAAGAACGGCGTGAGTATTACAAGATGGAAAGATAAATTAGAAAAAAGTAAATGGACTTCTGATCCTACTGCATTTGTAAAAAGCATGATAGAAATGAATCTACCTAACTCTATCTTTGTCGATAATACCGCTAACAGCAATATCCCAAAACTATATGAAAAAATTCTTTCTGAAAATATCTCAATCGTTACGCCCAATAAGGTAGCGACCTCTTCTTCTATAGAAAACTATACAAAACTTAAGTCTATAGCTAAGAAGAAAAATGTTCATTTCCTCTATGAGACAAATGTAGGTGCAGGCCTCCCTGTCATATCTACTATTAATAACATGATGGCCAGTGGAGATAAGTTAGTTAAATTAGAAGCTGTTCTTTCTGGCTCTATTTCTTACATCTTTAATAACTTCTCTTCAGAAAAAAAGTTCAGTGATATTGTTAAAGAAGCTCAAAGTCTTGGCCTTACTGAGCCAGATCCTAGAGATGATCTGAATGGAACTGATGTAAAAAGAAAGATCACCATCCTCGCTAGAGAAGCCGGATACAAAATAGATATGAAAGATGTGGAACTAAGCCCTATACTTAATAATGCTTGCATGGCTGCTAAAACTGTAGAAGACTTCTTTGTAGAACTAGAAAAAGCAGATAAAAGCTTCACCACCCTAGTGAATAAAGCAGAGTCGAAAGGAAAGGTATTAAGATTTATTGCGTCTTTCAAGAAAGGAAAATGCAGTATTGCGCTAGAAAGTGTCGACAACAATAGTCCTTTCTTCGCTCTAGAAGGAAGTGACAATATGATCGTGCTTACAACAGAGCGATACAAGACAAGACCACTTATTGTAAGAGGCCCTGGTGCTGGAGCACACGTTACTGCTGCAGGTGTGTTTGCTGAGATTATACAAATTGCATCACATACAAATATATAAACCATGGATGGAGTCAAAGTTTTTGCACCAGCCAGCGTGGCCAATATCGCAGTAGGATACGATATTCTCGGTCTAGCCTTAGACCAGCCCGGAGATGATGTAATAATCAACGAAGGAAATACACCCGGTATAAAAATAACAGAAATACGAGGAGCTAAAGGAAAGCTACCCTACGAGATAGAAAAAAATACAGCTGGTTACTCCGCTATGCGACTTCTACAGCATCTAGGAAAAACAGATCTCCCAATACATATGGAGATTCACAAAAAAATGAAACTAGGAACAGGTATGGGCTCTAGTGCTGCTAGTGCCGTTGCTGGTGTATACGGAATAAATGAATATCTAGGTTGTCCACTCAGTAAAGCAGAACTTCTTAGGTTCGCAGTAGAAGGAGAACAAATTGCTGATGGTGCCTTTCATGCAGACAATGTCGCGCCGAGCTTACTTGGCGGTCTTGTTCTAATCAGGGATAATGATTCTTTGGATTTTAAAAAAATACATGTTCCTCAGGGATTATGCGTTACCATGATTTTTCCTCACATAAAAATTCTAACTCGGGATTCTAGGGCTGTACTTAAGGAAACAGTTCCTTTATCTACAGTAATAAAGCAAACTGGAAATCTAGCCAGTTTTATTGCAGGTATGTTTACCTCAGACTTTGATCTGATAAGAAAGAGCCTGCAAGATCTGATGATAGAACCACAAAGAGCACATCTGATACCTTACTTTTATGAAATAAAAAATAATGCTCTCAATCATGGTGCCTTAGGATTTAGTATAAGCGGCGCAGGACCATCCATGTTTGCACTATGTCAAAATACGATAGACGCGGAAAATATATTAAACAGCTCCTTAGCTCTACTAAAGGATAGAAATGTAAAATGCGATTGTTTCATATCTAATATAAACTTGGAAGGAGCATATAAATATTGATAGATGAAACTTTATAGCACTAATAATAAAAGGAATATTGTCAGTCTTAAAGAAGCTGTATTAAAATCCTTAGCGATAGACAAAGGCCTGTATATGCCTGTCAATATTCCAAAGCTGGATTCTGCTTTTCTAGATAATTTAAACAAGTTTAGCTTTGAAGAAATAGCCTTTCATGTATCAGCTAATCTTTTTGGTGATCTAATACCACCATCTGAATTATGGCATATTGTAAGCACATCTATAAATTTCCCCGCTCCCGTTGTAGAATTAAGTTCTAACATATCGATACTGGAGTTGTTTCATGGTCCGTCCTTAGCTTTTAAAGATTTTGGTGCTAGATACATGGCCCAACTTATGGCTTATTTTAATCAGACATCTGACGACAAGCTCACCATCCTTGTAGCAACAAGTGGAGATACAGGTGGCGCTGTTGCAGCAGGGTTTCTGGACACTATAGGAATAGAAGTGATTATCCTCTACCCTTCTGGTAGAGTTTCTGATCTACAAGAAAAACAATTGACAACACTAGGAAAGAATATTTTTGCGTGTGAAATAGAAGGTTCTTTCGATGATTGTCAAGCAATGGTAAAAGAAGCTTTTCTAGATCCCGACTTACAAAAAAAATACAACTTAAGTTCTGCCAATTCTATAAACATAGCAAGACTTATCCCGCAGTCTTTCTATTACTTCGAAGCTTACAAACAACTCCCACAACATAATAAGGAAATTACTTTTTGCATACCCTCGGGAAATTTTGGTAACCTTACTGCTGGTCTTTTGGCTAAGAAAATGGGTTTAGATATTCATAGATTTATCGCTGCGACAAACTTAAACAAAGTTGTGCCAGAATACCTTTCTCTGGGAAATTACAATCCGAAAGAATCTATCTCCACAATTTCTAATGCTATGGATGTAGGTGCTCCTTCTAATTTTACAAGAATAATGTCTCTTTATGATAGTGACTGGAAATCTGTTAAAAAAGATATAGCTGGATATTTTTTTAGTGATGATGAGACGAAGCAGGCAATGAAAGAAATCCATAAAAAATATAATTATGTTGCCGATCCTCATGGAGCTGTAGGATACTTAGCATCACAATCTTACCTTAAGGAAAATCCAGATCAGCACGTCTGCTTTCTAGAAACGGCTCACCCTTCCAAATTTCTTGAAATTGTGGAATCAACTTTAAATAAAAAACTTATTGTTCCAGAAAGGTTATCTCGATTATCGAAAGAAAAAAAAATAGCCTCTTTACTTCCTCGGAATTATGATAAGTTTAAAGAATATCTTTTAGATAGGTAGTTTTATATACTCAACACTTGATATCTTTAACAGCTCTTTTTTATAAAATCTAATAATAGAATATTTAGATCTGTCGTATTCTTGTCTTTTTTTAATCGCTTATCGTCTCACTTAACAATTATATTTAGTTTAATATTGTAGAACCAAACAATGACAATCCTGTCATACATACTCACCTTACTTATGTTTTTTTTTGGATAACAATCCAATTTCATTTTTACAAATGAAGTAAATTTCTGTTACACTACCCCAAAATTAATTGAATACATCCCTTTTATATCATGCCTCTTGCTTGACGTTCATTGCTATGCGCATGATGTATTTCTTTTAATTGTATATAAAATAATAATGAAATGAAACAGATTAACAATTTACTAAGAAGACCTCGAAAAATTTCTATGAAAGTAATTTTTTCCATTCTTTGTTTTTTTACCATCTTCTCCTATCAAAGTCTTTTTGCACAGTGTGACCCTGGTACTACACTTGCTGAGTTTACATGGGAAGGCGCAGCAACTGGAAGTCAATCCGTATGGAACGTTGACGATGTTAGTAATACCTATACGGGTATAGACGGCACTAACCTAGATATAACCCTTGCTCTTGATGATCCTTTTAATCAAAACACGAATTCGGGAAACCAAAGTGATTTTGGAGACGCAACAGAAAGTAATGGTTTTTACGGACCTGGTTTTCTATCTTTTCAGGTTACCTCTTCTGCCAGTAACCAAAATGTCTGTTTTACTTACAATTTTTCTACGCCTGTATATATAGGCGAGTTTCTTGTACGTGATATAGATTCTAATGGTCAAGAAGGAGATGATGGTCCTCTTCAGTCTTTTCAAGATCAAGTAACTTTATCAGCTACTGGTATCGGCGGTGGAAATGTACCTCTCACATTAACACCAGAAGGACCTAGTCCTGTTTTTACAATAACAGGACAATCAGCTGCTGGTAACTATTCTGATGGCGTGACTAATGGTGTAGCTCATACAGATCCTAACGGTGGTCTTATAGTAACAACGCCTGAGTTATTAACCTCACTAACACTGTGTTATTCTAATGGTCCTGATGATCTTGATGGATTAAGTAATAGTAATGCCATAGCAGTTCCTGGTTCTAACTTTTGTATCCCTGAACCTGCAACTATTTCAGGTATTGTTGTAGATGATAATGGTGATCCTCTTGCAGGAGCCATAGTAACACTACAAAATCTTGATGGTACAACTGCATTAGATCTTAATGGAAACCCTATAACTGTAACAACAGGAGCTGATGGAACGTACCTCTTTGAAGACGTGCCTCCGGGCGATTATAATATTGTAGAAACTGACCCTAGTGGATATGTCTCTGATAGTAGTAGCGATAATACTAATGATGGAGCCTTAGACGGTGAGACAGGTGCAGGGACAGATGAAAACACAATTCCTGTAAGTATAATTGGCGGAGAAGATGATACAGGAAATGATTTTGTAGATGAGCTATTAACGGGTTCTATCTCTGGTACCGTACTTGAAGATACCGATAACGATGGTATCGGTGATATTCCTATTGCAGGAGTTACTATTGCACTGCTTGACGATATGGGTAATCCCGTCCTTGATGACATGGGTAACCCGATTACTACTGTTACCGCTGCAGATGGTACCTATTCTTTTGATAATGTGCCGCCGGGTGACTACCAAGTTTCTGAAGTAGATGAAAATGGTTTTATCTCTGTCAGTGATACCGATGGCGCTAATGATAATATTATTGGTGACGGTACACCTATAAACGTGGTTGGGGGAGAAGACTCGCCGGGTAATGACTTCGTGGATGAGCAAACAGGCTCTATCTCTGGTACTGTGCTTGAAGATACTGATGGCGATGGTGTAGGTGATACACCTTTAGGTGGAGTTACTATTTCATTGCAAGATCTTACAGGAGCCCCGATTCTTGATGATATGGGTAACCCGATTACCACCGTTACCGCTGCAGATGGTACTTACTCTTTTGATAACGTACCACCAGGGGATTACCAAGTACTTGAATCAGATCCTCCTGGATATATTAGTATATCAGATACTGATGGGGGTAACGACAATTGCATCGGCAACACGATCCCTATTAGCGTTATAGGTGGAGAAGATACGTCTGGTAATGACTTTGTGGATGCAACAATTGTTGTACCAGTAGAAATTATAAGTTTTACAGCCAGCATGAAAGATTATTATGTAAACCTTGAATGGATTACTGATAATGAAACAAACAATAGACATTTTGAGGTAGAGAGATCCGTAGATGGTTCTAATTTCCAAAAAGTAGGTGAAGTAAATGGTCATATCAATTCACAGACTAGACAGTATTACAACTTTACTGATACAGACATATCTACCTATACTAATACTTTGTATTATAGACTAAAACAAGTAGATCTTAATGGCTTATATACGCACACAAAAACTGTTGTAGTTGATATTGATGCAAGAAAAATTGAATTCAAGGCAACGATATTTCCTAACCCTGCAGACTCCGAATTTATTATCAGTTACGAAAGTGATAATAACGAACCAACCCAATTGAACATTTATAATTTACAAGGTCAAGTTATTATAACAAGAGAATATAAATCTAATGCTAACATTGATATTTCTTCACTTAATTCTGGAACTTATATTGTACAGCTTTCTAATCAGAAAGGCGAACAAATAACACGTAGAATTATTAAAAATTAATTTATTATTTAGTATACAATGGCCTGCTTCACAGTTGTGGAGTGGGCTTTTTTTATGTCAATAAACAATTACTCTTTATAAAATTTCCAAAAATAATTTACTTCAGGTATTGATAAAAAGTATATCCCATTAGGCAGATGTGAAACTTGTAAACCTTCTTGATAACTAGTTTGTATTATCTCTCTTCCTTGCGAATTATATACATAACTATATCTCGATACCAATATTTCTCATAAGAGTTGTTGCGTTAAAACTTTTTGATACGCCATCTTTTATCTTATAATCAAACGATAATTTATCTTCCACTACTTCTACTTCAAAGCATTTATTCGTAAGCCTCCCGTCTAATTCTTTTTCCATTTCAGCTAATCGAAGATCATGTGTAGAAACTATGCCGGCTCCCTTATGTTTTAATAATTGGGTTATCATAGCTCTAGAACCTTTGTGTCTATCTTCTGTATTAGTTCCTTTTAGTATTTCGTCTATAAGAAAGAAGTTCTTTTCCTCTGTATGTTTTACAGCATCGAGCACCATCTTAAGACGCTTCAGTTCAGCATAAAAACCTGATGTGTTTTCCTCTAGTGCATCTACTGTTCGCATACTCGTAACTAATTGTAAATGAGGTAGTTGTAACTCATTTGCACATACTTTACCACCACAATAAGCCATAATCATATTGATTCCGAGTGAACGCTGAAAGGTACTTTTACCCGCCATATTTGATCCCGTAATTAATAATATATGTTCTTCGGATTTTATATCTACATCATTCGTAACTCGTGCCACCCTATTGATTAGTGGATGTCCAAGTCCTTGTGCAGAATAGTTTCCACTGGTTTTTATTTCTGGAAAAACCCACTTAGGATTGTTGTACGCAACATTTGCCATACTGCATAAAAACTCCATCTCCCCTAATGCATCTGTCCATTTTTCTATTTGATCTTTATTTATATTTTTCCAATGCTCTAACTTTCTCAGAAAATGAAAATCCCATAAGGTTACGATATTAAAAATAGCACCAAATACATTATATTTTATTTCTAATTGATCTAATATCCAATCTACTTTTTTCAGTTTTTTAGATGTATTTCCTTCACTATATATAAATTCTGATTTTAGCGCAATTAATTTATTTGACTCAAAGTCTTGGTCCTCTATTTCTTTTATTAAGCTTGCATACTTAGAAATATATCTCATGCTATTATCTGATAGAGCATGTATCTTATTTATTTTTTCTGATTTACTTTTCCAAAAGAGAGCACAAGGAATATATGCGATTATAGCATAATAAAAAGGGTAATGATTTATTATTAACGCCGCTATAATAGTGCATACTGTAGGCAAAAAATAAGAGAGAAAAATAATTAATTTATTTTCTCTTATAATATCTTTTTCCTCCTTCCATTGCTGAAGGTTCTTATTTGATATTTTACTATCATCGATTTCTATTTCTTGCGCTAGAAATACTTGTCTCCAGTCTAGTAATGGAGTAAGTTCTTCTATTGCTTCCTGATTTAGTTTGATATGCTCAGGAGTTAATTTATTTAGTAAGTTTTCCGCTATTCTATCCTTCCCAAATAAGGTATTCGTTCGTTCTAAATACTGAAATAATGATCGCTCTCCGAATAGATCTAAGTCTTGGGAATAAGCATGATTCTTATCTTGATAATTTTCACCTTTCGCGCGATCAGTATAATTATTATCTAGGTACTTAATTTCCTTTTCATTTATCTCTATAATCATAGTAGCCTCCTTGGCTTGTTTAGAGTATAAGCTATGCTTCTGGATTACCTTTCTGAAGAGATAGATAAAGACATATGTAAATAAAACTCCAAGCAAAATACTAGAATTATAGATCACAATAAGCAGTGCAAACATAATGAGAAAACCAAACAGTCTGACAAAACTCCATAAGCGCGCTTTATCATTTACTTGCTTTTCTACAATACTGTATTTAGAAACCTGAGCAGCGTACGCTTCTCTTATCTTTTCTATCATGCTTTTTTCTTAGTTCTTGTAAAATCTTTCAGTTAATGCAGCAAAAATACCATTTACTTAATAATCCCAAAATATTATAATATCATTCAAGTTCCTCATGTTCAAAACAAATGTTTCACGTGGAACATGAGAAGACAAGTAATGATAAATCTAAAATTGAAACAATAAAAAAGAAAAAATGGAATAGATCTAATGTTATTATTGTGAAAAACACGGCCGTATAGCTGCAGAATAGAGTTCAACCAACTTTGAAAGCATTCATGAAGCATCCTTTCGAAGGACCAACAGAACATTGTGTATGTGTAACAAAAGGCATCTATTACGCCTTCTCCAAGCCAGTTAATTTATAATAATTACGTTTAGGCAACTTGATTAATATCCTTGATGTTCAGAATAACGACGCTAGACTTGTCATCATAAAGCAATCAGATATTACGCTTAAGATTAAACCGTATGATGATTTTCTCGATATCTTAGTATTTCTACAGGATATCTGCCAGAAAGTGCCAAAATAGGTCTTCGTTAGACCTTTTAAGAAATGGACTCATGTCAACCGGGGAACGAAGCAGTTTTGAAATTTACAATCTGATTGATTCACAAATGATCAGATTTTATAGTAGGAGCCCTAAAAATTGGCTTAGCCATTGTCTTCTACCCTATCTGAAATCACAAACTTATGTTCCACGTGGAACAATGGTTGACTTTACTCACTCATTTATATAATACCAATTCTAGTTTAGAATGACGGTAATTATTTATTTTGTTCTTCATGTTTCTTCGTTAAAAAGCCCCGCCGAACCTATGGGTTCGTTGCTAGCCCGCCCGCTTAGCGGTTCTCTTATTTAAAGCACTTTCGTACTTTATTCGACTACGTCGAACTCATTCGTTCTTGCCTTGATCCATTTTGAACAATTCTAAATCCTTTTCCGTCATCTAAAAATAGAAATGGTATAAGCTCTACAGCGCTTATAAAGATAGAGCTGAAAGATAAAGTTAGGTATGGCTACCTAATTTTCGATTGGTATATCTTCCTTCCTTTTGCAGTGTTACAAGTAAAAGTTTCTGATAGATCATTTCTAAGTCTTTAAGAAGCCTTACGTGTATGATATAGTGTAGTCAAAAGTTATGTCTATATAATAATGAATTATACTTTTGAGAAACGCCTTTAGTTTTAATGTCAATCTTGTGCATGACGGGTTTTATAGACTTTGACATAAACTTGTAAATCCTCTCAATATTAAAGATTTTCGTTGTGTCGACAATCACATAGAACTTTCCTCAACAGTAAACCTTAATTAGAACAACCCATTCCTCTTCTCGAATATAAAACATGTTCCACGTGGAACACAGGTCATAATATTTACATAAATCAAAAAGAACAGATCTAGAAATTTGTGTCAAATGATTACATTTGACACAAATTAGAAGAAAGAACAATATTATGAAAAGACTATTATTAAGCTCTGTTCTATTTTGCCTCATAGGCAGCATATACGGACAAAATACTAATGAGAACCCATTCAAACAATTGGGCCAAGATCTACCATCTCCTAATTCTTATAGAACTGCGTCAGGAAGTCCTGGCCATGAATACTGGCAACAGCAGGCAGATTATAAAATGAATATCGAGATAGATGATGATAATACTAAACTATATGGTGAGGAAACTATCACTTACACAAACAACTCTCCTGATATACTTAGCTACTTATGGCTACAATTAGACCAGAATATGAGGGCTAAAAGTTCTGACACTTATAAAATAAGATCTAATTCTATAAGTGATAGAGGAAGTAGCTTAAGGCAGTTGTCAAGCTTAGATTCTGATTTTGATGGTGGCTTCAAGATAGAATATGTTAAAGATGCTAATGATAAAGATCTTAGCCACACTATTAATAAAACCATGATGCGAGTCAACCCGTCAAAAAAAATTGCTCCTGGTGAAAGTTATACACTCAAAATCAAATGGTGGTATAATATCAACAATACAAATGAAATGGGTGGTAGATCAGGTTATGAACCCTTCGAAGAAGATGGTAATAATGTATACTGTATAGCTCAGTTTTTCCCAAGAATGTGTGTTTACGATGATATAAACGGTTGGCAAAATAAGCAGTTCTTAGGAAGGGGAGAGTTCGCACTTGTATTTGGAGATTATGATGTTTCTATAACAGTACCTTCTGATCATCTCGTTGCCTCCACTGGACTATTACAAAATGCTGATGATGTGCTTTCATTAGAACAAAAGAGAAGATTAGATAAGGCCAAGAAGGAAACTATAGATCCTGTCATGATCGCAACATATGATGAAGCTGAAAAAAGAATCAAAAAGAAGGCTAAAGATAAAAAGACTTGGAATTATACAGCCGAGAACGTGAGAGATTTTGCTTTCGCCTCTTCTAGAAGATTTATCTGGGATGCCCTAGGCGTTCCTATGGCAGATGGAAGAACGGTTATGGCTCAGTCCATGTGGATAAAGGAAGGGGATTGCCTATGGAATAAATATTCCACAAAGGCAGTAGCACATACTGTAAAATGGTATTCTCATTATACAATAGATTATCCTTACCCAGCTGCTTGGTCTATAGATGGAGATATGGGTATGGAATATCCTATGATTTGTTTCAACTTCGGTAGATGTGCTGATGACGGTACTTATGCTGAGAGAACAAAATATGGTCATATAGGCGTAATTATACATGAGGTCGGTCATAACTGGTTTCCTATGATCATCAACTCTGATGAGAGACAATGGACCTGGATGGATGAGGGTCTGAATACCTTTGTGCAGTATCTTACAGAGCAACACTGGGAAAGAAATTATCCCAGTAGGAGGGGACCCGCACACAAAATTGTCGATTATATGAAGGGAAATAAAGATAGAATTTCTCCTATTATGACTAACTCAGAGTCTATATTTCAGTTCGGTAATAATGCTTACGGAAAACCTGCAACAGCACTTAATATATTGAGGGAAACCGTAATGGGCCGAGAATTATTCGATATGGCTTTCAAAGAATATTGCGAAAGATGGGCTTTTAAACATCCTTCACCTGCAGACTTATTCAGGACAATGGAAGATGCATCAGGGGTAGATCTTGACTGGTTCTGGAGAGGTTGGTTCTATACTAACCAACATGTCGATATCGCTATGAGCGAAGTAAAGCATAAGAAGATAGATTCTAAGAACCCTGATAAAAATAATAAAATGGCTAAGGATGCATTAGCTGCAGGACCTCAGCCTATAGGAAAAATAAGGAATAGTGACTTAGAAGTTCTTGCAGATAAGGATCCCAGCATTTTAGATTTTTATAGTAAACACGACCCACTAAAAGCAGATGCTATAGACAAGAAGGAATATGATGATTACATAAATTCCCTTTCTGATCAAGAGAAGAGAGTATTAAAAGATGATAAAAACTATTACGAAATTACTTTTGAAAACAAAGGGGGTCTTGTTATGCCTATCATATTAGAATTTACCTATTCAGACGGCACAACAGAAGTAGAGAGAATACCTGCTGAAATATGGAAGCTGACACCTGACAAAATAACTAAGGTGTTTGTAAAAGACAAAGAAATTAAAAGCATAGAACTAGATCCTTTCCTTGAAACTGCAGATACAGACAGAGATAACAATTTTTATCCGCCTAGACCAGAGATAGATCGTTTTGAATTATTCAAGCAGAAAAGTAGAAACAGAGGATCTAGCAGTGGAGAAAACGGAATGCAAAGAGCAGCCAGAGCAAAAAAGCAAGTAGCAAGACCTTAGAAAAAAAAAGAGGGGACTACTGGTAGTCCCCCCTCTTTTTTATAATTTTATCATTAGATCTTTTTCTTCAGGAAAAATTCATCAGGAAATACTATAATTTATTTTTTCCTATACTCCTAATATCAATTCACTGAATAGATCATTTAAGATGCATTAAAACAATCAAGTTTGATTACTGTTCGTAGCATCATATCGCTTGAATTGTTCTGTATACTTAACATTTTTCTTAATTTATCGTCGCCTCGCGGTCTAGCAAAAAACCCATAGGTTCGGCGAGGCTTTTTAACGAAGGAGCATGAAGAACAAAATAAATAATTACCGTCAATCAAAACTAGAATTGGTGTATTAAAGTAACATTGGTAATCTCTAAAGAGCGATGAACGGACAAAAACAACGGTCTTTAAGTATACTTAGTATCTATCTCCTTCTCCATCAGTTGAAGCTTCCACAGACTTTAGGAAGTCTCTATCAATAACCTTACGAAACGACACTGCTGAGTTTGCCACACACCGATTACAATAGCAATCAATAGTATCAAGGCACTAAAATGTAGTTATAATATTAAATCTTTTATTCTGTAATTTACATAATAACATCATTAATATTTGGATATTATCATTTATAATATATATAAATTTGTAAAAATTCTAATTTAAAAGAATATAAAATACTTACTAATTAGTTATATTATACCATAAAATGAAGTAATTTACCCAAACTTAGAAAGGAAACTATCGAATATCTTATTAAACTCATTAGGCTTCTCCATCATAGGAGCATGCCCACATTCTTTAATAAAATGCAGCTCAGAATTAGGAATAAGTGCGTGAAAACGCTCAGCAACAAAAGGAGGTGTGATGATATCATTGCTCCCCCATATGAGCAAGGTCGGAATAATAATTGAGCTTATTCTATCCTCTAAATTCTCTCTTATAGCAGATTTTGCAGAAGCCAAAAGACTAAGCGCTTTTCCCCTATTGTTTATACTTTCATAGACTTCATCCACCATCTCCTTGCTAGCTGTAGAAGGATTATAAAAGGTACTCTCTGCTTTCTTTTTTATAAAATCATAATCATTACGCCTAAGAAAGGTGTTACCCATACTATTTTCAAACAATCCAGAACTACCTGTCAGCGTGAGTGATTTTATGACGACTAGATTACGTAAACATATAGTCTGACCAATGTGACCTCCTAATGAATTACCTAGGAGATGTATATCAGTATACCCTTTACACGCAATAAAATCTAAAACATGTTCTGCATATGTATTAACAGATATCTTCCGTAGCGGTAACTCATATATAGGAAGAATAGGAATCACCACATTAAACCTATCAGAAAAGAAATTACAAATACCATCGAAGTTACTAAGTGAACCAAACAGTCCATGCAATAACATTATTACCTCCTTGCCAGGATTAGTTTCTATGAACTTGAATATCTTTTCTTCTTGAACTATATGTTCCATGATAATTATGTAAAGAACAAATTTATCAAATTATCGCCTTACTTCACCCTTAAACACCAAGTAGTTGACAAATAAGACCGAAGAGAGTAATAATAAAGCTACTCCTTGATGAAGTACGCCATAGAATAGAGGAATACTACCTTTACAATTTACAACCGTAATAATACCTATAATAACCTGCGCTATTAACAAACTTATCAACAGATAACTGGCTACTTTCTCAAGTTTACTAACAGCTGATTTAAGTAATTTTATAAATAGTATCATACCCATTATCCCGAGTATATATGCTGTGAAACGGTGCAATACATGTATTAAAGCGGGTAGGAAGGCACTTCTCTCATAGTTGTTAAAATTATCAACATTCCACATTTGATTATCTAACAAAATTCTAGGTATAAACTCACCATGCATATCTGGCCATGTGGGATAAACTAAACCTGCCCTCATACCTGACATAACCCCTCCTAAGAACAACTGAAGGAAAAATAGTGCTGTGAAAGAAAAAACAAGCACCTTTAATTTTCTGAACCCCTCATTTTGCTTAAAACTAGGTTTAAAGCTTATAAACGTAACCCATATAAGAAATCCGTAAGTTAAAAAAGCGGTACTTAAATGTAAAGCAAGTTTGTAAGCATTAACCCACGGACGATTAATTAGACCACTAGCAACCATTATCCACCCCATCGATGCTGCTGATATAGCTCCGACTATCACTAATCCTAGCATCTTCAGTATTCTGCTATCTATCCGCTTAGTGAATAGAAAAAATAAGAAAGGAAATAAAAATATAAAGCCCATCATTCTCGCCCATAGACGATGAAAATATTCCCAGAAATAAATAAACTTAAAATCGGACATAGTCATTCCGTCATTTATTTTTTCGTACTGAGGTGTTTGTTTGTACAGATCAAATTCTTTTTTCCATCCCCGAGTATCGCTTGGAGGAAATACACCAGTCACTATTTCCCATTTGGTTATCGACAATCCAGAACCCGTTATTCTTGTCACACCACCTATGAAAACTTGGAAGAACAGCAAGATGCAGCCAGCAACTAACCAATATCTAACCCAGCGACTATACCTCCTCAGTTTCATATCGCAAAAGTAGCCAATAAGTTTTTCTTACACTAAAGTTTTATAAACCAACAATCCTTATTTATATATAATATATATTATTCTTAAAAGAAAACTATTCTTATTATTAGCACTGTGAGTTCGTTTGCAACTTATTTCTTTTATTAACTGATAAGTCTAGGCGAACAATTAGATGTATCAGATAAACAGATGCTTTTAAAATAAGCAACTGAATATCAGATCTTTATTATAGTTATTCACTTTAGGTTAATATACCATATGTGGATAAGAAATTTAGTTACTGCATGTATAGCCAATCTTAGTGGAGTTAATGAAAATATGGATAAACAACATATATTAAATTATTTATATATAATAACTCTCTAATTTTGTTAGTAAGTGTAGTGAAACTTATCGTAATTTAACATTAATGTTAATAAAATGAAGACAGTAATACAAAGGGTAAAAAGGGCATCAGTAGAAGTAGAAGGAAATGTAAATGGATCTATAAAAGAAGGTTTATTAGTTCTACTAGGTATCGAATATGAGGATACTATAGAGGACATTGACTGGCTGGTCAATAAGATCATTAAACTTAGGATATTTTCTGATAAGGAAGGAAAAATGAACCTTTCAGTACAAGATACAAAAGGGAGTATATTACTTATATCACAGTTTACCTTACACGCTAGTACTTGTAAAGGCAATAGACCTTCTTATCTAAAGTCCGCTAAGCCCGATGTTGCTATTCCATTATATAATCAGTTTATATCAGTATTACAAGAGCGACTAGGAAATAGAATAGAGACTGGTATCTTCGGAGCTGATATGCAGGTCTCATTACTAAATGATGGGCCTGTAACCATAATTATTGATACTAAAAACAAGGAGTAATGCAATTAAGTGAGGCACAAGAAAAAGTAGACGTTTGGATAAAAGAAGTAGGCGTTAGATATTTTAGCGAGCTAACAAATATTTGTTTACTTAATGAAGAGGTGGGAGAATTAACTAGTTTGTTCGCTAGAAGATATGGAGAACAATCCTTTAAAAAAGAGAGAAGCGAGATAGATGTAGATCAGCATATAGAAGAAGAAATGGCGGACGTACTTTTTGTCCTAATATGTTTAGCTAATCAGACAGGAGTAGACTTGTCACAAGCGTTAAATAAAAGTATAGAAAAGAAGACAAAGAGAGATAGTGAGAGACACAAGCAAAATAATAAGTTAAGTGGGTAGTGAAGTCAGCGGAAATATATGGTCTCAATTACTGCACAAAAAGTCTGCTGTTGTAGGTATAGTAATTATTATATTATCTAGTTTACTATCTATCCTTGCTTATATAATTATACCAGACAAGACAAATAATGCAAATGAACAAATTTCGGAAATTGCTCTCCAAAGCCCATTGTACAGTACTGAGTTACTCAAAATAAAGAGAAACCTAGCTTACGAGGAACAAAGCTGGATAGAAAAAATAACGAACGGTTTAGGTGCGCGCTATGATTACATACCTATAGATAGTTTTAGTACCACAGTAAACGAATTAGTCATTAAGACTAAATCTGGCAAGAGACAATATCACAAGTTATGGAATATTCTACATGCTGTAGATGCAATAGTGGATACAGAGGGAGATAGTTATACAATTATAGATTACGCAGTGGATAGAGTGACTATGAACAAAGAGGAGGCAGTAAATAAAATACGAAGAGAAAATATAGTTTCGAGACGATTTTATTTCGGAACGGACAGATATGGAAGGGATATACTCAGCAGAATAATATTAGGACTTAGGGTATCCCTTATTGTAGGTTTGCTAGGTGTTATTATATCTCTTACAGTAGGTTTATTTCTAGGACTTGTTTCTGGTTATAATAAAGGTATAATAGATGATATCGTTATGTGGTTAATTAATACAGTGTGGTCTATTCCTACTGTATTATTGGTTTTTGCCATTGTGATTGCCTTAGGCAGAAGTATTAATGTTATATTTCTTGCTGTAGGCTTAACATTATGGGTAGATGTAGCTAGGATAGTAAGAGGTCAGGTACTAGAACTAAGAGAAGAACAGTTTGTGGTGGCTGCAAAAAGTTTAGGGTATAAACCCCTTAGGATTATGTTTGTACACATACTACCTAATCTAGTGGGACCTTTATTGGTAATATGTGCATCTAATTTTGCTATAGCTATATTATTAGAGGCGGGATTGAGTTATTTAGGATTTGGTGTCCAAGCACCCACGCCGTCTCTAGGAAATATGCTTAATGAGAACTATGCTTTTGCCTTAGGTGGCAAAGTCTTCATAGCAATCATACCTGCAATTGTAATTATGTTGTTAGTTTTAAGTTTTAATCTAGCTGGAAATGGTTTACGAGATGTTTTTGATGTAAAAAGTAAGACTTGAGTAGAGAATTATTGTTATTAGAAAAATTGGAAAAAGAGCTTAACCTTAAGGAGCTACAGATCAAAAGTCTGCTGACCATTACGCAGGCTATTAATGATAATGTATCTAATCATGGCCTATTCAATATGTATCGTTCATTTTTATCATGGGAAATGGGTATTAATACCATGGTACTTTTTATAAAAGATGATGAAGAAGGATGGAAATGTGAAAGTGAAATAAATTATGAAATATCTAGAGCAGAACTGATTATACCCTTCATTTTACAGTATAAAAGGCTGTATACAATTAAGAAAAAAGAAGACAAACCTCTTAAGGACTTTGACATAGTAATACCTGTTTACCATAAAAAATTTCCCATAGCTTATGCCTTAATCGGTGGTATAAAAGATAAGGAGGACCTATATAATAAAATTCAATTTATCACGACAATAACTAACATAATAGCTGTTGCTATAGAAAACAAACGTCTTTTCAAAAAACAAATAATACAAGAGCGACTTAATAAGGAAATGGAGTTAGCGAGTGAGGTACAGAAAATGCTTATCCCAGAAATACTTCCTAGTGGAAAACATTATGACTTAGATAGTATATATAAGCCGCATCTAAATATAGGAGGGGATTACTTAGACTTCATAAAGTTCAATGAAGATAAGTTTGCTATATGTATAGCAGATATATCTGGAAAAGGTGTCGCCGCAGCATTACTGATGGCTAATTTCCAAGCGATGTTGCAAAGTCTTATTTTCCAATATAGAGACTTAGAAACTTTTGTCTTTGCCCTAAATGAGACGGTTTATAGAATTACTAAAAGTGATAAATTTATTACGTTCTTTATAGCTGAGATAAATACTAAAAAAAGAGAATTAAAATATATTAATGCTGGTCACTATCCCCCAGTAGTATACCAGAACGCTAAGATTTCTCGATTAGATAAGGGGTGTACAGTTATAGGAGCTTTTGAAAAATTACCAGAAATTAAAGAAGATACTATAAAATTAGATAAGGACGCTTTAATTATGTGTTTTACAGATGGTTTAGCAGACTTACAGAATGAGGAAGGAGCGTTTTTTGATGACAATAAGATAGAAGATTTCGTGCAGAACCATTCTGATATATCACCTAAGAATTTTAATAAAAATCTTATAGAGGAGATTGAAAACTTTAAAGGAGAGCTGAACTATGTAGATGATATTGCTGTACTAACATGTAAATTAAAATAATGGCGAGAGATTATAAGAATAAAACAACTGCAGCTTTTTTAGCATTATTTGGCGGGATTTTTGGAGTACATAAGTTCTATCTGAAAGATCCTGGTGGAGGAGTGTTCTTTCTTTTCCTATTTTTCATGACTTCTAAGTTTTTCCCTGTATCTATGCTTCTTGGAGTGTTTGATGCGTTTAGGTTATTTAATATGTCTCAAGAAAACTTTGACAGTAAGTATAATAAAGCGGCATTAAGACGTGCAGGTAGAAATGGAGGTAGAAAAGAACCCCTCAGTGATAGAGAACAGAGAAGGACGAGAGCTAACGCAGCACCTAAGCGAAGGAAAGTTCGCTCTAATCCATACAAAGCAAGTGGAATAAAGAAAATAGCAAATTTCGAACTAGAGGATGCTGTTCTAGACTTAGAAAATGCACTAAAAATAGATGATCAAGATCCAGATATACATTATGCAATGGCGAGTGCGTATTCTCTGTTAGAAAAAAAAGATAAGGCGTATGAGCATTTGAGCTTAGCCGTTTCTTATGGATATAAAGATTTAGATAAGATTCTAAAAGATGATAATTTAGCATATCTGAGAATACAATCTGATTTTGATGAAATGAAAAGTAGTGGATTTACCAGGGCAAAAACAGCTAAATTAGAGGCTCCGAAGCAAGATTTACTGCAAGACGACGTTCTACTGTCTCAGCTTAATAAATTAGCAGAACTAAGAAAGCGAGGACTATTGTCTGAAACAGAGTTTGCCCAAGAGCGAAAAAAACTATTAAGAAGATAATAAACGTATAGTAAGTAGTGATAGCAGAAAAGTTAATATCGAGTATCTTATCTCCGTTGATGACCTCAGACTCGGGGGCAGATGCGCTTACTATGATGAATGTATTTAGAGTGAAACATCTTCCTATTGTAAACAACGAACAATTACTAGGTACAATTTCTGAAAAAGATATACTGAATCAGGATACTAAGGAGCCTATAGGTAGTTATGATCTCACACTGGATCATGCGCGTTCTAAAAAAAATGATCATCTATTCGAGATTATGTCAAAGCTGGCAGAAAATAAACTGACCGTTATTCCTGTAATAGATCACCAGGAAAATTATTTAGGTCTGATAACTCAGGATGATCTGATACAATATTATGGCAACAGTTTTTCTTTCCGAGAGCCGGGAAGTATAATCGTGATCACAACAAGTAAGAAACAATACTCCCTCGCAGAGATAAGTAGAATAGTAGAAGGAGAAAACGGAATAATATTAAGTTCCTTTATAACAAAGGAAGAAGATAGCGATGAACTACTCATTACATTAAAATTAAACTCTAATGATATCCAGAGGGTAATTGCTGCGCTCGAGAGATATGAATATAACATAAAAGCTTCATTTACTAAAGAGTCTAATTATGACGACTTGCAAGGACGATACGATCTGTTAATGACCTACCTAGATGTGTAATTATTTATACATAATTCTTTTACTTGGCTTTTTTTGTAGTGCACAATCTTCTTACGCTCAGAAGGATTACTTTGTAATAGATAATATAATCTATACCGGTAAACACAAGACTAAACCTCGTGTAATAGAAAACGAAATTAACTTCTCACAAGGTGATACAATCAGAACTTCCGAACTCAGTAGATACTTACTGGAAAATCAATATAGAATATTATCTACAGGATTATTCAACGAAGCAAAAATTAATGTTGTTAACTGGGATACGGAAAAGGGGTTCGCAGATATAGAAATAACGGTACAAGAAAACTGGTATATTTTTCCGTCAATAATTTTTGAACTAGCGGATCGTAATTTTAATGTGTGGTGGAAAGAACAGAACCGATCTTTGGACAGGATAGATTATGGACTGAAGCTATCTCATTATAATCTTACAGGTAGCAAAGATCCTTTAAAAATAAAAGCTCAGTTTGGTTTTACGAGAAAATTTGAGGTAGATTATTTCAACCCTTACATTAAGAAGAATAAAACCTATGGAATAGGTGGCAGTATATTTTATGCTGATAACAAACAGCTTCCTTATATAACAAGAGGAAATAGATCTTTATTTGGTAAGAATGATGATGAGCGCTTACTCCTAAAACGATTTAGATTAGGAGCAAGGATAAGTAATAGGCCCGATGTAAATACTTTCCATGCATTGCGTGTAGAGTTTCACAGGAACTGGGTAGATGACTACGTAATAGAAGAGCTAAATCCTAATTACTTCCTTAATGGTAGAAATAGTATTAAATTCTTTTTTGCGGAGTATGACTATCAGTATGATAAAAGAAAATATGCGCACTATCCACAAGGAGGCTATTTATTTTCTGTCAATGTAAAAAAAGAAGGTTTCGGAATTTTCAACGAATATAATAATCTAGGAGTATCCATAAGTTTACAGAGGTACTATGAGTTGTCAAAAGACTTCGTTTTTGGGACACGAAATAAGGTAAAAACTAATCTCATCAGGAGGAGAGTGTCTTTTGCTAATAATACTGGACTAGGATGGGACAGCAGTAATATTGTAAGTGGTTATGAATTATATGTAATGGATGGAACAGATTACTACATCACTAAGAATCATATAAAGAAGAAGATCTTTGAGAAAAATATCAAGATGGCAGATCTTCTGCCACGACAATTTAGGTTTATGAATTTCCAACTATTTATAAGGTTCAATACCGATGCAGCATTTGTTCACGAGCCTATAGAAGAGTATTTGACCGGCAACACGCTAAATAATCGATGGATATACGGTTATGGTCCAGCTATAGATATGATACTATTTAATAATTTTTTATTTAGCTTTGAGTATAGTTTTACGGATATAGGAGAACATGGTTTTTTTATTCACAACGCGATAGCTTTTTAATAAAAAGAAATAACGACCTTGTATCCCATAACAAAGTGTCACACATGAAAATATTTGTCTACGGACAACGCGCCAAGAAAAAAGATTTACCTTATATAAAGGAGCTTCTAGATAACCTAAATAAAGCCGCTATAGAGGTAGAAATCTATAAGCCATTTTATACAGAACTGAAGAATCTAATAGATATACAATACGATACTTTCGAAAAAGAGGAGGAGCTCTCAGCAGGATCAGCCGATTATATGATTACACTAGGAGGAGATGGTACTATACTTTCTGCGATGACACTGATCAAGGATGCTTCTATTCCTATCGTAGGTATAAACCTAGGACGACTGGGCTTTCTAGCGTCTATAGAAAAACAAAAGATAGAGCAAGCCATACAAGACCTCGTACAAAAAAAGTATTCTATAGAGAAAAGATCAATGTTACTTCTAGAGGGTAGTCTTTTTGAAGGCATGCCTTATGCGCTAAATGATTTTACTATTCTGAAAAGAGACACCTCTTCTATGATAACAATCCATGCTTATATCAATGGGGAATTTCTTAATAGCTACTGGGCAGATGGATTGATAGTTTCTACTCCAACAGGTTCTACGGGTTATAATCTAAGTTGTGGGGGACCGATTGTTTTTCCAGGATCGGGTAATTTTGCAGTAACTCCGGTTGCTCCGCATAACCTGAATGTAAGACCTATTGTAATACCTGATAATTCAGAACTCCGGTTTAAGATAGAAGGTAGATCAGAAAACTATTTATGTACCCTTGACTCTAGATATGAAACCATACAGGCTGAACAAGAACTAGTCTTAAGGAGAGGTGATTTTGATACCCACTTAGTGAAATTAGAAGATCAGAGATTCATGAACACGATGCGTAATAAATTAAACTGGGGTTTTGATAAACGAAATTAAACCCGGTTTTATGAAGTTCTAAAGTATAGGATGGAAAAAAAATCCTCCTAGCAGATCGTAATCTACTAGGAGGCAATGTACATAGAATAACTATGTCATAAAGGGTGTTATACCATTTCTATTTTTAGATGACGGAAAAGGATTTAGAATTGTTCAAAATGGATCAAGGCAAAAAACGTAG
>ENA-ORXT01000347-ORXT01000347.1-marine-metagenome-genome-assembly--contig:-NODE-347-length-76481-cov-63.294147_pt1 | contig 76481 bp, 45 predicted proteins | sample MGYA00237868_ERZ511482 | MGnify/ENA metagenome assembly ERZ511482 | reverse complement strand
AGGTTAGTCCCTCCAACGAATAATAGCACGATAAATAAGTAGATTTTTCTCATAATCCATGGTAGATTTTAGAAGTTCAGTTTGTGTAAGACTCCAGTGTTTTCTCAATTAGTAAATAATGTTTATAAGGTGCTAAAATCAAAAATGATGCTAGCTTTTTTATTTTATTTTGTGACAGGTTATTGTCTAGCGATTTATCTGAACATAACCTGAGATTTTTTCGCCATCGCCTCTTTCTAGCAAGTAGAAGTAAGTACCATCTGGTAAATCAATTCCTTCCCAGGTTCCAGCCCAGTCGTTTTGATAATCGGTCGTCTCCAAAACCCTGTTTCCCCAACGGTTGTAAACGTACAGGATATGTTCCGGGAAATTTTCCAGACCTCTGATACGGAAGAAATCATTTATGTTGTCGTTATTTGGAGAAAATCCGTTATAAACAAACAACTCTCCAGCTTCTCCCTGTTCGCATTCAATAAAGACCGTTACCGTGGTTGTATCCGAACCAAACTCGTTGGCGATTACATAGGTAAATTGATCCAGACCACAGCTATCCGTATTCGGAATATAAGTAATCACACAATCTTCCACATCTCTAAAGGCAATACCCTGATTGGGGCCTGCACCACCATTCGCAGCAGGAAGTACAAAGAAATTATCTATGGTTCCCGGGATCGTATCATTGTCACAGACATTAATCTGTAAAGTGCTATTGACTAATACAGTGTCTGAGTCCGGGCTCAGTATTGGGGGAGAATCGGTCGGTAAGTCGCTGACATTAAAAATAAAGGTGGTGGTATCGCAGGTCATGAATTCATCACAAACCGCTACACAGAGTGTGTCACTAAAATCGGCATTGGTTGCAGTAACCTCTATACACAAAGATAAAGGATTTGCCACATAATCAGTAGCCTGACCACCAAAATTATTACAAATAAAGATACTATCTGTGACCATACCTCCCAATTGGGTCGTATCGAGACAGTAAGTAACCGTATTCCCTAATCGAATATCATCTTCAATTACTTCTGCAACCGGGTTCAATACGTCTACTACATAGTAGATTGTATCCACATTTCCCTGGTTATCCGTAAATTGCAGACAAGCAGTATCTTGTCCAGGAACGAATCCATCTATATTCAAACAATAATTAAACGTATCTAAAATAAACTCAACTGCTACAGGTATATCCTCGCAGAAATTCTGAATATTAACCACCGGTCCACTCAAATTATCTAAAGGGAAGTTACAAACCGTAGCTTGCTGATTAATAAATATCGTATCATTGACCAATCCTGGCCCGTCTCTTAGCGCTCGTACGTAGACATAGTTGGTATCACACAATAGCATGGCATCGCAGATGACCACACAGAATGTATCCACTCCACCTGCCACCAATCCAGTGTAATTCAGGCAAAGACTTGCACTATCCAGCGTAAAATCTATAAAATCCTCATCGGAGTCACAAATAGTAAAGAAAGTATCTACGCCCGTCAGACGGGTGGTATCAAGGCAAAAGACAGCACTCGTGCCTTCTACAATTGTCAGGTTGGTTTCAAAAACCCGGCTTGGGTTCGCATCCTGTACATCGATGATAAATGTAGTAGTATCACACAATCCTCTCCCGTCGCAAACAACAATACAGGCAGAGTCAATTCCGGGTGTTAATGTGGTAAATTCTACGCAAGAATTGCCGTTGATCAGATTAAACTGAACATTGCCATCACTGGCATCCGGACATTCATTGGTGATGGTAAAAGGTAGTAGTAGCTCCGAAAAATCAAGACAGATCGTATCGGTCACTCCCGGAAACAAAGTATCAATTCGGATTGTCTCCGGCTGAATACAAGCTACGGCTACCCGGAAAGAATCCACACAAAGTGGTGCCGGTCCAGTTGTACTTAAAGTAACTTTAGTCATACCAGGTTCGAAAAACAGTTGACTACCATTGATTCTTAATTGCTCATTTTTGGTTAGAATAGGGGTTACACCAATCTGAGATACAAAAATGGCGAGGTCAGAATACGTATTATCGTTATTTCCTCCTCTTATTCTTTTAGTAATGGCATCGTCCGTCCAGTTTCCAGTAGGATCCCAGGTATTGAGCGAATCTACCAAATCCAGGATAGTCAGAAATTCTCCACTAAAAATGACGTCATTTACTTCCCAGTTTTGTACGCTATATGGTCCTGAAATAGGTGTACCGTCATCGGCTTCGACCAATTGACGGTAATTATAGGATAAAATCGTATCCAGATTACAAGCATTGATACCGTTTTGGTAGAAACTGGTATCGTTGATAATTATTTGGTAATTAAAAATATCATTGATAGGGATATCCAGACAAAGCGCGGCGGGTGCCCCACAATCAGCTGTTTGCAGATATACCGTGTCTGGTAAATTTACAATCGTATCGTTAAAAATCAGATCAGCTGTCAAGGTGGTAAACGACTCATTATTGGTAGTTCCATAAGCGGAACTGACAGAAAGAGAGGTAACGATCAGTAGCAGCAAAAAAAGAAGTAATTCTTTTTTCATGGTATAAATATTTTTTAGCCAAAAAGGATTATTCCTTACAGGCGAATTATATACTGTGAAAATATAATAGATGCGGAAACAATAGTGTGTGTTGAGAAGTCTTCAAAATGAAGTCAGCATCTCAAATAATATGTTCGTTTTTAGGAAATATAAACTTGTCAGAGAAAGTTCGAAAACCGTGCCAAATACTTTAAATATTTAGCATATATATCTCCCAATTGACTTATAATCAGTGCGTTTTGTCTTTTATAATTTTATTTAATAATCATATGATTTATTAAATAATGTAACTGACAATCATCATGCACTTTATGCCTTAAGATTAATAAATATATCTTAATTAAAATGCTGATGCAAAAATGCGAAATTTATTCACATTTTTTTCTTAATAAAGCATTAAAAATAATAATGTATTAGAAGAATTTGGAAAAAAGGCTAAAATGAAGTGATTTGAAGACTTCTAAAATAATAAATCAAGAATAATCATGCTGCCCAAAATCACACTGGCGACGCCATTGGTGGTAAAAAAGGCCAGATTTATTTTACTTAGATCGTTTGGCTTAACCAAAGTATGCTGATAAATAAGCAATCCTAAAAATATAAGCGTAGCAATACTGGATAACCAACCGGCAGTGGGATAACTGGTCAGTAGTAGATAGCCAGCGCTGGCCATGGTCACAGCACATCCTATGTGTAGCATCGTGGACAGCCGTAACGCATTGCGACCACCTAGCGCAACGGGCACGGAAGATAATTTGTGCTTTCGATCAAAATCTTCGTCCTGTAAGGCATAAATAATATCAAATCCCGAGACCCAGAATAAAACAGAGAGCGCGTATAATAGTGGTAATAAATCAAAATTTCCACCGGCTGCCAAATAAGCGCCAATGGGTGCCAGCGACAGACCCAGACCCAATACAAAATGACATAGAAAAGTAAACCGTTTTGTGTAACTATAGCCAAGAATAACCAAAAGTGCTACGGGAGACAAATAAAAACAGAGTGGATTGATTAGCCAGGTAGTAGCCACAAATAACATGGAGTTCAATAAGACAAATGAAAGCGCCGCACGGGGAGAAATGACCCCTGCTGGAATTTCCCGGACCTCCGTTCGTGGATTTTTACCATCAATATCTCGGTCCAGATAGCGGTTGAAGGCCATCGCAGCATTGCGCGCAAAGACCATACACAATAAAACATAGAAAAAAATAATCCACGGTACCTGAACCTCCAAACGATAAATCGCCAAAAAGAAACCCAGTAATGCAAAAGGCAACGCAAAAACGGTGTGACTAAATTTGACCAAAGACAGATATCGTTTCATAAATAGTACTTAATTCAAGCAGTCCAACGGATACTTACCTATAATAAAAAAAACCACCAGATTAAGTTTAGAATCTGGTGGTCTTTTTTCAAAAATCTTACGATTTTTTAGTCATAAACGAATTGCTTACTTGTTGGTGGCAGCAGCTTCCGTTTCAGGTGCGTTAACATCTCCTTTGATCGTCAAGAAAGACTGAGCTGGATCAGTGTTGGCCGTAATGGTCACTTTCTTACTCTGCTTGTTTTTCTTACCTTTAGAATCAAACTGTACTTGAATCTCACCGCTTCCACCTACTGGAATTGGCTCTTTTGGCCAGCTAGGAACCGTACATCCGCAGCTACCTTTGGCATTGCTGATAATTAATGGCTCGTTACCAGTGTTCGCAAACTTGTATACGTGCGTTACTTTCTCTCCCTGATCTACCGTACCAAAGTCAAATTCCGTTTCTTCAAATTTAAGCGTAGTAGTAGGACCAGAAGGTACTACCGCAGCGGCAGCGGCACCAGCAGCACCAGCGGCAACATTTGCTACATCACCAGCAGCATTATTTACTGCACTAGCAGCACCAGCTACTTTATCCTGAGCAGCATTTTTTACAGAATCACCATCACTGCCACAAGCAGTGAATAGAGCAATAGATACTAAACATGCGAATAACGCGGAAAAGTTAAAACGAATCTTTGAAATCTTCATTTTTTAAATTTTTTTATGGTTAAAATGTCACAACGCCATGATAGTCGTTATGTATTACGATGACAAAGGTAACCGATGTTCCTACTTTTTGTTGTTAATGGGTATCGAACAATTGTTAACGACTTGTTAACGATGCCAAAACATAGCTATTGTCCCTGCTTGGGAATGTTGAATAAATAAAGTACGATTCTATGCTTCCTCTTTTTCCATCACTCTTCCTTATCGTGTTTGACCCGATGGAGGTTTCTTTGTGACAATCATTTTTGCCACGTACTTTTGCTTGTCCTTTAAGACTTCTGTTGGATAAGGAGTCAAGCTCATCAACGTAAGCGTATAGTTTAAAACACTTTTGGCTTCGCCACATTCGGGTTTGTTCAGGCACAAGCCTTTGGCTTTTAGTACGAGGTTTTCGCTTTGTTTGCCTACTTTAACAATTAATGAAACAATTCCTTCCCCCGCCTGAATACAGTTGACCCCTTCCGGACAACGACTTTCGGTTAATTTTTCAAAACTGATCTCTATTTGCTCGTCGGGCAGACCGATCGTCGTTCCGTAACGCAAATCAAATGTTTGATTGAGTTGAGATTGATACGGTAATAATTTGGTAGTTCCAGAATTACAACCTATCCAGCAAAGAAGAATAACCAGACTAGCTAGCTTAAACAATAACTTAAATGAAACCGTCATATTAAATTGATTTATAGGTGTCTCTGAAAATAAAGTTTAAAAAATATATATAAAAGTATATTTTTGGTTAACTTCTTATTTTTTGGCTAAAAATACAAACTTCTACTGGTTAATTTGTAATTTTGGAAAGAGATAAACATTAACTACCACTACTATGAAAGATCGACCAACCACTGACCAAATATGCGCGGACGTATATTTTCAATTGCAAAAAACAGCCTATTATGACGGCTTTTCTTCACACGGGCTAGATCTCTGCAAGATTTCCCGACAGGAGGATAAATTTGCCACTACCCTCTTATCCCGGATCTCAGAAAATGAAACAACGGAGCTTTCTTTCATTGCAAAAAACGAAGCAATAAAGCCTCTTGCAGATCTTTTCTATCATGCCTACCAACAATCGGGACGATCCGATTATGAAGAAGCAGGAATTGGATTTCCAATGTTTTATATAAAAAATGAGGACCATCCTCTTGCTAAATTAGCAGCGCCACTTTTCATCTGGCGCGTTGATTTTAGACCAGACTACGCAGATAAGTGGCATCTGAATATAAAGCGTGGCGATGTATTGCCCAATAAACTATTACTGGCTTTTTTTACAGAAAAATATGGAATTGATCTAGCGGAAAAATTTGATAAGTGTTTGGAAAAAAAGGGGGACCTTGGAGAAGCCATTTATCATCTCTGCTATGAACTAATTGTACAGCTGGATTTGAAGGATCAGCGGTCTACCACTACCATACTACCAAGTCCCTCCTCGATTGATAATACCAGAGGTACGATCCATTGGTCGGGTGTGTTAAATCTATTTGGTATTCAGCAAACGCATTTATTAGCACAAGCTAAAAATATAAAAAAACCCTCCTGGCAATCAATCGAAACGCCTTCCTGGTCGCATAATTATGGAATTTTCCCAACAGATCCGATGCAAGAACTGGTGATGCAGTATTTCCAGACCCATAACCTTATTGTGGATGGAGAGCCCGGAACAGGTGTACTTCAGACGGCTGCCAATATCGCGGTCAATTGCCTTGCGAATGAAAAAAATGTGCTGATCGTCAGCCGCAAACCAGCATTGCTCGGTGCGATTCGTCGTCACCTTGCATCCCGAAATTTAGACCAATATGCGCTGGACTTATTTACAAATCATACGCCCGATCGTCAAGCAATTTTAAACGAAACACCAAAGCATGACCGGGAACAGTATAATTTGAATTTACAAAAAGCGCTACGTAATCAAACCACACTGGCCGATCAGTACAACGCGACCACACAACCCATTTTTGGTAAGTATACCTGGACCAATGTGGTAGGATTATTTTTAGCGGCCAATGGAAAAGAACCCAGTGCCTTGCTCAATAGCCACTTAAATTTTAGTGATTACCAATGGTCGTATAAGGTCTTTAATTCTTTTTCCGAAAAGGTAGCGCAGGGAGTAGATTTATTTGAAAATATCGGCACAACGGAACATCCACTCAATAAACTAAACAGTATTTTATTTTTAGAATATAATCCAGCTCAAAGTCTTCGGCGCATTAATGAATCTGTTCGTCAGCTAAAAGAAAAAGCGCACAACCTGCAACAAAAGTACATCAATAAATTACACACCTATACCGTTAAGCTAACCCACTATTATAACGATGGTCTCAAGGATTTTCAAAAGAAAAGCGATGTTTTACTGGAATTAATAGGAGACCTTGACAGCGAGCATGGGGCCAGAGGAATTAAAACGGGTATGCTCTCTACCGGAAAACTCAAGCTTTCGGGTATATTTTCCAATAGTGCTAAAAATATTCTGGAAAGACAAAAAAGGGTAAAAGCAGATTATCAGTTTATGCGCGCAAAATTTTCGGAAAATCATTTTTTCAACTATACTTTTCCTACCTATACCGGATCAGAAAAAATACCAGAAATTCAGGCATCTGTGCAAGCGTTTAGAACTGCTTTACAGGAATTTCAACAGACGGTTCCTCAGCTTATTCAAGATAATCTAGATAGCCTCAGCGGGACGCATCAGGTAGCAGCAATGGGCTACGAAGCAACGGTAAGAAGTCTTGATAATGAACTAAGAGCATTTCTAAGATCCGTTAATCAGACGCGTTTATTTGAAGAAGAAATTACCGCTACTGCACACCCTACGCGGGAACAACAAAATCAACTTGAACAGGTTGTTAATCAACTCGATGCAATTAATTTCAATCTCCGTGATTTTGATGATTTTCATGCATGGCAGAAGTATTGGCTCCAACTATCTCATTCAGAACAAAAAGTAGTTTTAGCACTGACCAGGGTTAAACCAAACGACTGGGTTGCTGCTTTTCAGAGTTGGTATTTACAACAGTTTTTATCACAATATCATCACGAAGGTATCCCCGAAGACGACCAACATTACCAGCGGTTTTTAATGGCCCTTGATGGTTTTGAAGAACAATTGCCAGCTCAAATTATTGCGCAACAAAAAAAGCGGCAGACCAGATCACCCAGGTTGAAGCCTGATCTCTTTACCAATGCCAATCAGGATTTTTCGGCGATTCAGTTTTTACAAAAAAATACCGGTGATGTCGCAAAAGTGACTGAGCAATACCCTGTACTTTTAACGACACCCGAGTTGGCCATGGAATGGATTGATAGCACCCAAAATACATTTGATGCGATCCTTGTTTTAGAAATGGATGAACTGAAATTTAGTAACTATTTTCCTCTGTTAAATATGGCTCCGAGGGTAATCGGATTTACGAGCAGCCGGAATGGTTTTCAAACCACTGACTATACTTTACTGGATAGCTTGATTGATCAGGATACCCAGGAAATAAATCTACTATATCATCACCGTCCGGGACCAGCTGCCATCACTGACCTTTGTTACGAAAAGTTTACAGCTGTCCGTGATTTACATTTTTATAACAAGACAAAGAACAAAAATGCCCTGGTAAACCTTCCACTCGATCTCTCCTACCGATCAGACCAGAATATTAAAATGCATTATGGATCGGTACTGGAAAAAATTCTAAATGAAATAAAACCTACCTGCAAAGGTTATCAATATCCTGATCTACGGATAGTCGTGGAAGAAGAAGACTTAAGAGATTTTCTTTTCTATCGATTGTATCACAAACGGGTGGGACATACTGCAATGGCAGATCAATTACAAAAGCTTTTTCCCCATGGAATAAAAATCTATCCACCTGAAAATCAGGCAGATGGTACGACTGATTATCTGCTATATATTCAAAGCCCTGGTTCACCTTATCGCGGCACGCGTATCCTACAAAATCATCTAATCAGCGCTGGGCAAAAAGTGTTTTTTATTCATTCGGACCAAGTACCTTCCTACGGATCGTATACGGACGAACAGTTATTGGTAAAGAAAAGATATCGTCGTAATATCCAGTGTGACTATTTCATTGACGAAGTAGTGGAGAGCCTGTCTAATCACCTTCATCCAGCTCAATTGGTTAAACACGCATGGATCAACGAATTGTATGTACCGTTGTTAATTAAACCGGACGATAAAGACGCTGCTCCCATTGCTGTTATTATTGATGGAATAGGAGATCGCCGGGGAGCACTGGCGCTTAACTGGGAAAGAAAATACCGGGCATTACTGACCTTTTATGGTCTGGAATATGTGTATGTTTGGTCTGCAGACTGGTGGAAAAACGAAAGTAGCGCCGTCGCATTATTAGTTAACAAAATAGCAGAACGGACCGCGCAGTATGTGGGATAAACCAAAGCAATATTATTTATGGCGTAAGATAGCCTGGGCAACCGGGATCATCTTTGGCCTTTCCATTATTCGGATTTTATTTACAATGGATTATTCAGAACCGTTCGGTTACTGGATTATGCTACACAAGTTAGGAGAAGTATTTTTGGTCGTTCCTTTTTGGCGGGCAGGTATGCTTTCTACTTATCAGGCAAGTCGCCGGGTATCGGTGTTTTTGCGTCGCTGGCAATACGTAATGCTCGCCGGAGGAGTCCTGAATTTAATCGCTGGCCAGGGACTGGCAGGAGTGGTCTGGTGGGACTGGTTTTGTAACTGGGTATTTATTGGTGGCGTGCTTGCGCAGCCACTTGGAGAGTGGTTGTTTCTGAAAAGATAGGAAATATTTGCTGCCTGATTGATCATCCAGGGTAGGCTTCAGGATCGAGGTGCGGACGGTTTTTAACTGTGTCTAGTCAATTACTTCAATTTGAATAATAGACTTGTTACCCTTTAAGAATAATCAGCAAGTTGGTTAATTAGCCTCTTGCTACGCAATGCTATCGCAAGAGAGAAGACACAGATTATTGAAGGCCCCGACGAGACACACTTAATGAACGGTCTCTGAGATATACCTCTTTTTTATTATAATAAAGAAACCTCTTTTTTCAACATACCTTTGAAAGACCTTAGTTCGATCATATAATTGCCCATCTCAAACTCGCTGAAATCCAGTTCAAAAATAGTATTTACAGGTAAATCCAATACGTCTTCCCGCATTATAATTTCCCCCTGATCATTTTTTACAACGATCTCGCTTAGGTTAAAGCTTAATTTTTCAAAATCGACGAAGTAGGTTTTATTCTCATCATCAGAATAAAATGACCAATCACTTCCCACTTCATCTAGACTGATAAAATCCATCTCTACCTTACCGGTAGAAGCCATGGATTGTGCAGAAAGATTGAAAGAAATGAAAACGAATAATAATAGGGCGAGAAATTTGGTGGTATTAGACATTGTTTTAAGCTAAGTTGATTATTCAAAATAATGATTTGCTTCAAGAACGATGCAAAGATAAAAATTATTTCAGTAAATCTAAACACCGTATTTGAGCATTTATTCAATAGATTATGCTTAAAAGGCCAAGTACAAAATAAAAACAATACACAAGAACAAATATTTGATGAAAAATCTCAAAACTTGAACGTTAATCAAAATTTTGTTTGGCTTAAAAAAATTCTTATTTAATTTTTAATTCTAAATTAAGCAAATACCCGACAGTTTTAAATCAGACTGTCCGTTGTAAACGGTTTTTACCTTTTATTATTGTACTGCTCGTTAATTAGACCAACATATATTTCTCTTTCTCTAAAAATTCTTAGGAATAGCGATTAAATAAATGCATATTCTATGCGAACTAATTTTTAAAAAATAATCATCGTGAAATATTTACTTTACCTGACCATCTTCCTTTATTTCTCTTCCAATCTAAAAGCACAAGATCTTGTTATGGACTCTTTATCCGCGCTACCCTACCTGTCAATTGAGCATACCCCGGAAGATTTTAGTGGAAACTCCGTATTAATGAGAATGATCGATGGATTGGGATACCGATATTACTGGGGAACAGAAGGACTGCGTCCCGAAGATTTGACTTACGATCCTGGTAATGACGGCGCGAGCTGCGAAAAACTTATTAAACACCTTTACAGTCTTTCAGCGGTGATTTACAATACCGTCGCTCGAATACCTACAGAAAGAGGCAACGATATGCCCCTGTTGACTTTCAAAGCGTACCGTATAAAAACCTTGTATAACCTAAAAGCAGCCAGTGAAATACTCCGAACCAACAAGAAATTAAAACTGGAAGATTGTCAAATACAATTTAAAAGAGGCGAAAACCTCAGCAGTGCTCCGTTTTGGAATCTGATAAACGGACCACTGGCCGACGCCATTTATCATACAGGACAGGTTGTTTCCTACCGACGGACAACGGGCAATCCCATCAATCCACTGGTAAATGTATTTAATGGTAAAAATAAAAATCCTGAAAAGTGAGCAGGTGTTGAAGCGCTGCGCCTGTCAAAATATTTTTTAACAAAGATTAGTGAAAAAACTACCTATCTCCCGTCGCCCCACTCAATCGCTATCCCAAGAACTACGCCCACCGCATATGCCAGTAAGTCGCTCCATAAAAATCCATGTCCTAAAATGAGCGATCCCATTTTAGTTTCTCGAAGAAGAACAATCCAGTCCGCCTGATAAAGCTGACTGAATTCAATCAGACAGCACAGCATAAAAGCGGCCGTTCCTACTCCGGATTTACTACGATCCGGATATAAAAAACCAATAATAAAAAAGATCAGCAATCCGTAAAACACGTCTCCTACCCACATAAAATCAGGATAAGGAAGATATTTAGTACGGGAAAACAGACCAACGATGATGGTAAAAAAAATCAGTCCAAGGTAATGCAGACGATGACGGTGAGGTATTTTTTTGGCAGCTTCGATCATTGGCAAGGTTTACGATTCCGAATATATTCCCATAAAACAACTCCAATAGAAACAGAAATATTCAATGAATGTTTGGTTCCATACTGTGGAATTTCAATGCAGTGATCTACCAGATCCATGACCGGCTGAGCAACCCCTATTACTTCGTTTCCAAAAATCAGCGCATATTTATCTTCCGTTGTAAATGGAAAATTTTCCAAAGTTTTACTTTCTGCAGCCTGCTCGACGGCAATCACCTGATAGCCATCTTTTTTCAATTGTTCAATGGCACTAACGGTATTTTTTTGATATTCCCAGACAACCGAAGCGGTCGCTCCAATGGCCGTTTTAAGAATTTCCCGGTGTGGCGGCTGCGCAGTAATCCCACAAAGGATCACCTTTTCTACAGCAAAGGCATCTCCTGTTCTAAAAGCAGCACCTACGTTGAGCGCAGAACGAATATTATCCAGCACCAACACCACCGGTGACTTCTTCATAGACTGAAAATCCGTCACCGATATCCGGTTGAGCTCTTTTAAAGTTAATTTTTTCATAGTGGGAACGCTATCACCCCTTTACTACTGCGTCTTCCACAGTTTTAGGATGGTATTTCTTTTTCTTGGCAGCATTTACAAATGCGACAAACAACGGATGTGGGTTTTCCACCGTACTCTTTAATTCCGGATGAAACTGCACGCCCATAAACCATGGATGATTTTTCATTTCGACAATCTCTACCAGATTTGTTTCCGGATTATAGCCCGTCGGAGACAGATCAGCGGCTTCAAATTGTTTGCGATATTTATCATTGAATTCGTAACGGTGGCGATGCCGTTCGCTAATCTCGGTTTTATCGTAAGCAGCGTGCGCCAGACTTCCAGGCTGAAGCGTACAATCATAAGCACCCAGTCTCATCGTTCCTCCTTTTTGCGTAAGATCTTTTTGATCTTTCATCAGATCGATCACCGGATTTTTAGAAGCTTCGTTTACCTCCGAAGAAGCAGCTTCTGGCAGGTTCAATACGTTTTTGGCGTATTCCACAACCGCACATTGCATACCCAAACAGATACCAAAGAAGGGAATATTGTTTTCCCGAACATACTTAATCGCTTCCAGCTTTCCCTCAATTCCCCGCTCTCCAAATCCGGGTGCCACCAGTACGCCGTCCATCTCTTTTAGCTTCGACTCCACTTCTTTGGCTCCCCCTTCGAGGCTTTCAGAATGAACTGGTTCGACGATTACTTTACATTCGTTCACCGCCCCCGCATGGATAAACGCTTCGTAAATAGATTTATAGGCATCTTGCAATTCGTTGTATTTTCCGACCAGACCGATCCGAACTTCATGCAGCGGATTTTTTAATTTACCTAAAAATGCTTTCCACTTTCTCAGGTCCGGTTCATTTCGATCTTTCAACCGCAATTTGAGCATGACGGTTGTATCCAGAGACTCTTTGAGCATCATCAATGGTACATCATAAATGGTTTCGGCATCCCTGGATTCGATCACCGATCCGATATCTACATTACAAAAGAGGGCTAGTTTTCTACGAATCTCATTCGAAATAGCGTGCTCCGTTCTACAGACTAATATGTCCGCCTGGATTCCATTTTTTTGTAATTCTTTGACAGAATGCTGCGTAGGTTTGGTTTTTAATTCTCCAGCCGCTTTCAGATATGGAATTAAAGTAAGGTGAATCACCACACAATTATCCCTTCCTAAATCCCAGCGTAGTTGCCGGACCGCTTCCAGATACGGAAGAGATTCAATATCTCCAACGGTACCACCCAACTCAGTAATCACGATATCGTAATCATTATTCGCTCCCAGCAGAAGCATCCGGCGTTTAATTTCGTTGGTAATATGTGGAACAATCTGAACGGTTTTTCCCAGATAGGCACCTTCTCTTTCTTTATTAATGACCGTTTGGTAGACCCGTCCCGTTGTGACATTATTGGCTTGAGAAGTTGGAATATTCAAAAACCTTTCATAATGCCCTAAATCCAGGTCCGTTTCAGCACCATCATCGGTCACGTAGCACTCCCCATGTTCGTAGGGGTTAAGTGTGCCGGGGTCGACATTTAAGTAAGGATCAAATTTTTGAATGGTTACTTTTAGACCTCTGGCCTGGAGAAGTTTGGCTAAAGATGCGGAAATAATTCCCTTTCCCAGGGATGAAGTTACGCCTCCCGTAACGAAGATATATTTTGTCATATTAGATTGCTCTTGGTAGCACTTTTGAGATTCACTGTTACGGAATACAAAGCTAAGCATATTCTTGGATAACCCGAAATTACTGGTAGTAATTTCCTGAGGAATATAGCGTCCACTCCGATAACTAAAGAAACCAGGAAACATGCTTTAAAATGAAGACTACTACTGGATTTCTGAAAGCCATATATCGTTTTTCTGAAACAGACCAAGATTACATTAACAATTTAAATATATTTTTATAATATTGACTATACTTATAAAAGCCCTTAATTTACGGCTACTTACAAATTTTTTTACAATTTTTCTAACTGCGTTTATAAGATCTATTCCAAGAATAGATTTAAAAAACGCATACCAAAACTTCACCTAATATGACCTACGGGAACAATTCCTGGCAACAATTCTTGTTGCTACTAATTTTGCTCCTCCCTACACTAGCCTTTTCGGCTCATTTTTCAACTCAAAACACTTCTGATTTCGATTGCGGAAAGCACGTAGCTTATTGCGAAGGCGAACGACACTATCCTGATGGTACCATCTATCAGGGTGAATTTATGTATGGTAAACCAAACGGGAAAGGTACTATGACCTGGAAGGATGGCAGTGCATATAATGGGCAGTTTGTCAAGGGACTCCGTCAGGGAGAAGGCGAACAAACCTTTCCGGATGGCAGCTCTTATGTAGGCGAATTTGACAACGGTTTTATGCATGGTCAGGGGTTATTTACTTTTGCGTGTGGCCACGAATATCACGGAATGTTTTTTAAAGACCAGATGGATGGCAAAGGAGCTATTCATTTTGTCAATGGTGATTCATATAATGGTGATTGGGTAGAAGAATTACCTGACGGCGACGGAACTTACACGATGACCGATGGTACACGTTATTTATCAGCCTTTCGAAGTGGAAAGCGCCACGGAGAAGGAACGGTTGCTTTTGCTACGGAAGACCTGATGACAACTTACTGGAAAAGAGGAAAACCGACTAAATCGGCTAGATTTGAATTTAAGAATGGAGACCAGCTGATTGGAAATTGGCAAACAGGTTCATTGCTTGACGACCTTACTTATACCTTACAATCCGGGGTTACCATTACTGGTAATTTAACCACCATCGAATCAGAATTACTAAAGCAGCAATTCAAACCAACGCATCTACGGCAAAATATCGCCCTGGTTTATTATGCCATTGCCATGGAGTACAAGATGAATAAAAACTATAAAAAAGCAACCGAAATTATCGATCAGGCACAAGCAAAACTTTTTTCCAGTGATCCACTTTATAAAATAATCGAAAAACAAAAACAATATATTAATAATGGTATCCAAATATTTTAATATTTAAAATGCTTCTAATAATGCCTACCTAAAGTCACGCATTTAAAGAATTTACCAGTCATCATAGAACTTAAGTGTTTTATGATGACTTTTTTTGTCCGTCACATTTTGCCTCTTTTATTCCAAATCAATATAAGGTCCATTTTTTGTCCATTCTACCAAATCTCTGTGACCGTATATTTTTACATAATTTTAATTTTAGAATATTTATTATTATTATATAATTCTGGTTTTACACACGATAAGACTTTTTTTCATTTACTAAATAAAATTAAAAACACCTTTACTGTGACATTTTTACAGACGGTCTGATTTTTGCAATAAGTAAGTTATCCACCCATACTGTCTCCCCACCTGACAACCCCTCCCCGCTGCAGCTGACTGAACTTAATCATTATTATTTCATTCTCCCTCTTACATTCAAGGCTTGCTTTTCAAACTAAATTTTTGTCTTATGAAATCAAACAAACAAACTTTTCGAGACACAAAACAATTAACAACACATTTTTTGAAACACACTAACTACTTTTTACTACTAATTTTCTTTATGCTCATATTACCCTCGATTGGGTATAGTCAAAATGTTATTCGGACCAGGACTATTGAGCAGACAGATCCTTGTCAATTCAATGAGCTGTACACTTTTTACTTGAGTGGTATAAACGCTACATTCGGACAACACTATCAAATTCAAAGTGGAGAATTTATTGAATACGACAACGGAACTGCTCATATCACTGGGTTAGCCGTAAATAACGGTGACAGTAATATCAAATGGAGAATAGACATTAACTTGTCAGATAGAACTTTCGCAGTTGATCCCGGCAGTGTAAAAGCGCCAAGTTGCCTACCTTTAAATGTATCCGACTGGTACCTTTACAACCAAACAACTGGAACTGTTACTGGAGAAGGATCCATGCAAGGTGCGGTAGCGAACATCTATCGTAATGGCCCTGCTTTCCAGCTTGGAACTGCTGCCAACGAAACAGAAAAAAATAGTCGATTTAACGGCAGTGGATGGCTCCATATTGAATTTTCAAGTCAGCCTAATAATGGTATTTCCCTTGAAAACACAGTAGGAGATTTAAATCTGAACCTTACCGGATCAGCACTCACACAACAAGAGAATTGCACCGGAAGAATCGGTCACTTCACAATTAACAACGGCACTTCCAGTATCACTTTACAACACGAAGGAAGCTATCAGATCGGTGACCTGCCTGCTAACTCTGTTATCGAAGTGGTAGCAAATGGTTCGCACGAAAGTGTTGGATTCAATGTTAACGGAGCACAAAACGAAGAAAATACGGTTCCTTACGAGCATTACTGGACACCCGCAGTTGGTACTTATACCATCTCGGCAATTTTATTTAATCAAGATAATTGCGAGGGTATCAGATGTGATGAGGAAACCATTATCATTAATATCACTGATAATACAACCGCATCCTGTACGGGTGAAATTGCTTTCTTTAGCATTACCAATGATGTAAATAGCATTACTTTAGAAAACGGAGGTAGTTACCAGATAGGTGACTTGCCGGCTAACGCAACTATTCGGGCAGAAGCTACTGGTTCGCACGAAAGTATTGGTTTTAATGTCAATGGAGCAGAAAACGAAGAGAATACGGTTCCTTACGAGCATTACTGGACACCCGCAGTTGGTACTTATACCATCTCGGCTAGTTTGTTTAATGAAGATAATTGTACAGGTATCAAATGTGATGAAAAAACCATTAACATTACCATTACTGATAACAATAATAATCCAGCACCAAGTAATCTATCTGTAGATGCAGGTGCGGATGTTACTATTTGTGAAGGAGATCAAACGCAGTTAACTGCTAACGCTATTAATCCAACATCTTGCACCACTAGCTGTAATATTACCAATGATCAGGTAATTGCCAGATGGAACATGGATCAATGTGTTTCTTTTTCTGCAGACGGATCTAATGAGTCTTATACCGAGTTTGGCGGATTGGCAAGTAATCTGCCTTGTACTTCGATCAGCTCTACTGGCTTTTACCGACACGAAGGAAAGCATTCTTGTACCGATGATGGCGATAACAATGCTGCCGGAGACGCTGTTTGTCTCGGAATGCCTACGATTAGTAACTGGCAGGATAACCATCCTAAAGCACTTAGGTTTGATATCTCTGTAGCGGGAGGTAGTCAGGCAGCAGGTATTACCAAATTAACTTTTAAAGAATTTGCACCTGCCAATTACCTTTGGTCGCAAGAGGGGTACGAAGATAATACTGGCATAAATAACTATCCTACAAAGTATGGAATTAGAGTTTTAAAAAATGGTGTAGAAATTTTCAAACAAATAAATATTGCTACATCTACTAACAATTGGAATCTTGAAACAATTGACTTTTCTAGTATTCCAGAATTTCAAAGTACTGAAAATGCTAATTACTCTTTCGAATTACTTGCTTATGCACCAGTTGGAAATGGATCTGAGGTAAGTGCCTGGGATTTAGATGACTTATTAATATTCGGGGGATGTTGCACACCAACAACTAACAACACGGTTGGTTATGAATGGTCAACGGGGGCTACTACGACTTCCATTACCGCTGACCAGGCTGGTACCTATCAAGTGACCGTTACAGATTGTAGTGGTGCACAGGCTACTGACCAGGTAGATGTTGTCATTAATGAATTAACTTGTCAGGCTGTAGTTAGTCAACCGTTAACTTCTGTTTTAGTAAACGATGCTACTGCTACCGCTTCTTCCATTGGAAATCAAGGACCTTTTAGTTACCAATGGAGCAATGGCCAGTCTTCTGCAACTGCTACCAATCTGGGAGCAGGTAATTATACCGTTACCGTTACGGACAGTAATGGCTGTCAATGTATCTCTAGTATTACAATTGATGGCGTTGCCGCAATTGGAAACTTTGTATGGGCTGACACCAACAACAATGGTATTCAAGATGCTGGTGAACCTGGTATTTCCGGTGTAGTAGTAATGCTACTTGATGGAAATGGCAACATGGTTGGTCAAACTACTACTGATCAGAATGGGCAATATATCTTCGACGGACTCACAGCCGGAAGCTATAAGGTTAAATTTCCAACTTCAACAAACACTAACGGTTCAGATTATATCTTAACCACACCAAATAATGGAGATGAAACAAAAGACAGTGATGCTCAACCAGTACTTAACACAAATGATGCGATCACTGAAACGATCACATTAAATGCTGGTGATAATTATACAGATTTAGACGCAGGATATATTATCGGATGTAGTAGTGTCAGTTTTGATTTTTCTGCTACAACGACAAATGATCTTACTTGTAATAATAGTAACGACGGACAGGTGAATTTATCACTAAACGGTGGTTCTGCTCCTTATTCCTACAACTGGAGTAATGGCGAAACATCCGAAGACTTAAATAATCTCACACCTGGTAGTTACCTGGTTACCGTAACCGATGATAATGGTTGTGAAGGTACTTACAGCGTTACTATTGCTGAACCTGCTGCTATCAACGCAACGGCAACGGCTACCAACGTAGCTTGTTCCGGTGGTGACAACGGGACTGTGCAAATTACCGTAGACGGTGGTACGGCTCCTTACGCTTACAACTGGAACACTGGTGCAACTACGCAAAGTATCAATAGCTTAACAGCAGGTACTTATAACGTAACAATTACCGACGCCAATAACTGTTCTACTACCGCTTCGGCTTCCGTAGATCAGGCGGGTGACCTGGTCATCGCAGTCGATCAGACAACCGATGTTTCTTGTAACAATGGTAACGACGGATCAGTTAGTATCTCTGTTCAAGGTGGTACCGCTCCTTATTCTTATAACTGGAGTAACGGCGCAACTACCGAAGATTTAACGAACCTTTCTGCTGGTGATTACACCGGAGAAATTACCGATGCAAACGGTTGCTCTATCGCAGCAACAGTTACTATTTCTGAACCTGCTGCTATCAACGCAACGGCAACGGCTACCAACGTAGCTTGTTCCGGTGGAGACAACGGGACTGTGCAAATCACCGTAGACGGTGGTACGGCTCCTTACGCTTACAACTGGAACACTGGTGCAACTACGCAAAGTATCAATAGCTTAACAGCAGGTACTTATAACGTAACAATTACCGACGCCAATAACTGTTCTACTACCGCTTCGGCTTCCGTAGATCAGGCGGGTGACCTGGTCATCGCAGTCGATCAGACAACCGATGTTTCTTGTAACAATGGTAACGACGGATCAGTTAGTATCTCTGTTCAAGGTGGTACCGCTCCTTATTCTTATAACTGGAGTAACGGCGCAACTACCGAAGATTTAACGAACCTTTCTGCTGGTGATTACACCGGAGAAATTACCGATGCAAACGGTTGCTCTATCGCAGCAACAGTTACTATTTCTGAACCTGCAGTACTATCAGGATTATTGGAAATAGATAATATTACCTGTAGTGGCAACAACAGCGGACAGATTAACCTTTCTGTTTCTGGAGGATCAGCGCCTTATACCTATAACTGGAGTAACGGGGAAACTACCCGTAACCTTGGCGACCTGGAACCAGGTGACTATAGTGTTACCATTACAGATGCAAAAAATTGTGTAACTGAACTTTCAGGAGAAATCTTGGAGACGGCCCAATTAGAAATTGAAACACAGATAATAAGGAACGTAACTTGTGCAGGTAATGCAGATGGACTGATTGACATTACCGTTGTTGGCGGTACTGCTCCTTACAGTTTCAACTGGAATAACGGAACTATCAGCCAAGACATTTCTAACCTAAATGCCGGAAATTATCAGGTAACGATTACCGATGCAAACGGATGTGAAGGATTTTATGAGAATACAATTGCAGAACCAACTACCCTAACATGTAGTGCAAGTATTCTTGCTAACCTTACGACTCTTGGAGGGTCAGATGCTAGATTATCAGCCTCTGCCTCAGGAGGTACCGCACCTTATAGTTACCTGTGGAGTACACAGCAAACTACTGCTGAGATTAATAACCTGAGTGCAGGTTCTTACCAGGCAACCATCACAGATGCAAACGGATGTCAATGTGAAACAGCTATCGAAATTAATAATCCTGCTAGAGTCGGTGACTATGTTTGGGAAGACCTAAATGGAGATGGTATTCAAGATGACAACGAACCAGGTATTCCTAATGTGGAAGTTACGCTGACAGGAGTTGATGCCAATGGTAACAACGTAATTCTGACGACGACTACCGATTCCAATGGTCAATACGACTTTGATGGCATAATAGCAGGTACTTATAAAATTACTTTTGAAACACCCGCAGGTTTTGCTTCTACACCTACAAATGTTGGAAACGATGAGCAGGATAGCGACGCGTTAAATGGTATGACACCTGAATTCACGATTGAATATGGTGACGAAGATTTGAGTTTTGACGCAGGATTTTACAATCCAGTTAATATCGGAAACTTTGTATGGTTTGATGCAGACAATGATGGCATTCAGGATGTGAATGAAGCCGGAGTTAACGGAGTGACGGTAAGTTTATTTGACTTAGGTCCGGATGAAACACCAGGAACAGCAGATGACATTCTAGTTGGAACACAAATTACACAAACTGCCAACGGCACCGATGGTAACTATCAGTTTACTGGAGTAGCTCCAGGTAAGTATGCCGTAAAGTTTGAATTAATTAATTTACCAATTGAATATGAATTTACAACACCAGAAGTCAGTGGCAATAACGTAGATAGTAATGTAGATCCGACTACCGGATTAACTGCAACGATCGTGGTTGTGTCTGGTCAAACAGATGACAACAGCATTGACGCAGGACTGGTAATTGCGTGTGATGTGACCGCAGCCTTTTCTACACAGCAGAAATTCTGTGAAGACGAACTCGCTCAGTTTACTGCCGAAGATGCAGGAGCAGGTGCTACCTACGAATGGGTATTCTTTAACGGACCAAGTATTTCTTCTACCTTTATTGGAACGAGAAGTGGTCATGACGTCCCATTCCGTTTTACATCTCCAGGCGAGAAATTTGTAAAACTTGTAGTTACACTACCAAACGGTTGTCAAGCAGTCGAAGAACGTTTACTTACAGTTGGTGGCAATATAACCAGCGGTGGAACAATTGGTTCTGATGAGGAAAATTGTGGCGCATTTGATCCTGCAATGATTACCAATTTGAGCAGTCCTACTGGCGGAGACGGAAACTTTGAATTCCTTTGGATGAAGAGTAACCAGTCTACTCCACCAACCAGTATTCAAGACCCGGCCTGGGAAATTATTATGGATGCTAACGGATTGAATTATGATCCTGAAATGATTGAAGAAACTACTTACTATATTCGTTGTAGTCGTATGGAATACTGTACAAGTTACATCGGAGAATCAAATGTAGTTGAAAAATCTGTTAACGGAAATCTTGTTTCTGAGTTTACAACTGATGATTATATTTGCTGGAAGAGACCAATTGAGTTTATCGCTGATTTAGACGAACCAGGCGTTACTTACCAGTGGGTAATTTTCAGAGGCGTAGATCAGACTGGTACCTATTTAGGATCCAGAGAAGGTTCTACAATGGATTTCACTTTCAATCAAGAAGGTCCACACTACCTGGAGCTTAAGGTTAGTTTACCGAATGGTTGTACTGGAACTTACGGAGAAGAACTCTTTGTAGATGGATACTCAAGAGTTTGTGGTGACAGTATTAACTTTACAATTGTTACCGCCCTTAATTTTGATGCAAAGCCGGAAGATGACGGAACTGTATTATTGACTTGGGAAATATCTAATGAGCCGAATAACGTTCAGTACACGGTAGAACATTCTACTGGAGATGATGATTTCGAAGCTATTGGAAATGTAAAAGGTGACTTTTCTGAAAACTACGATTTCGTAGACAACGCACCGATGTTTGGAATTAATTACTACCGTCTGAAGTATGTTTATGCAGATGGAACAGTTGATTTCTCTGACATCAAGCAAGTGGTCATGAGATTTGATGACAAGCAAAAGGTCAACGTCTTTCCTAATCCAACGCAGGATATTACGCGTCTAAGATTGGCAGAACCTGATACAGAGGACATCACGATTGAATTGATTAACGGTCAAGGAATTACCTTGGAAAAGGTATTACTTCCTGCTGGTGAAACAGATGTCGAATTTGACTTAAGCATGTATGAAAGTGGACATTACTTTATTTACATGTTAAACAAAGGCGAGAAGTCATTGCTAAGCCGTGTTATGAAAATAACCGACTAGGTAACTACTTAATTTCTTAATATTTATTCATAAGGATCGCCTTTTTGGCGATCCTTTTTTTGGTCTTATATGAAAAAAATCAAATAAATATTAATCTATATGGTATCGTATTTGTTAAGATAAAGTTATTGTTGTATACTATATGACATTCCACTCACTTTCTTACTGTCTCCCTTTCGTCCCTTTCACCGTCCGCCCTTGACGCTACCTAACATATAACCGACACTCCCAAGAAATCAACTTTTTTACTTCCATGAATTAAACCATCCTAAATGAAAAGACGTCAACTAGAGACTGGCCTTTGCCAACTAAAAAGACGAAACTTTCTTACTACATTTTTTACTTACACCTTACTATTTATATTCTTAATTTTTACTTCATCTAAAGCATTTTCACAAAACACCCTTTTTGATCGAACCATTGGTCAGACAGAACATTGTAATGGTATTACGGTCTATTCCTTTTACCTAAACTTAGACAACGCTACTACCGAAGAAAAACTTTACCAGATCCAAAACGGAAGCATGGTGGAGTATGACGACGGAACGGCTCATCTTACAGGTACTGCTATCAATAATGTACATCCTGACCAATCCTGGGATTTTGACGTTACTTTAAGTGGTCGTACTTTTAATTCTCCGGCAGGTAGCCCAAAAGATCACAACTGCCAGCCTACCATCACCGACGATTGGTATTACTACACCACCATTAACGGCTCTTTGACAGGAACAGGTGATTTTGCAGGTGCAGAGATCAGTATTGATCGCAGAGGCCCGGCATTTCAAATGGGATCAGGTGCCAACGTTTACGAAATCAATAATAAATTTGATGGCTGTGGATGGTTTCACCTCAACTTCGTTAGCCAGCCCGATAACGGTTCGACAATCGATGGTAGCGACGGTGATTTTAATATTTCTGTTTCTGATATTGCCATGACAGAAGACCAAAGTTGTGGTGGCTCTATTTCTAATTTCACACTAACCAATGGAACAGACGATCTTATTCTGGTCGATGGTGGTGTTTATACTATTGGTGAATTACCGGTGGAAGCAGAATTACTGGCGGAAGTAAACGGCCCGCATGGTAGTTTAAAATTTGATGTTAGTGGAACATTAAATAATCAGAATATACTACCTTACAGCTTTAGCTGGAATCCATCTCCGGGTACTTATTCTATCTATGCGCAATTATTTTCAGAAAACAATTTAAAAGGTACTAGTTGTGATGATAAAATCATTACCATTACTATTAATCCTGATCTTGTTACACCACCAGCAATGGTGGTTGCATTAGGAGAGAATGCGTCTTTCTGCGAAGGTGATACCATTACACTTTCACCGAATGTAGGCAATCAGTCAAACTGTGAAACATTCTGTGCAGCAAATGGCAGTAGCTTAATTGCACAATATGATATGAATGATTGTGCCGCTTTTTTAAATGACAACTCTATTTATATCTATAGCGAATTTGATGCAGCAGTTAATACCCTAAACTGTGCAGAAATTTCTACCAGCAAAATATACAGATTCCAGGGTAAGCATTCTTGTACAGACGATAATGCTACGCAAAATGCGGGAGATGCTGTTTGCGTCGGGATGCCTGATATCAACAATTTTGTGGCAAACCACCGAAAGTCAGTCCGTTTTGATGTAACGATAGATCCTACTACTGGTCACGCAGGTCTGACGGGTTTAAGTTTCCGTGAACTGGCACCAGAAAATTATTTATGGTCCGCAGAAGGATTTCCAACTAATACAGGTTTAAATAATTACCCAACTAAATTTGGAATTCGCATAATGAAATCCGGAATAGAAATTTTCCGTTCGGAAGATCTTGCTACTTCTCAAAACTGGGAAACGCAGTCTTTTGACTTTGCTGGACTAAATGAATTTACCGTATCTGACATTACCACTTTTACCGTGGAATTGCTTGCTTACGATTTGATTGGCAACGGAGCGGGAGTGTCCGCATGGGACATTGACGACCTCAAAGTATTTGGCGGTTGTTGTACTCCAAACATCGTAGATGATCTTAGTTACATTTGGTCTGATGGTTCTACCGGAGAAAACCTGGAAGTTTCTACGACTGGAACATACCTGGTAACCGTAACGGACTGCAACGGTTTAACCGCCGAAGATGGAATAGTTTTAACAACTACCCATATCAACGCTACATTAACAGCAACCAACGTAAGTTGTCAAAATAGTACTGATGGAACAGTTACCACAACCATCAATGAAGGTCAAGCACCTTTTTCTTATTTGTGGAACAACGGCGCAACAACAGAAAGTTTAACTGCCGTTGCCGCTGGCAATTACACCGTTACCATTACAGATACCAACGGTTGTATATACACCAACAACATTGAAATTACCCAACCAGAACAAATGGTTGTTACAGAATTGATTACTAATTTAAATTGTAATCAAGATCGATCAGGTGCTATTGATCTTACCGTCATTGGAGGAACACTTCCATATAGCTTTACCTGGGACAACGGTATTACAACGGAAGACCTAACAGATCTTTCCGCAGGAAACTATGGAGTTAATATTCTTGATGCTAACAATTGTTCTTTAACAGCAAGTTATATCATAACTGAACCTGCCGTTTTAGAATTAACTGGAAACGCAACGGCAGTATTATGTGCTGGAGACGAAAATGGGAGTGTATCTGTTACTGTGACTGGCGGCACCGCTGATTACCTGTATTTATGGAGTAATAACGCAACGGAAGCAAATCAAAGTGGATTAGCGGCAGGTACCTACACCGTAACTGTTTTTGATAATAACGATTGTCAAAACAGCCTTACGCTTACGATCGAAGATCCAATAACATTGGTTTCTAATATTAATATTACAGAAGAAGTATCTTGTGCAAATGGAAGTAACGCGAGCGTAGAAGTGATCACTACCGGAGGAACAGGAAACTATTCTTACCAATGGGATAACAATGCTACTACCAGCTCACTGAGTGGGTTGTCTGCCGGGACCTATACAGTAACTATCTCTGATGAAAATCAGTGTACTGCTATACAGTCCGTTACCCTATCTGCTCCAGAAGCCATTAGTATAAATTTGGACCTGATAGAAAATATTACCTGTAATGGTGATAATAATGGTCGTATTGCAATTAGTACAATTGGTGGTACCGCACCTTATTCTTTTATTTGGAATAATGGAGCAACCAGCCAAAATCTGATTGATTTAGCTGCTGGTACTTACACACTAACAGTAACGGATAAGAATGGCTGCACCACAGAAACTAACAGTATAATTACAGAACCAACTGCCATGGTAAATATAGGAGATATTGTAAATGCAAATTGTGAAGGCGCATCAACTGGTAGTATTTACCAAATTTTAGAAGGTGGAACAACACCTTATACGTTTATCTGGAGTGATGGATCTAACAACCAGGACTTAATAAATGTATTGTCTGGAAATTACTCCGCAACGATTACCGACGCAGCAGGATGCAGCTTAATTGAAAATTACACAATCAATGATGGCGCTGCTTTTACGATTGAAGCATTTGACTTTTCTCCGTCCGTTAGTTGTGCGGGAAGTACAGATGGATTCGCAAGTTTTGCCGTTTCTGCCGGACAGTCAATAGACGATGTTTTATGGAGTAATGGAAGTACAGACGAAAGTCTGGTTCAATTACCCGCCGGAAATTATACAGTAACCGTAACCAGTTTTGCAGGTTGTGTAGCGATTGACAGTATCGAAATTACGGAACCTGAAATACTAACTGCTCAAGTAACTATAACCGAAGCAATAGCTTGTCACGACAGCCAAAATGGAAGTGCAGAAATTTCCACTTTGGGTGGAACAGCACCTTACACTTATAACTGGAGTAATGGTACAAACGAAGCAGTAGCCAATGGTTTATCTGCAGATAATTATAATTACACAGTGACCGATGCCAATGGCTGTCAAATAAACGGAACTGTAATCCTTACCGCTCCGACAGCAATAGCAGTTGACTTAATTACAAAAACGGATATTGCCTGTAATGGTGAAGACCAGGGAAGTATTTCAGTCGCAGCCAACGGTGGAACCGCACCTCTAAACTACAGCTGGAGCAACGGAGCAACAACAGAAAATCCCGACAGCCTTAGTGCTGGAACTTATACGCTGACCGTAACGGACGCTAATAATTGTTCTAGTGAACTTACAGTTATCATCGAAGAACCTACTCTATTATCTACTACAGTCGAGACAACCAACGTTATTTGTTTTAATGAGCAAAGTGGTTCGGCTACGGTAACGGTAACCGGAGGTACCACACCTTATTCTTTCAGCTGGAACAACGGAGCTGATTCTCAAAACCTGACAAATCTGGTCGCTGGAAATTACGACGGAACCATCACCGATGCGAATGGTTGTACAATAAATACAAATTTTGTAATCACTCAACCATTAGCTATTGAGATTATAACAGATATTACAACACCGACCTGTAACGCAGGTAACGAAGGAAGTATTAATATAACTGCCACTGGTGGAACAGGTACCCTGTCTTACCTTTGGAGTAACGATATAACAACGAAAAATCTGAACAATCTCGCTGCTGGTACTTACGTGCTAACTGTAACGGATGAAAACGCATGTACCGCAGAAGTAACCGTAGAAATCCTTGATCCTGTCGCTTTATCCCTGACTGCAAACACCAACAATGTTGACTGCGCAGGAAATGATAACGGATTGATCAATGTAAGTACGAACGGCGGAACAGCGCCTTACCAATACAGTTGGTCAAATGGTGAAACCACTGCGACTATTGAAAATCTGGCAGCTGGCAATTACGATGTTACCGTAAGTGACACCAACGGATGTTCAGTGAATGCGACCTATGAAATCACCGAGCCAATCGCTTTAACTGCCACTACAGAAGAAACAGATGTACGTTGCCACACTGGAAACGATGGAATAATTAAAGTAATTGTTGCTGGCGGTAGCGCGCCATATGCTTACCAATGGAGCAACGGTAATAATCTGGCCATTAACGAAGACGTAGTTGCTGGTACATACAGTGTTACTGTTTATGATGCCAATCAATGTAGCGTAATCGCTAACGTGATCGTAAACGAGCCAACAGCTTTAAACCCATTTATCTTTTATAATTCGGATGTAGATTGTTTTGAAGGAAGTAATGGCGCAATTGATGCCGGAGCGAATGGAGGAGTGGCACCTTATACTTATGAATGGAATAATGGCGCAACAACCAGTGCGATTGAAAACCTGGTAGCCGGGGATTATGAACTTACCGTTACTGATGCCAACAACTGTACACAAATTTTGGCCACCACAATCGGACAACCAGAAGAGATTCTTATAAATATTTTCTCGATTGAAAGTCCAAAATGTTTTGGAGGGATGGATGGATTCGCTCGTGTTTTTGTAGATGGTGGAAATGCACCTTATACGATCAACTGGGATAACGGACAATCTGGAAATACTGTGGTAAGTTTAGAAGCAGGAACACATGGTTTAACCGTGACCGATGCGAGCGGCTGTATTAAGACCGGAAGTTTTGACGTAGAAGAAACCCCTTTACTTGAAACAGAAGGTACCGTATCAAATACGCTTTGCGCTGATTCCAGCGATGGAACTATTGCACTCGCTCCTTTCGGAGGAACGTCACCTTACACCGCTAGCTGGAATAATGGTATGAACGGCTTATCTGTTGCTAACCTGGCCGCAGGAACCTATACTGCAACTGTGACCGATGGCAATGGATGTACCGTTGTTTCTACTTACGAAGTAACTTCACCATTACAAATAGTTTCGAATCCATTTGTGATCAATGAAACTTGCAATCGTCTTGGAAGTGTCGATGTAGAAATTACCGGTGGAACAGCACCATATACCTACTTGTGGAGCAATGGTGCAACCACAAATTCTATTACAGAAGTAAACGCTGATTTATATACCATGACCGTAACCGATGCCAACAATTGTGTATCTACTTTTGGATACAATGTCCCGGGATATGTGGAATTAAGTCTTGGCAACGTTGCCAATATTCCAGTACGTTGTAATGGTGACAGTACCGGCTCTATTCTAACCAATGTAAATGGGGGCTTCTCTCCTTACACTTATCTCTGGAGTAACGGATCAACGGAAGAAGACATTAGCAATTTGAACGCAGGTATCTATACATTGACTGTTACAGATACAGAAGGCTGTATTTTGGAAGAAAGTTTTGAAGTAGTGCAAACAGACGCTATCACTGGAAATATTGAGATAGTAATGTTAGTAAGTGCACCGGGAATGAGCGATGCTGTTTTAGAAGCGAACATTAGTGGAGGATTTCCAGACTATACTTACGAATGGAATACTGGAGCCAGTACCGCTACCTTAGCAAATGTAGCAGCGGGTGAATACGCTATAACTGTTAGTGATCAATTTGGTTGTAGTCAATCTTTTACCGTGACGGTAGCAGAAGGACTGGATTGTAGCAACGTAGCGTCGACTATAAATCTTGACAGAAGTTTCTGCCAGGAATCTGCCGCTACTTTCTCGGCAGAAGCAATGGGAACTGATAGTGAGTATGACTGGGCATTTTTCAATGGACCGGATAATAACAGTCCTTTTGCTGGGACAGCCAGTGGCTTACAAGTTGATTTTACCTTTATTGAATTTGGTGAGAAGAGTGTATATCTGACGGTCACGGCGGCCAACGGTTGTTCGATAACTAGCGCAGAAATATTGAATGTTTCCGAGCAGGTACTTGACGGTGGAATCATCGGTGATGATGAAAACAATTGTACCCCATTTACCAGCGAGACCATTCAGAATGTTGAATTACCGGGAACTGGATCAGGGGATTACGATTACCTGTGGATGTACAGTTATACGAATGTTGCTCCTACGGGAATAGATGATCGTAACTGGGTACTAATTGAAGATGCCACGGAAGCAAGTTACATGCCGGGAGTGATCAATGTTTCAACTTACTTTGTACGATTTAGTAAAGGGTTGGGCTGTAATGATTTTGAAGCAAATTCTAACATAGTAGCGAAAGAAGTAAATGATCCGGGTTTTGCAGCAGACTTTGAAGTAGATGAGGTTATATGTCTGGAAGAAGAGATTGACTTTTTAGCAACAGATGCTGGCCGTGATGCCATTTATACCTGGAATTTCTTTAGTGGTACAAGCTCAAGGTCTGGTTACCTTGGATCACGTGAAGGACAATTGGCTACTTACGTATTCAATCAATCTGGAGAAATATTCGTTCAATTGTCAATTGAACTACCAAGTGGTTGCATATTAAGTAGAGATTCTGTATTGATTGTAGAAGAAGCGGGCAGTACAGCTTGTCAACCGGAAAACAGCCTGGTAACGATTCAGGAATTTGGTACGATGATCGACAGATCTGAAAACACCGTCACTTTCTGGACGATTACAGATGAGATCGCTGATGCACAGTTTGAAGTTGAAAGATCTTCTGATGGAGGTAGAAATTTTGATATTATTGGAGCAGTGAGCGGAGACCTTAGTGGTAGCTATTTATTTACAGACCCTACTCCATTGACTGGTATCAGTCACTACCGATTAAAAGTGATTCACCCAACAGGAGAATTATTATTCTCGGATGTGGTTGCACACCAGATTGAAGGAGATATTGAAGGGTATACTTATCCAAATCCCGCGACAAATTCTACTTTCCTTAGATTGAACGAACCGTTATTATCTGATACACAGATGGAGTTAAGCGATAATATGGGTAATATTATTGAGACTAAAATAGTAGCGGCAGGTACTTCAGAAATCTTCTGGGACCTAAGCAGATTATCAGATGGTCAATATTATATTTATTCTAATGACCGAGGTCGAAGAACTTTAATCTCTGACGTTATGAAATTTAGTCGATAGATTGAGAAGTCCCGGGTAGAATATTCTGCTCGAAAGACATAACCTTTTAAGTAATTTAAGAGATCATCCGAAAGGGTGATCTCTTTTTTTAGCTATTCAGAATGAAGATTGGTGAAAAATTAACATTATCAGCTAAACTTTAAGAAAAGAATAACTTAAATTGAATTTTAAGCTTAAAAGCTGCTAATATACACATAACCTATCTGTACAAATACGCTGAGTTTCACATTCATATTTTAATTTTTATAAATTAATATCTAAAAAAGGGTATCTTTTCCAATTTAGTATCGTCTAAACAGTAACCCCTCTATTTTTCCTATATTTTGAACCATAACCATCGTAATCGTTTACATAACCAGTACACTTTTCATTGTGATGTTGTTTAAAATTTATTTCTATGAGTCTAAAACAGTTATTTCTTACCCTGATCGTGCTTTTTGTGGTTGATACTGTGGCTATGAGCCAAGTAAAGAAGCAATACAGAGACGATGTACATAAATCTACTACGATTGTTATTAAAGAAGAAGGTACCAATGATCTTGATATTTTGAATCAGTTTGACCTGAATGACTATAAAGTTAATGAGCAAATAAAGATAACGACTAATCCAACAAAAACTTCAGCGTCCAACTTAAACAATAACGTTTCTGGTGGTCAAACAGTCCTTATGCCTGCGCTGGATTTGTCAAATGCAACGGCATCCACGACACCCATTTACGAGCGACCAAAAACAAAGATGAAGCGCTGGTCCGTTCGCGAAAAGAAAGAAGCCAGTACCACCGAAGACGCTTTAGCAGAAAATACCGAAGAAAAAGCAACGGCCAAAACGCCTGCTACTCTGGCAAAAAAGCCTTCCCGTACAAAAGGTACTAGTAGTGCTAAAAAATCAAGTAGCAGAAAATACCGTAAAAAATCTAAAAAGGTAAAGCGGAAAAAGCGGGTAAAAAAACTTAAAAACCGAAAAAGAAAAATACGACGCAATAAAAAAGTATCGTGTTATAAATTTTAGAGAGGAGTTAAAAAAGAAGGGTTTCTATTTTTAAACAAATATTGCTTTTAAGAAAAAAATATCTTATCTTACAGTATATTTTCCCCTCCCCCAGTTCCCATACAACAAATTATAATCCACTTACACATGAAGCAGCTCAACTTAAAACTATTGTATCGTTATGCACGGGTCAAATGGAATACCAATCCTGTTGCAACAAAAAAAACATCCCGCACTTTTCAGGAAGATGACAATGCTATTTCGGAATTTGATCACAATCCGCTACACGGGATTGACGATCGTTTTCGAGAACGAGGTTCTCTTTAGGATCAATAAAAGAATAACTTATAACATTTGGCTGCTTAATTTGATCCAAACCTTTATAACTTATTTTTTAATCGATCCTTAGGAATGTTGACAAAACAAATGACTATTTGCTTTTATTTTTTAAAATTACGCCATCCTGTTCGTTATTCGTTCCTGGATGACAGGTCCTTCTCATGTCGCTATTCTAGTTGATTTTCCTAAAGACGAGGAATAAATGATGTAGCGATTTTAAAATACTTTGATTATCCTTTTGCAATAACTATCTTTACGGTATTAATTAATCTAATATCATAAATATGCGTTGGCAAAATAAAGAAAGAAGTAAAAATGTAGAAGATCGCCGTGGCGGCTCTGGTGGTGCCCGAGTGGGAGCCGGTATCGGAGTCGGTACCATCATTCTATTGATTCTGGCCTTTTTTCTGGGCGGTGATCCCGGACAAATCCTAAATCAGGTGCAACAACAGCAGGCACCGACTCAGCAAAGAACGGAAATGCCGGGACAAGACGACGAATTATCCCAGTTTGTCTCCGTGGTTCTTCGTCAGACGGAACTAGTGTGGGAAAAGCTCTTCCGGGAAGAGTTGGGAAAACAATATCAACCACCTAAGCTCGTGCTTTTCAGTGGACAAGTTTCTTCCGCTTGCGGAAATGCCAGTGCTGCTACCGGACCATTTTACTGTCCGGGTGATTATAAACTATACATCGATCTGTCTTTTTATGATCAGTTGCGTACGCGCTTTAATGCTCCCGGTGATTTTGCTATGGCCTATATCGTTGGACACGAGGTAGGGCACCACGTACAGAATTTACTGGGAATTACTAAAGAGGTGCAGGGACGCCGTAGAACTTTACCAGAAACGGAATACAATAAATTATCCGTAGGACTTGAACTACAAGCAGATTTTCTGGCGGGTGTATGGGCCCACCATATGTACCAAATGGATCAGAATATTCTGGAAAAAGGAGATATTGAAGAAGCCATGGCTGCCGCAGCGGCCGTCGGGGATGATCGAATTCAAAAACAGGCAAGAGGTTATGTTGTTCCTGATTCATTTACGCACGGAACTTCAGAACAGCGGGTTCGCTGGTTTCGAAAAGGGCTCGAATCTGGTGACTTAAGAAAAGGAGACACCTTTGATGCAATGAACTTATAAAAAAAATATAGTTTTCTAAAGCGGCTAAAATCCCGGAGATTTTAGCCGCTTTTTTTTAGTTTAAAACAGAAAATTATTTTATTACAAAAAAAGTAAGATGTTTTTTATACCTTGCCGAACAATTTAATTTTCCTCAAAACAATGAACGAGCTTAAAATCATCCTCTATTACTTTTGTACATTATTCTGTTGTATCCTGGGATACCCTGATCTTCAAGGTCAACAGACCATTTCTGCTACCATTACGAATAGTGCTGATTTACCGGTAGAATTTGCCAATATACTTTTATATTCTGCCAGTGATTCTACTTTCAAAAAAGGGACGATCAGTAATGCGGATGGTATTTTTGAACTAATCATTTCGGAATCTACTGATTATTTTTTACAAGTTTCTGCCTTGAATTACCTTACCTTTCGAAGTCCGGTTTTTGAGGTCACTAAATCTGATCATAATTTTTCTTCTACCAATATTCGACTCACAGATTTAACCACTGATCTCCAGATCGTAGAAGTCACCGCACAAAAGCAACTCTTCGAACAAAAAATGGATCACCTCCGCGTCAACGTAGCCGACAATCTTACTGTCAATAATGGAACTGCGCTCACCGTTCTCAGTGCAGCTCCCGGAGTAGAAATAGAAGAGATACAGGAAATCATTAGCCTGAATGGAAACAACAATGTTAAAATTGCCATCAATGGTAAAATTCGACCGGTTCCCTTTTCGGTCATTCTGGAACTACTGCGAGGCATCGACAGCGAGTATATTCAAAACATCGAATTGTATGCCCTTGCCCCGGCTCGCTTTGATGCGGAAGGAACGGGCGGTGTGATCAACATCAATTTAAAGAAAAATCCTAAAAATGGTATCAGTGGTTCTTTTGGTTTAGGATTTTCTTATGGACAAAGACCAAAAACAAATCTGTCCGCTAACTTAAATTTTAATAAAAATCGATTTAACCTTTATACCTCCTACGCGGTACAGAGACCACTGAATACAATGACCACCATCTACGATCGAAACTTTAATACGAATGGAGATCAGACAAATATTAAAAATACCAATTTTGGTAATAAAGACTGGTGGCTAAATAATCTTTCGGTCGGAGCAGATTATCAAATCTCTGATAAATCCAGAATCGGAATGGTCGTTCAGGGGTACCACAGATTTTCCAAGAACAATGCTGAAAACACCAGTAAAAAAACAGTTAACGGGGCTCTTATCGAAGAATTTTCTCTTGAAATAGTAGAACGAAATACCTGGCAACACGGAGCCATTAACCTGAATTTTGAACAAAAAATTTCGGATCAATCAACGCTAACCATTGATATTGATTATTTGAAATACAATAATGACAATCCTTCCAATTATTTAACTACTAGAATAAATCAGGATGGTTCTACCAATATGGAACCTACTATTTTTATTGAAAAAGATTTACCGATTGATATTTTAGTTGGACAAGTAAATCAGGATTTTAAAGCAGGAAAAAAAGGTCGTTTAGAAACGGGATTAAAAGGAACCTATTCTAACTTTTTTAACGATACCCGGGTCAGTAGAGATATCTCGGGCATTCGCATTTCTGATCCGGATTTTAGTCAAACCTATAAACAACAAGAGTCTATTTTTGCTGCTTTTGTCTCTTTGAGAATGCCCTTTAGCTCTACGCTGGATGGTAAGTTTGGACTCCGTTACGAATATACCATCCTGGATTTCGAATTTCAAAATCAACCAGCACGTGCTTCTACTTACGACAACTTTTTTCCATCCGCCTATTTGAGTTATAAAATAACGGAAAAGCAAAAACTTTCTGTTTCCTATAATCGTCGCATCAGTCGTCCCAGTTTTAATCAGCTCGCTCCTTTTGTTACCTTTTTGGATCCGCAAACGCTGTATACTGGTAACGAAAATTTAGTGCCCGCCATTTCTAATTTATTTAAAGCAGACTATAATCTGGGTCGATATATGCTCACTTTACAGTACACTACAACCGATCAGAATATTTTTCAGTACCAGCCTGTCTTTAACGGCGCAACGGAGATACAGACTTTTACCAGTTTAAATATTCCACAGGTAGAAAATTATTCTTTACAAATCTCTTTACCATTTGAGGTCGGTAAGCAGTGGAGTATGCAATATCGCATCTCTGGTTTTTATGAAAAGACAAAATTTTCGGAAGAAAACGAATCGCTGAACACCAGTGGATTTACCTTTTTTTCTACTCAAAGAATAAAAATAAAAGATGGACTTAATTTAGAAATTTCCGGAAATTATAGAACGCCTAATTATTACGGACTATTAAAAGTGCGCTCCCGTGGCAGCCTAAATTTGGGTGTCCAAAAAGTTTTCAAAGGCCACGGTGGTAGCTTGCGATTTTCGATAAGAGATATTTTAAAGACCAACGACTGGGAATCCGATACTTTTATTCCTGTACTAAATCTGGCCCAAACCAGTGTTTTTGATGTAGAGAATCCGGTATTTTCTATTTCTTACAGAAATGCTTTTGGCGCTTCAACGGTAAAGAAATCGAGAAAGTATCGAGGTGGAGCGGAATTGGAAAAACAACGGGTGCAATAGCTTGTCGAAACGCTTTGCTTTTTTAGTATGTATTTCAAATTGTTAATCGGTGGATCAGTCACATAGTACGCAATGCGAACGTAACCATCTTGGTTGCGCTCTTACATCAGGATTACCTAAAATTTGACCGACTACTGATTAACCAATAAACTGATTAACAATTATTTACAAATAGTATACTTATTTATGAATTTTAAATTACTTTATTAAACACCATGAAATAAATACACCATCAGATCTATCAAGCACCCTTAACCTTTATACATAGAAATTTAGTTCCGAAAGCATTAGTCCCTTGTTACACAATACTACCGTAAAAAAAACAAGAAACAGATTATTGAGCCCCCCCCTCGTGTTTGTGTTAGTATTAAATCTATAAATCATCGGTGGGATCGTGCCCATCGTCTGCAATTTCCTGTACTTCATCGTCGTCAATGGAAATATCATCGTACTTTTCTTCGTACGCTTCTTTGACATCATCCCGTAAATTACCATCTTCATCATAGTCATCATCGTCGTCGATAATATCCTGTGCTTCGGCGCGGGTCATGCGTACGAGGTAATATTTCTCTTCCGTTTCGAAAGGCAGCGCACTTACAAATTTACCAGCGGCATTTTTAAAAGTAATCAGATTTTTTCCAAACCCCCGGGGGTAATTCAGCTTGATTTGCTCGAGGATTGCTTCCTCTAGTTTTTCGTAATCTTTGACAACTCTTGGCTTATTCATTTTCCATTCGTTTTAGAATGTTAACAAAATAAATATTAAATTTCCGAAATTACCACGAATATTAAAAGTAATTTCTAATTTTTATCTGATATTTAACTTGATCGCTACCCTTCTTCCGTAACTGGCATTACTTGCCGGATCTTCTCCCCGTGGAATAGCAATGAGCCGATTCGCAGGAATACCGTATTGAACTAAAAAATTCTGAACAGCCGTTGCTCTTTTACCTGATAAAATCAGATTTGCATCCGCATTTCCACTCGAATCCGTGTATCCTTCCAACTCCGCGTATATCTCCGGATATTGGTTCATTAGCTGCGCGACCGACTGGATGATCTGCATCGAGGGAGCATCCAGTTTAGCTGCCCCTAGATTGAAAAATACCAATTGCTTTTCCCGGCCAGCAATCGCATCACGAGCGGTAGGGCTTGGTGGTACGACCGTATTCGTGATAATAGTCGGTGGTGTTGGCGCCGGTGTGTTATTAAGTGCTTCGAGCTGTTTGCGAGTCGCTGCCAATTCAGCTTTTAACTGACTAATAACCGCAGACTCACTGGCGGTAGAACTAGCGTTAACCGAACTACTTATTTTAGCTATCTCCGCTTTAATCGCTGATAATTCTGCCGTAGAAGCGGCGTTGTTTTGTGTATTCTGTTGTTCTAATAACTTTCGCATCTCTGCCATATTATTATTTAAGTTGGTCACCTCTGCTTTCAATGCATTGACCTCTTGCTGATTTTGTTGATTGGCAGGAACCGGAATAATCACCGGTGCCGGGGTCACTGGTTTGACTTTAATAGCTGCTTCCTGCTGCTGACCAATACTTGCTTTTAATCCCCTGATTTCTGACTCCAGCTTCTCTCGTTCCTGCGTATTCTCTTTCATATTTCGCGCCTGAATTTCATACAACCATAGTTGACGTTTGTATTCTTCCAGTTCAGAGCGATCCTGATTCTTTTGTTGCGTCGTCATCAGATACGTACGCATTGATTCCATCTCCCTGCGCATACCGTCAATTTCAGCTTGCGAATTATTATTGGTGGTAGCCGCCGCTGGATTGTTGGCTGTTTGAATTTGTTTTTCAATTTCCGTCATAGCCAGTTGAAAGTCAGCTCTCCACTGTTCACTCAACTCATTATTATTTCTAGCCTGACTCGCCCGCAGACTATCCAATTCTGCTTGTACAGTCGCTAATCGTTGATTCACTATGGCATCATTTTGACTACGATCCTCTTTTTGTTCTTCTCTCAATTTTGCAATATTAGAAGACAATTGACTTACCTGCCAGTACAAAGAATCCGTACGCGGATCGGACGAAATAATCAAGGGTTTTTCTTTTTTATTTTCGATAATCAGCGGTGGAGCCGGCATCGGTACATTTTCAATAATTTGCATTTCTGTAGTATCCACAATGGTGTTTTCAATTGTCAACGGTGGTTGTTCGATCACCGGGTTAGAAATTGCGATAAGGTCCGTTTCGGTCAGTGAATCGGTGGTCGTTGTCAAGTCAATCCCTCCTCCTGTATTCGCTTGTGGAAATTGAATAGTATCGGACACGTTATTTACTATAAAGTTAGTGGTATCAGATAGTCGAGATGCCAGTAAAAATTCGTTATAACTTTCCCAATCCTCTCCGTCCAGTGGTTCCCACTTATTATTATATTCATTAAATAATACGTCTCCGATTCGGGTAAGGGTATCTACCCGATCCGACAGACCAGCATCGATTTCTAACTCATCCGTATAAAAAATAGAATCCATTGGGGTTACCACCCGATAAAAAGTATCGATTCCTTCAGGAAAGTCATTCACCACCGACAGGGTGTCATCGTTGGACATATCAATTTCGGGTATCTCCAGTTCTTCAATATCGCTTTCATCATAAGTTATATCAAGATCATCCAGATCAATAACTGGAAGCACGCTAATCGGTTGATAAGTAGTATCGGTACTGCTCGGTAAGGTATTGGTTTTCTGAAATTTATCCGTATCGTATAGATCACCAATTAAAATAGCCGGGGCGATAAATGGTCTGGGCGTTTTACCAAAATTATAATGCAGACTGACGGTTGTAAAATGTAATCGGTCTTTTTTATCATCCGTGTTTCCTCTGTTTAAAGATTCTCTTAAGGCTGGATTGGCCGCGTATGCCTGTTCCGGAGAATTGTAGTTATTTATAAAATTACCCCGTACATCATCCAGATAATCTGTGTTGGTAAACCGAAATAAAGATTCTATATTTAAACTCATTCGCTTCCACAATCTGAACTTTAGTCCGACACCAACCGTGGCGTGAATAAAACGTGTTTCATAATCTACGCCTTCCGTTTCTAATGGACTTAATTCGGTTTCAAAATTTCCATCCTGCTGAATAATATTTCCAGAGTTTGATTCATTCTGAGCTACATCACGAATGGTCTGATCATTCCAGTAATAATAACGATCACCATTGCGCGCGTAAAGATCTCCGAAATTTTTGTAGGTAGAAAAACCACCACCGAACAGAAAATAAGGCGCTAGAAAAACCTGCTCTGGCAGTATTTTATCGTTGGCCAAAGACCAAATACCCAACAAACTGAGATCATTGATTTCAGTTCGCACGTTGAGCGATCGGGTAAAATTTTCACTATCCGTTACCAATTCATTGTTCCAGTCTACCCCACGGTCATTGGCAATAAATTCACCCCGCGAAGCCATTAGTCGTAAAGACCAGCTATCACTCAGACTTTTACCAATAGAAAGACCGTAAGAAAGAAAATCCGTATTATCAAAAATATTTAAAATCTGATCATTGGGATCGTAAAAATTCCGACTCAGATCTCCCCGGTAATTGGTTATTCCGGTGTAGACCCCAACGCTCCACTTTGCATCTTGCTGCTGTGCGTTAGCAGCAACAACACCAAAAATTATTATTGAAATAAAAAATATAGTTTGCTTTATCATAATAATCGAATCTAAAAGGTGAAGAAGAGCTTTTATAAGCATTATTTATCCAGTCCGATTGATAAATTTATCTTGGCACTTAATCCAACGAATGGACGGAAGAAAACCCGATTTTCGATACCAGACACCATTCCGGTATTTACACTTTCTTCTTCGAGTGCCGCCGCACCTACATTAAAACGAATGAACTGAAATAATTTATAATCTAACCCCAAATAGATCGGACGTTTTACGATGGGTCCGGTGATAGGACCACGATCACCTACATCGTTAAAATTTTTGGTAAAAATACCAAGGGTAATGGATGCGTTGCGAAAAAACTTGGGAGCAAGCGTACTGGTAGACAATGGAAATGCCAGACCGACGTAAGGAGCACGACCATATTCCAGATTGTCAATATCTCCGTCAATGTATACGGCACCATAACCAACATTGATAGAAAAATAACCGTTTCTGTCTTCTGTTTTTACATCCGACATGTCATACTGATTGACCAAACGGGAAATGTCGCTATTCAGTACAAACCGAACTTCTGCATGAATCAGGGTTTGTAAATCCTGAATCAACTGATCACGATATTTTGCTGAAGCCATTGCCTGCGAAGTATTGTTGGCATCAAATAAAACTTTGTTGAGTTTTTTGTCGTCAATTGCTTCAATTTGACCTTTTACCAAATCAGAAAAACCTTCAAATGGAATACCATTGGTAATTCTGTATTCTTGCAGACCATAATTGACAATAGTATTGAGATTCTTCATCATCTCTTTGCTACTCTTGGTAAGTTTTATTTTTTTGCTGCTACTCTGTAACGACTGACCGAGGTAAGCATCCAGGTTGTTTTTGAGCGCACCATAGATTTTTTCGCGATCGTCACTGTCTACGCTTTGAAAATATTTGACCCGAACGTGGTATTTCTTATTTGCGTTCAATTTATAATTAACCGGTAGTTTAAACGAACCGCCTTTATCCCCGGCGCCACGGTTCCAACTAGCCACATAGAGCGGATCTTTGAAATCTGTATCTTTTCCACGAAAAAACTTAAATTCTACTACGTTGACATTGGCTGGAACCGATCCGGTAAACATCATATCTTCTTCGGATGGTAAGGGTTCAAAATTGTTAAACGTGCGCATGGCTGAATCAAAAGTTACCGTAGCGTATTGCCCATAAAGACTGGTAGTGAAAAATGCAAAGAATAGAATCAGGTTTAAAAATTTCATTTTGATGGATTTTGTGTTAAATCAACTGCAACGCTAAAGTTGCGTTTAATTTTTCAATTAAAAGGTTTTTAATCATTTTAGACGAAAAATTTTCTACAATAGGTACAATTTGTTTTTACCTATTAGCGTAAATAACGTTCCAAAACAATATGGGTTCAAATTTAATTTCTTACAATTTAAGGACTTATAATATTTTTTGTATATTAGAGTAATACTTACCGCCTATTTTTAACCAAAAAATTATTTCAATGAAAATTAATATCCTCTTTCCTCTTTTTTGTCTACTTATTATATCAGGTTATCTGGCCTGCACACCCAAGACAGCAAAAGTAGTGCAAGAAACTACTGAGCAAAGCACGACAATCGCAACAACACCCACGACTACAACGACTACGCCCACGACCACCACAACTATTGAGGAGGGCCGATCCAGGATAGAGAAGCCGATGACAACCAAAGAAAATGAGACTTTCGCTAAAGGCCTTCCGGTAGATCCGGATATCAGGATGGGAACACTGGAGAATGGTTTGAAATATTATATTAAGAAAAATACCAAACCCGAAAATCGTGCAGAACTACGGCTGGCCGTCAATGCAGGAGCGATGCAGGAAGATGATGACCAGCAGGGATTGGCACACTTTGTAGAGCATATGGCATTTAACGGTAGTACCAATTTCAAAAAAAGTGAACTGGTAGATTATCTGGAAACAGTTGGTACCCGATTTGGGCCAGACCTGAATGCTTACACCAGTTTTGATGAAACGGTGTATATGTTACAAGTACGAACAGATAGCGCCGCATTACTTAACAAAGGTATGTTAGTGCTCGAAGACTGGGCCGGTGGCGTTACTTTCGAAAACGAGGAAATTGACAAAGAACGGGGTGTCGTAGAATCAGAATGGCGGTCCCGCCTGAGCCCCAATCAACGGATGCTCAACCAGTGGCTGCCCGTACTTTACAACGACTCTCGGTACGCACAAAGGTTGCCGATCGGAAAACCTGAAATTATTCGCAACGCTGATTACGCTACCGTAAAACGGTTTTATAAAGACTGGTATCGCCCCAATTTGATGGCTGTCGTCGTGGTGGGTGACATCGATGTAGATCAAATGGAAAAAGATGTAAAACAACGGTTTGGTAAATTAAAAAATCCAGCCAATAATCGTTCTGTTGACAGTTATCCTGTTCCTAATCACGACGAGACACTCGTATCGATTGTCTCGGATAAAGAAGCACCTTTTACCAATGTACAACTGGTATACAAACACAAATATGAGCCAGTGATTGACCTGTTGGGCTACCGTAAAAACCTCGTTCATCGTCTTTATAATACCATGCTGAGTGCCCGACTTAGTGAAATCAGCCAACAACCAAACCCTCCGTTTTCTTTCGCCTATACGGGCTACGATGGAGATGTGGGCAGCCTGGCCACCTACTCTTCCTACGCAATGGTACCCGAAGGTGGTGCCGTACGCGGACTAAAAGTAATTCTTACTGAAAACGAACGTGTTTTGAGACACGGCTTTACGAGTACAGAATTGGCGCGCGCCAAAGAAGAGCTGCTGACCAATATGGAAAAGGCATTCAAGGAAAAAGACAAAACGGATAGTCGGCGCTTTGCGATGCGTTACGTTTATAATCATTTAGATAAAAACCCTATCCCGTCGATCCAGGACGAAGTAAAATTCTATAACCAGTTTTTACCAACCATCCAATTAAAAGAAGTAAATGGATTGGCCAAAGAATGGATTACGGACAAGAACCGAGTGGTCGTAGTGACCGGTCCGGAAAAAGAAGCGTCCCCCTTACCAACCGAAACCGAAATTCGAAATTTATTGACGGACGTTCAAGGAGAAGATTTAAGGCCTTACGTAGACGAAGTGAACAACGAACCACTGCTCGCAGAGAAACTAGTGGCAAAACCAGTGACGGGCACCAAAGAGATGTTGGAGATCGGCGCTACCGAAATCACCCTTGCCAATGGAGTGAAAGTAGTTTTAAAACCTACTGATTTTAAAAACGACGAAGTATTGTTACGCGCTTTTAGTCTCGGTGGTAATTCTTTGTATAGTGATCAGGATTATAAGCAAGCCAGCAACGCAGCGCGGGTAATCAGCGAATCGGGTGTTGGTAATTTTGACAATATGCAACTGACTAAAAAAATGTCTGGAAAAGTAGTACGGGTGAATCCCTGGATTGGTGGACTTCGTCAAGGATTTCGCGCCAGTGCGTCTCCGGATGATCTGAAGACCATGTTAGAAATGATCTATTTGTACGCCACAAAGCCGCGAAAAGATCTGGAAGTTTTAAACTCCTATACAACCAAGCAAACTGCGATTTATAAAAATCTACTTTCTCAACCGGATTATTACTTTTTTGATCAGACTTTAAAAATCAAATTTAATAATCACCCGAGGGTTGGGTTTCCAACAGCAGCAGATATGGCAGCCCTGGATATGGATCGTATTTACCAAATCTATCAGGAACGCTTTGCAGATGCCAGCGGTATGACTTTCTTTTTGGTTGGAAATTTTGATAAAGAAAAAACGATTCCAATGTTGGCGCAATACCTGGGGAATCTTCCTTCCACCAACAAAGAAGAAACCTGGAAAAACACCAATGTTAAATATCAGAAGGGAGTGGTTAAGAAAACATTGACTTACGGAGAAGCACCCAAAGCACTGGTAGATATTACTTTTCACGGAGACTTCAACTGGACACCCGAAAACCGTTACCACTTCAAATCCATGATTGATATTCTCAAAATAAAAATGCGGGAATCCATGCGGGAAGACAAGGGAGGTGTTTACGGAGTGCGCGTCAGTGGCAATACTTCCCAGTATCCCGAATCCAAATATAACATTACCATCTCTTTTAATGCAGATCCTCCACGGGTAGATGAATTGATCGAAACGGCGATGAACGATATTAAGAATGCGCAGCTAAACGGGGCCGAAGATAAAGATATGAACAAGATTAAAGAAACGCAGCGTCAAGGTCGCATCAAGGATTTGAAAGAGAATGATTTCTGGATTAGCTCGCTTGAAAATGCCTATGTCGAAAATTTGGATCCTAAGAATATTTCTTTAGCAGGATTGGAAGAAGGAATCAATAGTTTAACTGGCGATCATATCAAAATGGCTGCAAACAAGTATTTTGATTGGAATAATTATATTCAGATTGTTTTATTGCCGGAAGCAAAAGTGATGGAGACGGAGACTTCGGGAAAGCGGTGATTAGAGGGGGGTTATTTGTTTAATCGTTTATTTGTTTAATCGTTTATTTGTTTAATCGTTTAAATTTGGATAGAATTATTTCTTGCAGAGGACGCGCTATTCGTTATTTTATATTCCGTTTGAGAAAAATGCTCTGATCCGTTGATATACTTCTGCGCCTTGCAGGCTGTGTCCAAGGCCGGTGGTAAGTACCAGTTCTGAAACTGGAATAATTTTATGGTAGGCTTCACTGTCCGTAAACATAGCGACGGTGTCCTGACTATCGCATACGATGAGGGTAGGTAATTTTATTTGATCACAAAACTTTTTAACTGAAAAATAACGAATAGCGCGTCCCGTATGCAAAATAATATATTCGCGGAGTGACTGCACATTACGCGTTCCCAATCCAATAATTCGGGCGTAATATTGTAGCATTTGTTCTAACTCGGAAGGAACACCCAGTAGCGCGATTCTCTCTGGTTTAGGGCCATCGTAATGAGAAAGATAATACGCCAGCGAACCACCTCCGACTGAATGTCCGACAGTAAAATAAGGTTGAAAAGTACGGTGTGCCACGTCGATAAAATTTCCGTAGAGTATCATATTGAAATGGGTTCCTTCGGACCCACCGTGTGCGGGTGCGTCGATGGCGACTACATGATGGTCATCCTGAAGCAGGAGACGAATCAGGTTTTCCCAACGGGCAGAATTAGATTCCCAACCGTGTAATAACAAGATGGTTTTAACCCCTTTGGTATTCCATTCGTACGCTTTAATCTGACCGCTGTCAGAAGAAAGCAATCGCTCTCGTTCGGCGGTAACCAAAAACTGCTGATCCAAAGGTGTCAGACGACCAATTTTCGGTTGACAAAAAAGGTCAAATGCCTTTTGTGTTGCCTTTTCACGAGCAATTAGTCCAAGTAAATTATAGTAAGAACCAACAATACGAGGAAGGTACTTCTTCATTATCTGAAATTTTGAAAAATGTGGTGGGGTAAGCAAAAGTAAACAAAAAACCAATATAGTTACGAGGATATAAATTTGAATAAGTCGTCTGGACAAATTTGAAAAATATCATTCTTTTATTCGTTGTTTCAAACCTTATGCTTTTGATGGACTTGGCGACCACGATTATAATTTTGTCGGTGAAAATGGTCCCCCAAGCCTCAAGCCTTCGCAAGCGTATGGTCTTGATAAGGTTATTCCGGGTGATCAATTATACTGGGATTCGGCTTCTTTCGGATTTGGGATGAGATCAGGATGCGCAAGGGTATTTCTCCCGTGGATACTTCTTACCCGAATATTTATTATTCGCGGGATTGGGAAGACGTCCATTTTGTCTAACAGAAAAGAATGGTGAACGGTAGAAGACGAAAAAAATATTGGAAATTATTAGAATTCTATAATAGACTTGTTACCCTTTAACAAATTGGCTCTATAAATAGCCTTTTGTCCTTATTTATAGATCTTAATTCTTAAAGGGTAACAAGTCTAATGTCATTTTAATTTTGACAGGACATGCGCATTACGGTGACGAATGTTATTTGCCACGGGATGGAGAATCTATTGATTGTACCGTATCTACTTCTTTTCCAATTTTGAAATATTTATATCTGGCGACACATACCCCGCTCTTCTTTTCATCAAATAGGATTCGTAACCATCGGTAAATTTATTATGCATAATTTCCCAACCATTCCGGTGCATATAATTAAGAACATCAACGGTTCCATTAAATTCTAATGGAGCACCATTGCGATTAGAAATCGTCCAACTTGCATTATTATCAGCATCAGACATCTGACCATAATCTACCAAAGCATAAGACTTTCCGATAGATTTTATGGGTTTATCCCAAATCTCAATATATTGCAGTGGACGCGTGTTGATATCCGACTTGCCGACGTATATTTGGCCAAAAGAAATGGTCGAAACCAGCAAGAGTAAAGGAAGAATCAGTTTTTTCATGAAAATTAGTATTTAATGCGCATTTTTAGGAACTGTACATAAATAAATTGACATTTTAGACTTGGCTATTTTATTACTAATCAGCAATAAAAATATCTAACCCAAGAAAACCAATTTATTTAATCGCCATTTTAACCAGTGCAAGGACAAATATAATTCCAATTTTTTGATAAAGTACTGGTAACAAACCAATTGAAAAAGTAAAACTTGTTCAGACTATAACGATTCAGAACAAAAAAAAAGTGTCATCTCCGAAATTCGGGATGACACAACAACATAACCATGAAAATACATAACCAATTCTTAAAGTCAACAGGTGTTCCGTGTGTGGTACTGCCGACGCTTTTTTTCGTGTTCTAATGCGTTTTTGTTCGCTACAAAATTTAAAATATATTTATTTAAAAATTGTATTATTGGTTTATTTTCAACTACTTATATACTTTCAAATATGATACCAAAAATTAATATTTCTAAAATTAAATATAAATAAAAACAAATATTAATTACCTACATACTTTCAACTACCATACCAACATGACATTAAATCTAAAATTTTTATATATTTTTTTAATAATAACTGTAATTGGCTGTAAAACGAAGGCGCCATTTAGTTATTCGCTACAAAAATCTGCCATAGCAGACCAAAATATGGTGGTTACCGCCCATCCGCTTGCTTCTAAAATTGGTTTAAAAATTTTAAAAAAGGGTGGAAATGCCGTTGATGCTGCCATTGCGGTGCAATATGCGCTCGCCGTGGTGTTCCCCGTAGCCGGAAATATTGGCGGTGGAGGCTTTATGGTAGTCAGAATGGAAGATGGCACTACAAATACTCTCGACTTTAGAGAAAAAGCGCCGGGTACGGCCAGTCGCGACATGTATCTGGATAAAAATAAGGAGGTAATTCCCCGGCTTAGTATTGATGGACATCTCGCTGCCGGAGTTCCTGGCAGTGTAGCGGGTATGGAAGCTGCTTTTCAACGCTATAGTATATTAAAGGATTTTCCAGCCTTGATTAATCCTGCCATTGCCCTGGCGCAGCATGGATTTGCCGTTACCAAACAACAAGCGGATGGCCTCAATCGTAGCCGTGAAGCTTTCATCAAGTTTAATACAACTACTCCGGATTTTGTAAAGGAAACTGAATGGAAAGCGGGAGATTTATTGATTCAACCAGATCTGGCCAAAACACTGATTCGGATTCGTGATCAGGGAGCCGCTGGTTTTTACGAAGGCCCTACCGCTGATCTGATTGTCAAAGAGATGAAGGCAGGTGGCGGAATTATCAGCCACGAAGATTTAAAAAATTACGAAGCGATCTGGAGGGAACCTCTGGTGAGTCAATATAAGGAGTATGGTATTATATCTATGCCACCGCCTTCCAGTGGTGGATTGGCCCTTTCCCAATTGCTAAAAATGGTGGCTCCCTACCCGCTTCAGGAATATGGTTTTCAATCTGCCGAAGCAATTCATCTGATGGCCGAAGCTGAACGCCGCGTGTATGCGGATCGCGCTACCTACCTGGGAGACGCAGATTTTGTGCCCGTTCCTGTTCAGTCTTTACTGGACGATGATTATTTAAAATCAAGGATGGCAGACTTTGACCCCAAACGAGCTAGCAATAGTGAACTTATCGGTGCAGGACTGGTAACACCCGTAGAAAGCGAAGAAACTACGCATTTTTGTGTTGTCGATGCGATGGGGAACGCAGTTTCACTCACTACGACGCTCAACGGCGGCTACGGCTCCAAGACGGTCGTTAGTGGTGCTGGCTTTTTATTAAATAATGAAATGGATGATTTTTCCGCTAAACCAGGAGTTGCAAATATGTTTGGCTTGATTGGTAATGAAGCCAACGCAATCGAACCAGGAAAACGAATGCTCAGTTCTATGACGCCGACCATCGTCACCAGGAACAACGAAGTATATATGGTGGTCGGTACCCCCGGCGGTTCAACGATCATTACTTCCGTTTTCCAAACCATTCTCAACGTCATCGAATTTGACAAGCCACTGCCGGATGCTGTTAGCCTCGGTCGTTTTCACCACCAATGGAAACCAGATGCCATCCAGATTGATGAGCTGGTTAAATTGCCTCCTGATATTGAAAAAAATCTAATTGAAAAAGGACACAATTTAAAACAAAGAGGTAACTTTGGCCGCGTGGAGGCTATTCTAAAAAGAGCAGATGGACGGTGGGAAGGAGCGGCGGATGTGAGAGGAGATGATGATGCGCGTGGTTATTAGGTAGGGTGTTCAGTCTACCTTAAGGAACAACGATCTAATAGATTCAGAATTATGACTAATATTTTTTGTGCCTAACTTCGTTTAAAATACGCGCCATAGCTACGGCTATGTCTGTGTTTTTTAACTCGTTATACACAAAAACTACCTACTCAAAATTTCTTAATCTATTTAATCCTCGTTCCTAAGGAATGTTGACAAAATAAATTAAAATTAATATAAAATGAAAAAACCATTAGTAGCTCCCCTGGATCGCAACGCCAATAAAGAAACTGCGGAGATGGCAGATTTTTATCAAGAGACCTTGGGTTTTACGCCAAACAGTTTGTTTACCATGATGCATCGACCAAGAATTGCTTATGCTTTTATGGAGATGAATAAAGCGGTCATGGAAAATAAAGGACGGGTCACAAGTGGTCTTAAAAGATTACTGGCCTATTTATCCAGTATGACGGCGGGCTGTCGTTATTGTGAGGCGCATGCGATTCGAGCGGCAGAGCGGTACGGCTCCGAGGAGGATAAAATCAATCATATTTGGGAATATAAAACCTATTCTGCATTTAGTGATGCGGAACGGGTAGTCTTTGATTTTGCGATTGCGGCGTCTTCAGTTCCCAACGCGGTGACGGATGAGATTGCGGAGAACTTGCGCCAACATTGGGACGAAGGCGAGATCGTGGAAATACTGGGAGTGGTGGCTTTATTTGGTTACCTCAATCGCTGGAACGATAGTATGGGCACGCAACTGGAAGAACCGGCGGCGGCGGATGGAGCAAAGTTTTTGGGCGGGAAGGGCTGGAATCGGGGTAAGCATGGGTATTAGTTTTTTTAGTTTGGGCTGAAATGGAATTTATCAAAAACAGGGGAGTAATTAAAGACACATAAATACGCTTGAAGCGCATGCGAGTGTTAAACTTAGGATTATTTTAGAATATTTTTAAAAAATTTAAAACATGTCATTAGTAAAATCATTGTTAACCGTAGTTTTTTTATTTAGTCTTTCAATTACTTCTTTCTGTCAGGATGAAGCACAAGTCAAAGATGCGATTGCCGCAATAGCGACAAGCTATACTGGCTGGCAAAATAGTAGTTGTTATTATATGATTCCAGGAGATTATATAAAAGAAGAAACAACAGGAAAGATAGTAGGGCAAAAATTCATTTTCCCAAATAATACCAAAGAATACGAAAAAGTAATCCTTGTAAATGAAGAAGGTGCTTACGCTAAAGCTACCTTGGGTAATAATAATATTTATCTGGATTGGTCTGGTGATAAAGTAAGTCGAGTACATAACAAACATCTGTCAAGATATGACTATCAATTACAATATAATGCGGACAACAAAGTCACCAAAATGGTTGGTCAAAATGGTCATTTTATAGATATTGTATACGACGGGGACAAGATGACAAAAATGCATACAACTTCTACTTCCAAAGGTAAATCATATACTTCAAACGTAGGCTATATAACTCATAAGCCAGATGGCTTTAGTATGAAGATAGATCAGTACAAAAAAGGTAAACCACAAAAGAAAAAGAATATCAGACAGACCCAGAACTGCTACTGCGAAAAAAAGGCAGATCATAACTACGAGGTATTACACGGCTGGGGACAAAAAGCCCAATATACATTTAACGAAACGGGATTACTAACCGAATCGGAAAAAGTCCATTTAAAGAGTGGTAGAACCCAGTACGAAATATATGCTTACACTCCATCAGGAGAAATTCAAAGAAAGGAACTCAGAGTTAAAGAAAACGGCGTATTCAGAGATACCGAGATAATGGTATATAACGAACCTTCGAGTTCAGAAGGACTGGAAGAATGGCAAACCCGAAAAGGGATGTTCAAAATAAATGAAAATAAGGAGCTTGTGTACGAAGCAATTGATACCAAATATCGTGAGAAAGTGAATGGTGTCTGGTCCGGGTGGAAGCGGCGGAATTTTTGCGGAGTAAAATAACTTACGAAATTGAGATCCCGCTCGCCTGATCGCCTTTTTCCACTTTTTTGCCAATCAAATTAATTAGTAAAATTCAAACAACTAAATTTGCCCGTCGAAGTATTTTCGGCGGGCATTTTTTTGTTACTGTCAATAATCCTACTCCACCCGACTATCAACTTCACCATCTCCAAACCTGGTCTGTATCTGATCGCCTTTTTTCACATCTTTCGCCGATCGAATCAATTGCCCTTCTTTCATCGTCAACGAATAGCCCCGCGCCAAAACGGCGGTCGGATCTAACAATCCAACTACTTGTTCAAGCTGATTGAGGTCCCGGCTTGCATGACCTACTTGTTGGGTAATCAGGCGAGGGAGTTCTTCGGCCAGATAATCGAGCATACGACCATTCTGTAATAATAAATTTTGTGGTTGAATGCTGAGTATCTGTTCGTATTCGCGGAGCTGTTGTTCTTGAGTAGTTAAGCGATCACCGATGGTTTGCTGGATCCATTGTCCAATATCAAGAAGTTCACTTTCGAAGTGTAAGTTATTTTCAATAATAAAGGCGGCAACCGCCGTTGGTGTTTTCAAACTTTTATGCGCTACCAAGTCTGTGACAGTTTCATCCACTTCGTGTCCAATTCCAGCAAGTACCGGAATGGGGCATTGCGCAATTTTTTCGCAGAGTGCCAGTTGATCAAATGCCATTAAATCCAGTCGCGCTCCCCCTCCCCGCGTCAAGACCACACAATCATACAGATCGGGCCGCAAAGCCACTTTTTCTAATTGACTGGTAATTTCCGCCACGGCATTTTGTCCTTGTACCGCAGCCGGAAGTAGCGTACTATGAAATTTATAACCGTACGCATTTACCATTAGTTGTTCCTGATAATCTTTGTATCCGGCGGCGGTGGCCGAACTGATAACGGCAATGCGCTGGATCACTTTTGGAAGCAATAATTCCCGGTTACGCGTAAGAAGTCCCCGACTGTGTAAGCTGGCAATCGTTTCCTGGCGCTGTTGTTCCAGTTTACCCATCGTGTAGACGGGATCGATATCTTCGATGGTTAATTTAAGGCCATAACGTTCGTGAAAATCAACGGTCACTTTGAGCATCACGGTAATTCCGTTTTGTAAAAGACTGTCCATGGTCTTTCCGATTTTCCGTCGGAGACTGCGGTAGCTGCGTTGCCACATAACCGCTTCCGACTGCGCGATGATGGCTCCATCGGTCTCGTCTTTTTCAATCAAATTAAAATAGTGATGCCCTCGGGATTCGTTTACTTGTGCGATTTCACAGGAGATCCACAGGCCGGCTGGAAAGTTAAGCGCGACGATTCTACGGATGTATTCGTTGAGTTCAAAAAGGGAGTAGTGATCCATGAGGGAATTAGAATTAGAAGTCAGCTTAAGATGTTATTTGCTTTTCTGAGAGATAGAAACAATTGATCGTATTTCGAGTTATTCTTCTTCGTCATCAAATAAATCTGCTTCGTCTATTTGGTCGACCAGTCTAAGTACCCAATCAATTACTTTAGGACTCAAATATTTGGCGATACCCGCTTTACGTTGCGCTGTTTTTAGTATCTTGATATTTTTATAGCCAATTTTTTGTTCCTCTCCCAGGTCGATATATTCTTGCCAGTCATCAGCGGTATGCATGTTGAATTGTCCACGCATGATGTCCAGGTCGGTGGGGTCTTGGAGGTTGTATTTTGCCATTTTTGGTTTTTGTTTTTGGAAGTTGTTTAGAAACGGTACTGATTCTGTGTGCCTTAAATGCGCATTTATTGCTATGAAGTTGTTTAAGAACTTCTATCTGATATAAAATTAAAGATAGTAAAATCACCGCTTACAAATCACTTTTATTCTAGGGATTACGGATCTGTTTATACTTTGCTAGCGGCGATTTTCAACCTAGTCGCAATTCTAAGTTGATTCTATCTAAATAATCCAATTGAAATCTACTTATGCCAAGGTTCTCTTTTATATGTTGACTCAAGTAGGTCCTCCGTTTAAATTTCTCTAGATCAGATAGTTTAGATAGAAGACTTGGTAGCGATAAATTTAATTGCTTGCATGCATTTACTAGGAAATCCCATTCTTCTAATGATAAAGTAAAAATATCATTTCTGGAGATAAATTCTTCGAAGTCAGAATTCTTTCCTCGGTCATAAAGTCTATGAAAAGCTTTCTCACCAAATGATAAATTTGTTTCTTTATATGTAAGTACAATACCAAATAGTCTTTTTCCATTTTGAGCTATTTTTTCAGCATCAGAATATATTTGCTCATCAAAGGCCTTGTAGATGGAATTTTTTAGAGCCTTATATTGAACAGAATGTATAGGATTAACACTTGAAATAGTGGGGTTCTCGATAGCCTTGCATTCAATTAGTACTTGGTTGTCAACAATAAAATCACATGATTTTTGATCAACTTTAGTGTTGTCATAGATATAATTACTGTCTATCTCGTCTAAGCCAAGTTTGATATACATCTCAATTTTTTTTCCGAAATTATCCGTAAATTTCTTTCCCATGTTCATCTTAAGACGATCATAAATTGAGTGTCGCATAAATACGCGTAGTAACTTTCTATGAAAAATTCTATATTCACCTTTTAGTTTAACTAATGGATACAAACTAAGCCTAAATGAATCATATATTTGGTAAACTGGATTTGAAATCGTAGATATTTTTTCTATTTTTTTAACAGCTTCATTTTTATTACTTAAATCTATAGATATAGCGTTTAAAAAGAGAGGTAACTGTGACAATACACTATTGTTTAAAATGTCATAGTATTCACTTCCTATTTCATTATTATAATCCCTCCCTTCTACAATCCCACGCGACTGTGCTACTACAAATAAATTTAGACTTATCATGTGATTAAGGAAATCGACCAAAGAAAGACCATACACTATTAAAAAATTATCATTCCATTCTTTAACTTTACTAAAAAGTATGACGTTTCGTCTGAAAGAATTCATATGGACGCTTACCTGATATTGCATTTGCTGATTCGTAATTCTTTGCATCAGTTTGTCAATATCTAAAGGTCCACTATTTAGTACCTCTTTACTATATTCATCCTCCAAAGAATTGCCAAGTTCTATTATTTCAACAATATCTTTATGATTTGACTTAGGTAATATTACTCTGTCTATCCCATACTTTACAATCCATCTAAAAACAGAAAATGTCATCCAATAATTTATCTGAATGTTTTCAGTTTTATCTATTCCATAAGTAACTTCGACTAGGTTTTTAATTAGAGATTCATAACTATAGCTGCGAATTTTTACTTTTATTTTTTCAAAAACTGATCTAGCACTCATCTATTTTTAGATTTTATTTCTAGTGTTAACTCCCTCAAGTCACGACGCTCGTTTAGACGTCCTCGTCTAGATACGGGCTTGCGGGCGGGATGCCAAATATTAAGCTGCTAATCTACGATGGTTAAAGTAACAGAATTAAAGCCCTTTTAATTTAGTACCTTATATCTCAAAAAATGTTTTTTGCCTACTTTTCAGGTTATTCAGTGCACTAAATTACGATATTCTTCAATAAATATCATATCTGGACGAGGACTTCCAAACTAGCAGTCGGGAGGGACACTTTACTACTGTACCAGTGGGTAATAATTGATACAACTTTACCAAAATAGTATATCGCTTTATCCATAATTTTTGAAATTTAAGGCATTAAAAATTAATCAAAAATAATTAATAATACTAATCATCAGATTTATCACTTAGCTCTTTTTCTATTCTACTGATTATGTTCTTAATATCATATTTTAAGTGATCCAACTTGAAAGTATTCAGATCAATATGCATATCATATTTTTGAAGGTCATACTTTTTCATAAGGAAAAGAAGATTTTTTATTTTACTTTCTTCATCCTTTTTTGATGATTTTTTTGCTTTCTGATAATTGAATATTGCGATTTTCAACTCACTAAAATCTTTTTTAAGTTTTTGTAATGTTTCTTTGTCCATGTTTTTATAACCTTATGAATTTCAATAATTACACACAACGGTTGGTATAACTGGCGTGCTTGGTAAAGCCAAAAGCATGATCAGACTATACAATGTTTGGTGTATTCTTTAATACAATTATGAATTAACTTATACGATACTGAAGATAGAAGGATTAAAATCAAATCTTATCTAAAGTATTATCAAAATACTGCATTAATTCAATATGGCTGTCGTGTGTTAATTTCATAACTTCTTTAAATTCTTCATCGTTGAGAGAATAGTTTTGTGTTAGATTTCCGATGAGTAAATCTTGTATTTTCCGGTTAGATTCGCCTTTAATAAGCCAAGAAAAAAAATCTATTTGAGAAGTACCTTTGTTTGACATAACTAAAATTTCTTTTTTTAATTGATCATATGTACTTCTTACCTCTTTAATGCAATTTGTTTTATTCGTATTCATATTCTTAAGTTCAAATTATTTAAAATCTATTTCAGATTAGCTTAGGACTTATAAGTAAAGATACGCTTCCATATTTAGCTTTACAAAAACATAATTTTTTTTATTATGTTTTTGCAAAAATTTAATGAAGGGAAATTTTGTTTATCACTAAGTGCAGTATATTAAAAATATCTTTGTAGTGAACGTAAGTGCTTTATTGTATTTTAAAATCACAACAAAATGAGGTTATTTGGCATACCAAATTACGGTATTCTTTCAATAATATCGCTGCACGAGGACGTTCAAAATAGCGGTCAAAGGGACATCGTAATGTGCCAGCGAGGAGCATCTATTTCTAGCTGTTATAAAATCAAAAATAGTAAAAACTGCTCGTAAGAGAATAAAGAAATTTTCTTTTGAGAATCCAGATTGATAATTTCTACAACAAAAAGCAAACAAAAAAAGCCTCTCCGCGATTACTCGTAGAAAGGCTTCAAAACTATTTAAACTATAGATTCTTATCTCAAAGAATTTTTTATCTCAAAACTTATTCACCGTTATCGCCATCCGTCGCCCCTCTAAAAACCAGCCCTTCCCCAAAAGAGTCAATCACTACACTAGACTTCGCCGCAATCTCATTCAAGAGCAACTTCTTTGACAAGACATTCAGGACCTTTCGCTGAATCACCCGCTTGATTGGACGTGCCCCAAATTGCGGATCAAATCCTTTATCGGCCAGATAATCCATCGCTTGCTGGGTAAAGTCGAGGGTAATTTCGTGCTTGTCCAATAAGGTACGTTTTACCTCCTCCAAATGTAACTCCACAATCCGCTGGATGTGTTTGCTGCTTAATGGCTCAAACATCACCACTTCGTCAATTCGATTTAAAAACTCCGGACGTACCGTTTGCTTTAAGCGGTTGAATACTAGGGTCTGTGTTTTGGACATCACCTTTTCAAAATCATTCTCCTCCATCTGATCAAACTGATCCTGAATAATATCCGAACCAATATTGGAGGTCATAATGATGATCGTGTTTTTAAAATTCACCGTCCGTCCTTTGCTATCGGTCAAGTGTCCGTCGTCCAGCACTTGTAATAATGTATTGAAGACATCCGGGTGCGCTTTTTCGATCTCGTCCAGTAATACAACGGAGTAAGGTTTGCGGCGTACCGCTTCTGTCAACTGTCCACCCTCGTCGTACCCCACGTAGCCCGGAGGCGCACCAATCAATCTGGACACTGCATGTTTCTCCTGATATTCACTCATATCAATTCGGGTCAACAGACTTTCGTCATTAAATAAATATTCGGCAATTGCCTTGGCCAGCTCGGTCTTACCGACACCCGTCGTTCCCAAAAAGAGGAATGAACCAATGGGTCTTTTATCATCCGACAATCCCGTACGACTTCTACGGATCGCATCCGACACCAGGCTGATCGCTTCGTCCTGACCTACCACGCGCTTGTGCAATTCATCTTCCAGGTAGACCAGTTTTTCCCGCTCCGACTTTAACATCCGAGTCACGGGTACCCCCGTCCACTTGCTCACAATCTGCGCGATATCTTCCGCGTCCACCTCTTCTTTCAACATTAAGTCTCCGTTTTCCTGCATCTCTTGCAAACGAGTCTGGTGATCGCGCATTTGTTGCTCCAGTTCTGGAATTCGACCATACCGAATTTCGGCAGCCTCACTAAATCGACCTTCGCGTTCAGCACGCATTCCTTCCTGACGAAGTTGCTCGATTTGCTCCTTCGCCTGCTGAAATCCAAGTACTACTTCCCGCTCACTTTCCCAGCGAGCCTTGAGCGCGTTGCGTTCCTCTTCCAAGTTGGCGAGCGTCTCGTTCAGGATTTCAATTTTTCCTGTTTCATGCTCGCGCTTCATTGCCTCTCGCTCTATTTCCACCTGGCGAATCTTTCTTTCTATTTCGTCCAATGCTTCCGGCATGGAATTCATTTCCATCCGCAATCTAGCCGCCGCTTCGTCAATCAAATCAATCGCCTTGTCCGGTAAAAAGCGATCCGCAATATATCGCGTTGATAATTGCACCGCTGCCACAATTGCTTCGTCGCGAATATTTATTTTGTGGTGTGACTCGTACCGTTCCTTCAATCCACGAAGAATACTAATCGCGTCTTCCTCCCCCGGCTCGGCAACCATTACATTTTGAAAACGACGTTCCAGTGCCTTATCTGATTCAAAATATTTCTGGTATTCATTTAAGGTTGTAGCACCAATCGCCCGGAGTTCACCCCGCGCCAAAGCAGGCTTTAGAATATTTGCCGCATCCATTGCGCCCTGTCCTTTTCCGGCACCGACTAAAGTATGAATTTCATCAATAAATAAAAACAGATTACCTTCTGCTGCCACTACTTCCTTTACTACGGCCTTTAATCGTTCCTCAAATTCTCCCTGATATTTTGCCCCGGCAATCAAAGCTCCCATATCCAGCGCATAAATTTCTTTATCCTGCAAATCTTCGGGAACATCTCCGTTGACGATTCGATTGGCCAATCCTTCGATAATGGCCGTCTTTCCAACACCAGGCTCACCGATTAAAATTGGATTGTTTTTCGTACGTCGTGCCAGTATATGTAAGACCCGACGAATTTCTTCGTCCCGACCGATCACCGGATCAAGTTTACCGGCCTTGGCTTTTTCGTTTAAATTAACCGCATATTTTTTCAACGCATTGTAAGAATCCTCCGCACTATGCGTCACCACTTTTCGTCCTTTTCGCAATTCGGTAATCGCCGTTTTCAATCCTTCCTTGGTTACCCCGCTATCTTTCAACAATTGCGCTACGGGATCTGAAATTTCGATCATGGCCGTTAATAAATGTTCAATAGAAACGTATTCATCGCCCATGTCTTTTAGATGCCCGGTAGCCCGTGTCAATAAATCACCTACCGAACGTGCCGCGTAAGGTTGACCTCCGCTTACTTTCGGATAGCCTTTCACAATCGCATCCGTAGCCTGCGTAACGGCAGCCATATTGACTCCCATTTTCTTTAAAACAAAGGGAGTGACATGTTCGTCCACTTCCAGTATTCCCTTGAGGACATGCCCAGCCTCAATGGCCTGCTGTCCGTTTTGGGTCGCCAGTAGTTGTGCACGTTGTAGCACTTCTTGTGACTTGATGGTTAGATTATTAAAATTCATTGTTTATTATTTTATCTATTATAGTAATATAGTAATTTGAGAAATGGCATTTAGTTCATCATCTTTTTTAAAATGCCAGACAACTATTTATTAATCAAAGCATGTTCCATGCGCCTTTTTACGCCAGATATGGTTATTTATCTAAAAATCGGATGCCATTTTGACAAAAAATACGGAAACAACCTGACATAAAGGCTGTTTAAAAAAGAAAGTAAGACCGCTTTACTCTATTCATATTAGAACTTGAGAGGGGGTTGAAAGAGAATTGTATAATAAGTTCTTCAAAATTTGAAAAGGATATTAGAGTTTATGACTAGAAAATTTGTATGGGAATCAAATGATCTTTTTAATAAATTAATTACACTATTAAAATAATTTGTATTTTATTTTTTATTTTGAAAACAATTTATTATCTCGTGGTCAGGTTGTCTTCGCTAGTACAGTAGTTAAGGCAAATGCAGGATTTTTTTCTTATTTAGGCTACAAGCCTAGGATTATTAATGTGAATTCACAGCGCGCTTATTTTTTTTGATTTTTTTACATAACTAAAGTGGGAGTTGTCCTGCATTAGGGTAGCGAAGCTGTACAAGTTCATAGACTTCGTTAGCCTGCCCGGATGACCGGTCAGACGGGGAATTTGGTGTTGGTTTTCCCGTTGCAAGGCGGGCATGCACAGACCTTCGGTCAAATTCAGGGGGTGGGCCCACCCGGAGGGTGTAGTCTTTAATTAAAAGCATTGTTCTATTTCCCATTCATCATATAATCTATCCCTTCTAATTACTGAGCTTTTATTTTACTCATCAAATTCTACTTATTAGAAATACTACCTGAAAGATAAACTACGTTCAATTCAATGGATTTGAGTAATTTTGGAATGAAAATATTCCTCCTTTAAATATTGAAGTTACTTAACAGCTTCATTCCAAAAAAAATAAATGCGATCTTCTCTACTTCTCTATCTATTACTCTTAGGAGTTCTCATCATTCTTTCCAGCTGTTCTACCACGTCCCGTTCAGCGGGCACGACTACTCAACTGACCAACCGTTTTGATGGAATCCAAAATGAGTTAATCATGTCTTCGGATACGCTCACCCCGATGCGGGTTTGGAAAATCACCAATACGACCGATTCTATTTTATTGAGAAAAAATTCTGAGCAAGTAATTCCCAATCCAAATGATCCGGTACTCGATCATTTTGTAAAAAGATTGCTCGTGACCGTGCGCGATAGTATGTCGCTTGGTGTTGGTATTGCTGCGCCACAAGTAGGTATTCTAAAAAATATAATTTGGGTACAACGATTTGATAAAGATGGTTTTCCTTTTGAAGTGTATCTCAATCCGGTCATCAAAAAGTATACGGACAAAAAACAGGATTGTCCCGAAGGTTGCTTGTCTATTCCCGACCGTCGGGGTACAACTACTAATCGCGCTTACGCTATCTTATTGGAATATGATAAAATGGATGGGTCGCACCAGGTTGAAATGATTGAGGATTTTACCGCCGTTATTTTTCAGCACGAAATTGATCACCTGCACGGGATTTTATTTTTGGATCATTTGGCAAAGGAGAACTGACTGATCCTGACAAAGAAACGCATCGGGTGATCGTAGGTGGATCGGTGGATTATACTTTTTTTAAGAAATAAAAGAGCAGCAACGAAAAAATTATAACAATTCATTTTATGAATAAAAAACTATTGATGGCGGGTGCATTCACCGCCTTATTAGCCGTCGTCATCGGCGCTTTCGGCGCACACGGGCTGAAAGCTTTATTACCCGTTGCACAACTTAATACTTTTGAGATTGGCGTCCGCTATCAGTTTTACCACAGCTTTGCGATTCTGCTGTCCGGGATTTTATATTTCCATATTCCTGATAAAAAAATAATTACGGCGGGATGGTTTTTTCTGGCTGGGATCATTCTATTTTCCGGATCATTATATTTATTGGCTTGTCGCGAAATATTGGGAATTACCAGCTGGACTTTTCTGGGACCACTGACGCCCATCGGAGGCGTTTTATTTATTATTGGTTGGGCAATAATTATTGTGGGCGTTGGAAATTCTAAAATCGTTAATCCTTAAACCAGTATATCACTTACCAAAATTTAAAAACATCAGATGTCTAATACTTACAAAAAATACCTGGAGCATAATAAAAAGCATACCGATCTCCAATTTGCGACGGCCCTACTCCATTGGGATAAAGAAACTTATTTGCCTAAAAAAGGCCACAGATTTCGAGCGCAGCAACTGTCTACACTTTCTGCTATCTCGCACGAAATGATGACCAATCGAAAGTACGGAAAATTAATGGAAGATTTGTTTAACAATAAGCAGTCACTCAGTCCGGCGGAACGTAGAAATGTAGAACTTTCTTACAAGAGTTATATTCGCAATAAATCTTTTTCCGAAAAATTTGTCATTCGTCGATCACAGGCAATTTCCACTGCCTTCGATGCGTGGATCAAAGCCCGGGCTGCCAACGACTGGACAATTTACCAAAAACCATTGCAGAATATTGTGGAAATAAAAAGGGAAGAAGCAAAACTTGTCGGCTTTAAAAAACATCCTTACAATGCGTTGCTGGAAGAATACGAACCGGGTGCTACCGTCAGTCAGCTGGACAAATTATTCTCCGATGTACGCCGTCAGCTGGTCGACTTCGTTGCAGAACTGCGTACTAAAAGACAAGTAGAAGATCAGTTTTTATACAAAAAATGGAAGAAGGATAAACAGTGGAATTATGGTCTTGATATTCTAAAAAAAATTGGGTACGACTTTGAGGCGGGCCGACAGGATGTTTCAGAACATCCATTTACGATCAGCTTTAGTCCGGAAGATGTGCGGGTGACGACACGGGTCGACGAAAAGAATTTTGGCAATATGCTCTGGTCTTGTATCCACGAAGGTGGCCACGCGCTTTATGAACAAGGGATCCCTACGGAGGCCTACGGTACACCAATTGGAAATGCCGTTTCGCTGGCGATCCACGAATCCCAATCTCGCCTTTGGGAGAACAACGTGGGCCGCAGCCTTCCTTTCTGGAAAGCCAATTTTAAAACATTGAAAAAACAGTTTCCCAAACAACTGGAAGGAGTTAGTCTACAAAAATTTTATAAAGGAATTAACAAGATCACGCCCTCTCCGATCCGAACAGAGTCGGACGAATTGCATTATCATTTTCACGTGCTGATTCGCTACGAAATTGAAAAGGGACTAATCGAAGATTCCCTCGATCCGGCAGCACTCAAAACGATCTGGAATGATCGCTATCAGGAATACCTTGGCCTGGAAATTAAAGATGACAACACCGGAATTTTGCAGGATATCCACTGGTCTCACGGCAGTATCGGTTACTTCCCTACTTACTCTCTTGGCAGTTTTTACGCAGCACAATTTTACGCGCAGGCGAAAAAAGATATTCCAAATCTGGAAGAAAAAATCAGTCGTGGAGATAATCAATTATTGCTGGACTGGCTACGCAAAAATATTCACCAACACGGTGCTCGCTACAATCCAAATACACTTTGTAAACGTGTCACCGGTGAAGCCCTGAATTTTCAATATTTTATGGATTATATAAAGGAAAAATACGAAGGAATTTATGGTCGTAAACGGTAAGGAACGGTTCAAAAATGCCTTTACACTTTTGTCTGCTTTTTTTAACTGTGTACAAGGAAGGGAAATAACACCTCAACACTTCTCAATACCCTAAAATGTCCAACATATCTTCTGCTTTCTGTTCTTCCCGAAAAATGCTATCTATCAAATTCCCCTTGTCGTCCCGATCAATTAAAATATGACGCGGAGAAGGAATCAGGCAATGTTTGATTCCACCATAACCACTGAGTGCTTCCTGGTAGGCACCGGTATGGAAAAATCCCAAATAGAGTGTTTCCTCTTCCTCTTTTGAAAATTCGGGTAAATACACTTGATTGAGATGTACTTCAGAATTATAATAATCCGAGTTGTCACAACTGAGGCCACCGATATTTACTTTGGTGTAAGGATTTTTCCATTTGTTAATGGGTAACAATACAAATCGTTGGTTGATGCCCCAACTGTCCGGAATAGTACTCATCAACGAATTGTCAATCATGTACCAGCGTTCCGAATCATTCTGTTGTTTTTGGTTTAAAACCGAAAAAATATTGGCGCCACTTTCACCAACGGTAAAGGAACCAAACTCTGTAAAAATATCTGGTGTCGGCACCTCCGCCATTTCACAACCCTGTTGAATTTGTTCCACAATTTGGTTGATCATATATTTATAATCAAACTCAAAACCCAAAGAATTACGAATCGGCATTCCTCCTCCGATATTGATAGCAGACAATTCAGGACAAATCTTTTTCAGCGCACAATAGGTACGAATCGCCTTTTGCAACTCCCCCCAATAATAGATGGTATCCTTGATTCCCGTATCTACAAAAAAGTGGAGCATCCGGAGTTTTACATTTTTTCTTTTAGCAATTTTATTTTTATAAAACCGGATAACTTCTGAATTTCGAATACCAAGGCGACTGGTATAAAATTCAAAATTAGGCTCCTCTTCTGTAGCAACACGTATCCCGATTTTAAATTCTTTTTTAATTAATTTAGCATAACCATCCAGCTCCTCCATATTGTCCAACACTGGAATTACATTTTTAAAGTCATCATTAATCAACTCAGCAATTCCTTTAATATAACCGGGCGTTTTGAAACCATTATTTACAATAATCAAGTTCTTTTTTATCTTTCCCGCGTCGTACAATTTTCTAATCAAATTAATATCAAATGCAGAAGACGTTTCCAGGTTTCCTCTCTCCGCCAGGACTTCATCGAGTACATAACTAAAATGGTTGCTTTTGGTACAATAACAATAGTGATATTTCCCTTTATATCCTTTTGTTTTGATGGCTCGATTAAAGATGTTTCGGGCTTTTTTTATTTGCTTTCCAATACTGGGTAAATAAGTCACCTTCATTGGCGTACCGTATTTTTTGATCAGGTAGATCAGCGGCACACCGTGAAATTCCAAATAACCTTTAACAATGTCAAATCCCTCCTGCGGAAAATAGAACGTCTGGTCAATCAAGTCGTAATATGTGTTTTTCAATCTCTGTTTTTTATCACAAATTTATAGCAAAATTTCAACATTTTCAATCGGAATTTATTTGTAGACAAAGTTTTTTTGCATAAAGAAATTCCAGGTAAAACCGACTAAAATTCCGACAACTATTTTAGAAGGATAAACCCAACCTTCGTGGGTAGCCTCTACCCAGATCCAGACGCCTGCGGTATTTAAGGACAGACTTCCGATGGATACGATTCCGTAGCGCATGGCCTGACTCCAAACACTTCTTTCTTTGGATATAAAAACCCAGTTGCGGCCCATCATAAAGTTGACAATTGTTCCCACCAGCGCTCCGATGGCCGTAGCCAATACATACCACCAACCGAAAACATCCTTGCCTAAAAAGGTCATCGCAAAATCAGCCGCCGTCGAAACCAACGATGCCACCTGAGCCCGTAAAAAAGAAACCAGCGTCCGGGGACGTCCGGAAGGAGGTGAAGACGAAGACGATTGCTGCGAAATAGTTTCTTTCATTCTCAAATTAATATTAGCGTCCAAAAATAAGCACTTGTGGAAAGATCGCCACGTATAAAAGAAACAATTATGGCTATCTTCGTAATAAATAGCATCATATATTGAGAAAATCTACGAAAAAAATTCGCCTGGACTGGCAAAACCTGCTCATTTACTACTTTTTAGTAAAGCGACCTTCGATTTATTCCATCATTTCAATCGCTACGCTATGCTAAAATTATTAGAATATTACAACTTACAACATTTATTATTTAAACCAACTGACCGTATACTGATCGCGGTGAGTGGCGGGATTGACTCGGTTATCCTCTGTTATTTACTCAAGCAACTAGGCGCAGATTTTGGCATTGCTCACTGTAATTTTCAACTGAGAGGCGAGGAGTCGGACCTGGATGCAATCTTTGTAAAAGGTTTGGCTAAAGAACTTAATGTAAGTCACTTTACAACTAAATTTGAGACCGACAAATTAGCCGACGAAGAAGGAACAAGTATTCAGATTATGGCGCGAGAGTTGCGCTACGACTGGCTGGAAGATATTCGGCAAGCCATGAATTTTGATTGTATTGCCACGGCACACCATACCAATGACAGTATTGAAACAGCACTTTACAATCTGGCCAAAGGTAGTGGTATCAGAGGTGTCCGCGGAATTCTGCCCAAGCATGATTTCATTATTCATCCGCTGCTTTTTGCAGACAAGGATATGATTTTGGAATACGGGAAAAAGAATGATATTGCTTACCGCGAAGATGCTTCTAACGCCACCGATAAATACATGCGGAATAAAATCCGTCATCAGATTATTCCGGTACTAAAAGAGATTAATCCTTCGCTAGAAAAAACGTCGAGACAAACTTTTAATCATTTACGCGATGTTGAAACAATTTATTTATGGGCCATCAATGGTATTCGCCAGCAGATCATGAGCAGCAAGGAAGGGTTGACTACCGTAGATTTTAAAACGCTCGAATACTATCCGGCGAAAGAAACCATTCTGTACGAACTGCTGCGTCCTTTTGGCTTTAATTCCAGCCAGGTGATGCAGTTGCTCAATGGTGGAAAATCGGGTAGTCAATTTATCAGTAGCTCTCACCGTTTAATTATTGACCACGGACAGTATGTGATTCACCCGTTGAAAGATAATCAGGTAGATGGTCAAACCGAATATTTAATCAAATATGATCAGGAAGAAATTCATTTACCGAAAGGAAAATTACAGCTAACGCAACTGGACAAAAGACCCGATCAATTTCCGACTACCGCTAATATTGCCTGCATGGATTTTGCCAAACTGGTATTTCCACTAAAACTGCGTCGCTGGAAATCCGGAGATCAGTTTCAGCCACTGGGCATGCACGGTCAGCATAAAAAGGTACAGGATTATTTTTCTGACAAAAAATTGTCTATTCTCGAAAAAGAACGAACCTGGTTGCTGGAGAGTAACGGGGTGATCTGCTGGATTGTGGATCATCGCATGGACGAAAGATTTAAAGTAGATAAAACGACTAGTAATGTTTTGGTCGTTAAATGGGAAGCACAGATTGGGGTATTTTAGTAGCATAGAATAAAGCCTAAGGAATGTTGATAAAATAAATGACGATTGTTATTTTTTTTCCCAGACAATAAAAATAGTTGATTAGTGATTCGTTAATCGGTGGATCAGTCACATAGTACGCAATGCGAACGTAACCATCTTGGTTGCGCTCTTACATCAGGATTACCTAATATTTGACCGACTACTGATTAACCAATAAACTGATTAACAATTAACTAGCTATTAGCCGTTGGCTTCCTATGTACGCGAATTTCTTTCCGTTTTAGGGGAGCCAATAGCCAAATGCTAATAACCAAATGCTAATAACCAACAGCAAAGTTTTGCTAAAATCGAGCTAAGTACACAAGACAGTCAAGTCAAGTAAAAAATCAATCTTTACTTATTAAAACAAAGGTTTTAGTGTATTTTGTAGCCCCGTCGATTAACCGGAGATAATACGTCCCTTCCAGCAAATCAGTCAGCTCCATCTGGATGGTATTCTCCTGATACTTTTCTGTTTCTAATACAACCCGCCTAATCACTCGTCCGTACACATCTACGATTTGGATATCTGCCTTCCCACTGGTGGATTGATAACGAAGATTCAACATCATATACCCTGCAATCCCTGGATTGGGGTACATCGTTAAAGGTTCCATATTTTCACAATCCGTTTTTACATAGATTACCCTGGATAGTTCAAAGCTTTGATCCAGATCAATCATTTTCAAACGATAATAATTCTGAACCTTGGCATTTTTATCCTTAAAGCTATAGCTATAAGGAATACCTGTACCACCCGTTCCTTCTATCTCCATCACGCGTTCAAAATCTCTTCCATTTTCACTACGCTGTAATTCAAAATGAGCAAAATTTTCTTCTGATTCCGTCTGCCATTGCAGGTCAACCAAACAGCCATTTGCTCGTCCATTAAAGTGCGTTAATACTACTGGTAAAATAACCAATGCCTGAAAATCTTCCGCTTCTCCATTGGTTTTTCCACCCTTAAAATCACTTGCCAAAAATGGATTGTCATCTGCTCTCACTCTAACATTTACAGTACCACTAATGGTAGCCGGTGCGGTAATGTTCACAGTTGCGATTGCAGGGCTCGCCGTGTGTTGAGATCCTGTATAAAAATCGTCATAGATTCCATCTTCGTTCCAGTCAATCCACATTCCGTAATAAACAAGGTCAGGCTGCGCAGAGTTTACCGTAACATTCACCTCGTATGATTGTCCCGCCTCTGCGTAAAGTGGAAATTGTCCGGGATTAGATCCAAAGCTGATCGCGTCATCAAACTGATCCCCAACATTCACATCTGTAGAAGCGAATTCAAAATTAGTATTCATTCCCAACCAAACATCCGTTGCACCATCCAATTCATTGTTTCCATCTGCATCCGTTACCGCCCGGTGCCATACCCCGGGATAAATTGCTGGTCCATCCCCATAATCCCGTTGTACATTCAGCACGGAAATGACCAGGGTCGCATTCGCGCAAGCGACATCTACCGTCGCATCATCACATGTTGTGTAAGGAATATTCAAATTTCCCGTAAATCCAATTTTAGGAGTAAAGGAAAATGCACCATCAATGCTTAACAATAACTGCCCTGCATCAGCAACAAAATGCCCGGCATTATTAAAACCACCCACTAAACCAGGTCGGCCAATAGAACCAGAGGCGTCTCCCATTCCATCGCCATCTGTATCAATGAGGTATTCTGTAATCAACTGACTATCCATTTCACTGTCTCTATCGTTATCAGATATGTTACCCCAAATAGTAACGCCCGCATCTGATAGCATTGCATCATCATTGGCAAAAGTGGTATTGCCTCCATTCGGTATTACTTTTAATATCAACTTCGAATTATCGCAAACCACAGGTGTTTCGGCATTACAAATTGCGTAAGGCTGGACCACCATTCCTGTAAAATCATTTGTGGCGGTAAAGTTATAATCTCCATTCGAAGCAAGACTCATTATTCCAGCAGGAAAAACTGTGTTTCCATTGTTATCTATTCCAGCCACTGCAGCGTTGTTGAGCGTAGTAGTAAGTACCGGACGCAGATCATCCGGATCCAGATCATTAGCCATCAGATTTCCGGTTCCAGTCTGGCCCGCTTTTACCCTATGTATATCAGGGTTGGCAACCAACTGAATAGTTTCGGCACTATTCGCTGGAAAAATTTTCAGATATACCGTTGAAGTATCGCAAATCGCAGGCTGCCCGTCGTCACATACTTGATATTCAAATTGAGTAGGACCGCTAAAAGCATTGCCTGGTTGATAATCATATATCCCGTTATGTTTCATCACAACGTGTCCACTTAATAGATGCATTCCCCCGTTAAAGCTGGTTAACGTAAAAGTTAATGAATCACCTTGTGCATCAAAATCATTGGTTCCAACATTAGCCGTGGTTGGTGTTCTAAAAGCTATGTTATTGAAATCATCGGTAGAGACCAGACTATTGAAAGGTAAAGTCGTCAGATATAAAGTAGCTGTATCACAAGCCGCTTCTGGTCTGACATCATCGCAGGTTACGTATACAACTGCCTCTGTACCTATAAAGCCAGAACCCGGTGTATAAGTAAACGAACCATCTGTGTCCAGAACTACCGTTCCAGTACTTCGCAATTGATTTTCGGACGTTCCATCCACTACCAGTGCCACATTATTATAATCGGTAGCTGATAGTACGAGTTGCGTATCAGATTCAGGATCAAAATCGTTGGCGGTAATATTTCCAGTTTGTGAATTATTCATTCTGCCGGTACGTATATCATCATTCGCAAAACTTTGATTTTCAGTATCTGGCAAAACCGAAATTGTCAACGTGGCTTTATTTTGAGCTCCACTTTCATCAACAACGGTATATTCTACCGCTATCTTTCCAGCAAAATCAGTGAGCGGATCAAATAAATAACTGCCGTTGGTGTTTAACGTAATTGCTCCAGCTATAATAGGGTCACCTATAAAATTAACTCCATAGATATCCGTGGCAATTCCGGTAGTAAGGGTTTCCTCTATAACTCCATCACCGTTCATATCTGCCAGTACGGTACCAACCGTTAGCGCTTCATTATCTAGATCGTAATCATTAAATTCAATTACATTTCCACTTACCGCTTTATTCATCTCAGTGGTATTGGTATCATCATGGGCAACTGGTGATTGATTGGTAGCTGGATCATTCACCGGGATTACCTGAATTGTTAAGCCAGCGGCAGCTTCTGCTCCATTGATGTCATTAATTACATATTTTAAATGTACAAATCCAGAAAAAGTGGGTATGGGGTCGAAGTCATAACTTCCATCTAGATAGATAGAAATTATTCCGGCTAGTATACCGTTGTTATCATAAACCTCCGAGCTTCTGCCTCCGATTTGAAGCAGGGTAAAATTTCCACGAAAGTCAAGTCCGGTAATAGATTGCAACCACTGAATATCTCCGGTCGGATCGCTATCATTGGTCAATAATCGACCAGATACATCTGTATCCATCGGAGTTTGATTGATGTCGTTTTCAGCTCGGGTAATACAAGCGAGTCCGGTCTGTACAGCATCGCGAGCGGAGCCTACCCCTTGTCCCGAAGCGGTGGCTACGAGTGGAATACCGATTGCATCCACACCACCATTCAATGTATTATTTGTAATATCTGTGTAAGAAAACCCTCCCAGACCTTCGAGCGCATCGGGGCAACCATCATTATCACTATCCAGATCCAGTATATCTATAATACCATCTCCGTCTGTATCCAGACTTATACAAACGCCATTGGCATTTAAGATACAGAAGTCAGCATCCTGATAATTCAATATTCCATCTGCATCACTATCTCCGGCAGGATCGGCAGACAAACAAGAATAATTATTATTAATGGCAGAAGTAATGACAGAAGTAATGTCAAAGCCTTCAACCATAGAAACGGGACGACCAAAGGCTCCCTGACTGTCAAAAGGGTTGGTTATCGCAATAAAATCATCTCCAGAAATTGTGTAAGTATTTCCAGACATACCATTTCCATAAGTATCCGTAATTATAAACTCATAGGCTCCATTCTCTGTAATATTTATGTTTTCAGAAATAGTGGTGTTCGGTGTTGTGTAAGGTCCCCCTGAAGCCACTAGACCGCTAGGACTATGTACTGCCCAGCGTGTTTCACCGGGATAATCATCCAAATTGATCGAAATATTAATCGAAGTATTTTGAACCAGCAGTGGATCGGTACCACAAGCTTCCTGCGTGTCAGTAATCCCGTCATTATCATCATCAAAATCTAACAAATCTCCTACACCATCTCGATCTTGATCGTTACAACAAGCAGCTACCCCAAAGCCAGGCATTCGAATGTATTGCTCACCGGGAAGTAAAATATTAGGTCCGGCAATATATCGCATCACTAATTTTTTTACAGGTACGGTAGTAGCAGCATAAACTTGTCCTGCAGGATCATCTGGCTCTACGGTTACTGTATTGGTATTAGCAGTAGCTATATTACCAAATACGGTTACTTCAGAAGAGGTAGGCAAAGCTTTGGTCAGTATAACATTAACGGGTAAATTATTTTCATTAAAAGCCAGAAAAAGTACTTTGTCCTGAAATCCGGAATTGCCATCTATATCATCTACCCGCCAGTCAGATAGTAGAATAGGGTTTGAAAAAGTATAAGTCAATTCAGTAAAGCTACCCGAAAGTGGTGCATCATTTGCCAAACTTAGAAATCCAGAACCGTAAACCCCTCCCTGATCAACAGTTCCATCATTTGCGGGAATTCTGATCCCCTGAGGATCACTAAAGCTAACATCAACTTGAAATGTTCCACCACAATCAACTGGCGCGTATTCTGTCAGGTTATTATCTAAATTCCAACTGGTCATGGTACCTTCGGAAGCACCAGACCAGGAAAAAGATCCGATTCCGGATGCAGTACACTGGCCATCTACTTCTACAAGGATGGATAGAAATACAATTAACCAAAGTATAAGTTTTCCAGCAATCCTTCCTGATTTGTTTAGCCATTCTCTCATTTTTATTTCGACTCCTGAACAGTAATTTTGCACAGTGGTCAATTTTGTAAAGTTGTTTCTCATTAAAATCAAAGGCTTTAATTAAGGGATGATAAATTATTGACAGAGGGATTGAATTATTGAACGCTTTAGGAAGGGAAAATAAATAATTAGTACGGAGGTATATGCTGATATATTTGGGAAAATTGTACCAATGTAATGGCTTCTACCTTAATAAATAATTTATTTGTGACAGTCTATTTACCCATTAACAAAATAACACACTACCCTTAACTGCCTCATAAAAAACCACTTAAACTTTAAATTACCATAAATACGAAATTTTTTATTGGATATAAACCAACTACCTAAACAGCCTAAATTTTAACTTGACAATACAAAAATTGTTAACTATATTTGTATTGACAATAAAATAATTGTTAAAACAGACTTATTTATGAAAAATGTGGTGGGACAAACACCTCGGGGATCAGATTTTTTCCCCAGGGATGCAGTGATTAATAAAATTTATCGACGACTCGATGCCGGTAATCATATCTTTATGTCCGCACCACGCCGGGCGGGAAAAACGGCCATCATGCGTTTTATGGAGGACAATCCCCGTAAAGGATATGCGTTTATTTATATTAGCGTGGAGGATGTAAACGATATGGAAGAATACTTTGAAATTCTATCCGAAGAGATTGTTGAAAGTACCGCTGTCAGTAAACTGGTCAAGGCTTCCAAGTCCGCCAAAAGTATTTTTAGTCGATTCGCAGACCGGGTAAAAAAGGTCAAAGTGATGAATATTGAATTTGAAACCAATACCAAAGAAGTCCCTTTGTTTAGCGACGAATTCGAAATATTAATGAAGAATCTTGACACCTCAGATTTTAAAATCATTCTGCTTATTGACGAATTTCCAATTGCGTTGGAACGTATCGAAAAAGATTTGGGTGTTAAAGAAGCTACAGAGTTTTTACACGTTAACCGAACGATTCGCCAACGGGCGAAACGTGGTATCCAGTTTGTCTACACCGGTTCTATCGGCCTTCCAAATATCGCGCGTAAGCTCAATGCCACTGCTACCATCAATGACTTGAGTGTGATTGAAGTACCCGCGCTCAACGCAATGCAAGCGAAAGAATTTACCACAAAGTTGTTAAAAAACTATAAGGTAAAAATGAAAGCGGAAGTAATCAACTATATGCTCGAACGGCTAAAATGGTTGATGCCTTTTTTCATTCAGTTGATCGTTCAGATGATTATCGACGAGTACGAGATAGAACAAAAACCGGTAACCAAAGAACTTGTTGACCTGGTGATCGAAAAGGCCAGTAACCACCGAAATAATATTTACTTCGAAAATTATTATAGCCGACTGAGCAAGTCACTTTCACAGGAGGAAGCAGAATTGGCGAAAAAGATTTTATCAGAGATTGCTAAAAAAGATACGTTACCCCTCAGTAAATTTGCAGAGAACGAAGAAGCGCTCGCACTGCTGGATATTCTCGAATTTGACGGATACATAAATTCACACGACAACACCTATACTTTTAATTCGCCCATCCTGCAACTGTGGTGGCGTAAACACGCAAATTAATTGTATGAGTACCAATAAAAAAGTTTCCCTGTATAACCCTCGACCCGAGTCAGTGAGCGAGGACTTTACTGTACACACTAAAATTCACGACCGCCTGTGGCAGGACCTGAAGAGTAGTACCATGGAATTTCCCGAGCAACATTATCTGCTCTGTGGAGAATCCGGATCGGGCAAAACGACTATGCTCGCTCAACTTCATCAGTCTGTATCACAACAGCCTCCGCTCCCCTCTTTGCATTCCCTTTTTTTTAACGAAGAAGAATACAGTATTCGCCATCTCTATCGTCTGTGGGAAAGAATTTTTGAACTGCTAAATGATCAGGGCCTTACGGCAAAAACACTTATGACGCAGGTGCGGAATTTATCGGAGGAGATTGATAAAAATCAGGACTACGAAAAAAAAATCGGGAATACATTACTGGATTTTTTAGCAACCAGTAAAACCCGTTTATTACTGTTTATCGACAATTTTGATCTTATTCTACAAAAATTTTCTATTGCGGAATGTCACCGTTTTCGCAAGATATTACAGACCAGTTCCCGGATCCGAATCATTGCGGCAGCATCTGAAGTACCTGCGCCATTTTATCAATACGAACATCCATTCTATGAATTTTTTAAAGTGGTACATCTACGACCGCTATCTCCTCAACAAACTGGAGCATTGCTTTTACAGCTGCTTCCCGATGATCAGAAAAACACCATTACGGATGCGGCTCCAGGTATTGAAGTCATCCGTAGAATAACCAACGGCAACACCCGATGTACCGTACTGTTGTCAGATATTTTAAAAGAAAATCCAGCCTCATCTGTCAGAGATATATTTTCAGGCATTCTCGACAAGTTGACTCCTGTCTATAAATTTACCATGGATGATCTCCCCGCGCAGCAACAACAAATTGTAGAAGCCATCGCATTAAATTACGAAGCCATCAGTGTAAAGGAGCTCGGCAACAAGTTGCGAATGGAATCAAAAATGATTTCTGCCCAATTAGCACAGCTGGTAAAAACAAATTTAATTGTAAAAATTAAAACCAGTACTAAAAACCATTTCTATCACCTTAAAAACCGGTTATTTAACTGTTGGTATTTGATGCGACTCGGACGAAGCAAAGATCGAAAAAAACTGACTTCTATTTTAGACTTGACCGAACAGTTAATTAAAAATAAACAACAATACCAGAAAGGTAATTTTTTAGAAATTCCATTACTGAATATTGACACGACCCTGCTTTTTGCCAATCCTAAAAGGATGATTTCCGGAACAGGATCTCGATTAGTTCCGGGGCGCGCACCCCTGCGTACAGTCTCCACCGCAGACCATCAACTACGTCAACGTGCTTATCAGGCACTGGATTCAAAACAGTATGAATTAGCGATTCAATATTTACAAAAAACAAAAAAAACAGATCATTTTGCGCTGGCAATCGCTTATCATCAGGGGACCAACGACACTAAACGAGCCATCACACACTACCAGAAAGCGGCTAACACAGGACAGGTGGAAGCTTTAAATAATTTGGGATTGCTTTATTTACAACAACAGCATAATCCAACCGCTGCTTACAAAGCTTTTAATGAGGCAGCAGAAAAGGGCAGCAGCATGGCTCACTATAATCTTGGCTTGTATTATATGCAGCAGAAACAGGATGTAGTGGCAGCGATAGACAATTTTGAGCAATCAATTTCAAATGGCAACTCCAAAGCGCTGCTCCCGCTGGCACAACTTTATTATCATCAGTTTAAAAATCCAAGTCAAGCGATCCAAAGCTTATCCGAAGCCGCTAATAACGGAAACCCAACTGCCAGTTATCAGCTCGGCTTGATTTACTTAAATGATGAAAAAGACAAAAATTCAGCATTGTATTATTTTCAGGAATATTTAATGCATCCATCCACTCGTACGCTTTCTTTACCGCTAGGTCTGACCTTGCTAAAACATGAATCCTACGAATTTTTACACATGCTTTTTGCCACAAAGCCCGAACTCAAAGCAGAGGCATTGCCGCTTTATTATGCGCTACAAAAATGCGATATTAATGCTGGTCCAGATGAAATATTACGGAAAGGAAAAGAACTTGATGTCACCGTTGATGATATTGTAAAACTGATTGAGTCCTTATAACGTCTATACATTAATCCGCCACTATGACCTTTACCTTTCAATCCGCCCGCTTAGACTTTGATCAGCAATTTCTGAATTTATTACCCAACCAAACAAATTCAGAGGAAGCACTGTACGTGGATTTTACCACGACAAACAATTCGGGAAATCAAAAATTTCAGGTTTTTATTCATCCAAAAAGAACCGTAACGCTAAAAAGTTTTGAACTTCGATTTGCAGTACCACTCTCCCAAAATTCCGAGGTATTCTATAACGGTTTTTTGCCCAATCACCGTAGTGGAACACATCGGATATCAGCAAAAATAGCTGGTCAAGGCTGGCTTACATCCAAGACTGGTTTTCATCAACAGGCACCTGCTTTTTCAACCGCAAAATCTTCTCTTTCCTGGCATTATGGATATGCAGGTGCCGCACAAGATGGTCTCTTTCTCGGGTCATTAAATGAGACCACTGCTTTTACCGCCATCGAATATGATGCGCAGCAGCAACAAATTATCGTTCGTAAAGATATTGCAGGTCTGGAGTTAGGCCATTCTTTTCCACTCCTCGACTTGATGGTATCGATTGGAAATAAAGCAACAAGTTTGGCTGCTTATTTTTCAGAAATGAAAGGTACCCGTTTCCCCGCACCACCATTGACGGGCTGGATGGCCAACAAAAAAAATAACGGAAACTCAGCCTCTACCATCAACCATTTTCTATCTCGTAGAAAGGAAGAAAATATTACAGCTGACCTGGTCCTGATCGGTTCCGGATACGCAAAGGAAGCAGGAGATTGGCTTTTTTCGGGCGACCAGTTTCCAGATGGGTTGCCTCCTCTAATTGCAGAAATAAAAACGGCTGGATTAAAAGTGGGAATGAGTATTTCACCGTTGCTATGCACTCCCAATTCGGATATCTATCGGCAACATCCGGACTGGGTTTTAAAAGATATACAAAACAAACCTATTTCAATAAAAACAAATACCGGAGTCCATTATGTTCTTGATGCTTACGAGACAGGAGTACAAGACTACCTACAAGTATTTTGCTATACAGTTACGACACAGTGGGGTATTGACCTGCTAAAGTTTGACAATTTATCAACGGCTTTTGCGACAGCTCGAAAAACCAAAACTCGTGCACAGGCAATAAACGATTTTGTAAAAATGCTGCGCAATAGTTGTCCGGATACCTTAATTTGGGCGACTGGCTTGCCAATGGCTACGGGATGGTCATATGCTAACTATACTGCAACGGCAAGTACTATTATAGAAAACTGGGATACCCGTTTTCCGTTGCTTTATGCAAACCCGGATGCTGCTACGGCCAGGATTCAATTGAAAAATATTATTCAACGAAATAACAATGCTGAATACGGCATTGCCGCCAACCTGATAACGCTCACTCCTTCAAAGGTACTGACAGAAACTCAGCAACACACTATTTTATTTATCAATGCATTGTTTTCGGATATCGTTGTAATTTCTGACGCGCCAGAAAGTCTATCATCTGAAAGCTGGAGTGAGTGGCAACTGGTAGAAGGGTGGAAATCAGCCAAAGTTACCAAGGTTGTTTTTGCAAATGATGAAACCTGTGTTATTGATTTTAAAAATAAGGAGGGGGCAAAATTTCGGGGTCTGGTTAATTTGGGTAATGAAGAAAACAGCCTGGAGGGAATTACACTGAGGGCTGGAGAAACGCTGGTCCTGGCGAATGAAAAGAGGTAATAGCAAATGACTAGTGCCTCATCCCGTAAGTAAATAACAAGCATAGATTGGTATGGATTTACGGGATGAGGCACTAGATAGCTGTTTATTCCAAAGCAACTGGTTCTTTTTCCTTGAGCGCTTTAATCGCTGTTTTAACGATTTCATCCGCTTGATTGATTACTTTAAAGCTACCTTCTGCGCCATAATACTGACGGGCAATTCTCGCTTTCAATGCGGTTTTAATCAAAGGAGTAACTTCTGACAATTCTTCATCACTTATCGCTACCCCTTTATTTCTAGCATAATTGGCTAAGTCTTCCATCATTTGATCGGTGACCCGATAAGATTTTATCCAGGCATTGATCGAATAATCTTTAAATCTATCATCGGTTTGATTTTCCAGTTGACGGTATATAAATTGAGGAATATGTTCCCGTAGTTTCAGAAAATTTCGGTTGAGTTCTAAAGAATCAACTGGAACAAATAAATCTGGTGTAATTCCGCCACCACCGTATACGATCCTTTTATTTTTTTTAGTATAATACTTTATAGTATCTAAAATTGCAATACTATCCTGACTAAATAATTCCCCCGAGATGACCCGATTGGCAATGTCTCCGTCGTAATCATTTCCTGGTTCGTAAGATTTTTGGATAGAACGTCCCGTCGGGGTAAAATATCGGGCTACGGTAAGTCGGAGGGCAGAGCCATCGCGCAAAGTGTATTGTTCCTGTACCAGTCCTTTACCAAAAGAACGACGACCAACGACCACCCCCCGATCCCAGTCCTGAACGGCACCCGCCATAATTTCGCTGGCAGAGGCAGACCCTTCGTCAATCAAAAGGGCAATATTTCCAATTTCAAAAAAAGCCCGTCCCGTTGTTTCGTAGTCACTTCTCTTTACAGTTCGTCCCTCTGTGTAGACCAGTAACTGCTGTTTTTCATCAAATAACTGACTAAGCATTTTGGTCGCCTCCTGTAGGTAGCCGCCAGGATTTTGTCTTAGATCGATGACTAAATCTTTTAACCCTTCTTTCTCTACCATGTATTCTAGCGAATCCATAAATTCAATATGAGTCGTGGCACTAAAACGATTTACCTTGATATAACCGGTTTTTTCATCGAGCATATATGCGATATCGACACTATTGATGGGAATTTCGTCTCGTTCAATATCAAAATACAAAATTTCATTTTCGTGTTTGCGCTGAATTCCCACGCGCACCCTGGTTCCTCTTTCGCCCCTCAATTTGGTGACAATCTCTGGAAAGGTAATCTCGACACCGGCTACGATACTATCTTCAATAGAGATAATTTTATCTCCGGCGAGAACACCTGCTTTATCGGAGGGGCCATCACTAATAGGAGAAACCACCAGAATCGTATCATCTACCATTAAGAACTCAATCCCTACTCCTTCAAAATTCCCTTGCAGTTGTTCGTTGACCTGCTTTAAATGTTCGGCATCAATATAACTACTATGCGGGTCGAGTTCGTCCAGAATAGTACGAATGGCTTTGTCTACCAGTTTGTCCCGATCCACCTCGTCAACGTAGCGATTTTCGATATACCTTAGAAGCTCTTCTATTTTACTTCCTTCATGCATAGAAATATTTTGGCTCGACGTATGGCTGCCCCGGGTTTGTACCAATGGTATTTGCTGCATTTTCATCCCGATGATCATTCCTCCGATTACCATAATAGACATCAGCAGTGGTATCCAGACTTTTAATGTGCGGGTATTTGCAGAAGTAGCAGAAGATTGATTTGGATCAGGATTATTAATCATAGTAGCAAAAATAATACTATTTTTCCTAAGGAATGGCGATTAAATAGATTGAGATAAAAGGCGAAATATTTTTTCATCAATCAAGGCGCTAAAATGGGCCCTGCC
>ENA-ORXT01000346-ORXT01000346.1-marine-metagenome-genome-assembly--contig:-NODE-346-length-76513-cov-59.405660_pt1 | contig 76513 bp, 59 predicted proteins | sample MGYA00237868_ERZ511482 | MGnify/ENA metagenome assembly ERZ511482 | reverse complement strand
TTCGCGACGATGGACAGCCGAGCGGCGAAATCGCACATGCGGCTGCAACGGATGATCCAGAGCGCCTGCATCGAAGCCTGCACGACACAAGGCTGGACGATCCCCTACCCGCACCTCTCGCTCGTCACTCGCGCTGACGAGCGACCTCTGCTCGAGAGCTGAGAGCGCTCGGCGCGAGGACGCGCGGATGCGCGATTGCGCAGTCGCCAGGGCCCCTGGACGCCCGGACGCCTCGTCGCCGCCCGACGTCGCGACGCTCAGGCTTCCTGCAGCGAGACGTCCCAGAAGGTTGCCTCCAGCTTGTGTCCGTCCGGATCGATGACGAAGCAACCGTAGTAGGGCGCGCCGTAGTGCGGTCGCGGACCGGGCGCCCCTTCGTCCGTCGCGCCGGCCGCGAGAGCGGCGGCATGAAAGGCATCCACCTCCGATCGGCTCGACGCGACGAATCCGACATGCGTGCCGTTGCCGACGCTGGCGGGGGCTTCGTTCGCGGGCAGCTGTACCCAGAACTCCGGAAACGCGCGACCGAAGGCGACCGCGACGTCGTCGATGCGCTCGACGATGCCGATGCCGAGCGTCGCGAGCACACGCTCGTGAAAGGCGACGGCGCGGTCGAGATCGTCGGTGCCGATCGACACGTGCGACAGGACGGACGGCGGGGCCTCGTCCGGGGAGTGGGTGGATGTCATGGCGGGATTCCTGCGTGAGCCGTCGACGATCCGGTATTTCTACCACGGCGATCGACGCTTTTCCGACCCGCCACGCCTTGTGCAGACGTCACAGTTGGGATTATATTCACAATTCACTCACGCCCCTGGAACCCACCCATGCGCGCCTTCCGTCTTGCTCCTGCCGCCCTTCTCGCCTTGCCGCTGTTGCCTCTCTCGCCCGTCGCGATGGCCTGCGGCGGCTTCTTTTGCGAAAGCGTGCCGATCCAGCAGGCGGCCGAGCAGATCGTGTTCCGCCAGCAAGGCAACCGGATCACCGCGATGGTCCGCATTCTCTACAGCGGGGAGGCGGAGCGATTCAGCTGGGTGATTCCGGTCCCGAACGAGCCTGACCTCTCGCTCGGTGCCGACGTCACCTTTCCCGAACTCGAGCTGGCCACCCGGCCGATGTTCGATCTCGAACGCAACGGCGAGGACTGCGGCTTCGACGCGGCCGACGGCAGCACCGTCGCGTTTCCCGAGTCCGTGGCATCAGCGACCGACAGCGACGACGGCGTCACGATCGTCGCCGAGGAATCGGTCGGACCGTTCGACACCGTCACCCTGCGCGGCGACACCGCCGACGCGCTCATCCTGTGGCTCGAGGAGAACGACTACGACCTCAGCGAGAACGGCCGCGATCTGATCGAGCCCTACGTGGAGGCGGGCATGCTGTTCGTCGGCGTCAAGCTCAGCAACGGCGAGTCGACGGACGCCATCCAGCCACTCGTCATGGAGTACACGAGCGAGAAACCGATGATCCCGATCCGCCTCACCGCCGTCGCGGCCGAGGACGACATGGGGGTGCTCGTCTGGGTGGTCGGGGAGGCGCGCGCCGTGCCCGAGAACTACCTGCACGTGACCCCGAACTACGCGCGTCTCAACTGGTACACCGGCACCCGGAACGCGTACTCGAGCTACCAGACCCTCGTCACGGCCGCGATGAACGAGGTCGAGGCCGACGGGCTTACCGACAACGGCCAGGGGTTCGCGACGGACTTTGCCGGCACCATCGACGACGATCTTCGTGGACGACTGAACGGCAGCATCGGTCAGGAGGAACGGTTCAGGGCGGAGCTCGACGCGCTCGACGAATTCGGCGGCGACGCGGCGGACTTCATCGCGCAGGCGTTGAACGGATCGGAAGAACCGAGTCTGCGAATCGGCGTGTTGCAGGAGGCGAGCGTGCTGCCTCTCCCCGAAGGTCGGACACCGGACCTGTATTTCGACGCGCAGGCCCTCCGGAACTTCTACACCGACGAACAACTCGGCGCCGCACGATCGACGCTGCGCGACAGGATCCTCGAGCGCGAGATCGAGCCGCTGACCACGGCACTCGGTCTGTTTCCCGAAGGCGCCTACATGACGCGCCTCTTCACCACGCTGTCCGCCGAGGAGATGACCGAGGACCCCACCTTCGGCTACAACGAGACCATGCCCGATCAACCGCGACTGCGGCGCGCGGTGCTCGACGCGAGCTGCGAGAACGGCGAGTCCGCGTGGACGCTGACCCTGGACGAAGGCACCGATCGTGACGGCGAGGTCGTGATTCGAGCGCGTCAGCCGGTTCCTTTCGGCGTACCTGCCGCGACCGACGGGCAGCCGGCGTCCTTCCTGCAGGCGCGCACGTCCGCGGCGGCGGCGCCGGAGACGATCCGGCTCGCGAGCCTCGGCACACTCGACATCGCCGCCGACGGTTCGGTCACTTCGACAGGCATGACCGACGGCTCGGAGGTCACCGACCCCAACGTCGATCCCGCGGCCACCCCGACTGCCCCCTCGACCCCGTCCAGCTCTTCCGGCTCTTCCGGCTCGTCCTCGAGCAACGACGGCTTTCTCGGCCTCGCCGGCCCCGGCGCCCTCGCGATCCTGTCGCTGTTCGCCTGGCGTCGACGCGACCCGCGCCGATCTGCCCCGAACCGAGCGTGACCTTCGCTCAGAACAGTGCTTCCTGCCGCGGCACGGGCCACGGGGGAAGCTCGGGGACCCTCGACGCACCAAGGCGCGCGCGCAGCCGCTCGTGGAAGGTCCGCGCCTGCTCGGTGCAGTAGAGGTTGTTCGGGCAGTGGATCATGATCGTGGTGTCGTCACCGCGCTCGATCATGGTCGCGGTCCTCGCCACCCAGTCATCGATCCACGGATCGTTGGCCCGGTTGTCGGGATGCAGCACCACCCGCGCGAAGGCCAGTCCGGCGTACACGGTGTCGAGGACCGGCACGTCTGGCTTCCGGTGCGCGGCATTCAGAACATCGTGGTGCGAGAGGTCGCCACGATAGATCGCGCGGGTGTCGAGCATCGCGCGTCCGAAGCCGTGGCGGGCGAGCATCGGCTCCAGCCGCTCCGGTTCCTCGAAGAACGCGGGGTGACGCACCTCGACGACACAGCGATGAACCTCGCCCAGTCGCGCGAACAGCGGCTCGAACGCATCGATGTCGGTCGGTCCGGCGCGTTCGGGAAACTGCACGAGCAGCGGTCCGAGATGCTCGGCCAAGGGTCGGATCGCCGCGAGAAATCGCTCGAGATCATCCTCTGCCGGTATTCGCTCGTGCGTCACGCTGCGCGGCAGCTTGACACTCATCCGGAAGTCGGTGCCGTCGAGCGCCCGACGCCAGGCGCTCACGTTCGCCGAGCTCGGTACGCCGTAGAACGTGGTGTTGCCCTCGACCGCGTTGAACACCGACGCGTAGCTCGAGAGCATGGACGGGGAGTCCTCGAAGTAGACGCCCTTCCACTTCGGATAGGCCCAGATCGGCAGACCCAGGCGGTAGGGCATCGGCACGAGGCGCGCGTCGGACACGACCGTCAGACCTCGACCCCGGCCTCGGCCGTTGCCGGGTCCTCGGCGTTCGGCGAGCGCGAGGCAGTGGCAGCAGGCATCGTCGGCGGCGTCTCGTTGAAGCGGCCGGCCAGAGTGCCAGATCGGAACGCCGTCCGTCGGCGCACGCGATTACCGAGTCCGAGTCCGAGTCCGAGTCCGAGTCCGAGTCCGAGTCCGAGTCCGAGTCCGAGTCCGAGTGTGAGTGTGAGTGTGAGCCTAAGTCCGAGTCCGAGTCCGAGCCCGAGCCCGAGCCGGATCGTCTCGAGCACGGCGGGCGCGACCAGCAGCCAGATGCCGATGGCACCGCGCCGGTCGAACGCGAAAGCCGTGACGCCTTGGCACCGTGCGGCGCCGAGCGCCTCGGCAGGGAGCATGTTGAACATCGTTCGACAATGGATCGGCTGGCAACCTGACGGCATGTGGATACGGCAGACGCCGTCTGCATGCGTGACCGCATGAGGACCCTCGCTATACTTCGTCGACCTTCCGATGTTGCTGCCTCTCGCGATCGCGGCGACGCAGCAGGACTCCACCGATGGCGCGACGCAGTCGACATACCCGCGAAGAGCTGCAGGCGCTCATCGTCGAAGCGACACTCTCGCTGGTGCGTGAGAAGGGCGCCGGCCACGTGACCGCCCGGCGCATCGCCGAGGTCATCGGCTACACCCCGGGCATGCTGTACGCAGCATTCACCAACCTGCAGGAGATTCTCCTGCACGTGAACGCGGAGAGCCTCGAGAGCCTGCACGCCGACTGCGTCTCTGCGCAGGACGGCGCCGACGGCCCCGAGGCATCCCTGCGCGCGATGGGGCTGGCCTATCTCGGCTTTGCCGAGCGGCGCACGCACCAGTTCGATCTCCTGTTCCAACGGATGGAGGTTGACGATCTGTCCGTGCCGCCGGCGCTCTCCCAACGCATTCGCTCCCTCTTCGAACTCGTCGAGAGGCAACTCGCGACGCTCGCACCGGCGGCCGACGACGTCGCGCTGCAGGTCGGCGCGCGCGCGCTGTGGTCCGGGGTGCACGGCACGGCCGCCCTCACCTTGTCGCGTCAGCTGTATATCGATCGCCCGCATGCCGATCGGGAGATCGTCGAGACGCTGATCACTCGCTTTCTGGACAGCTGGCGTCAGGCGCCGTCGTGAGCCCGGTGTCACTCGCCCTGGTGTTCGCGCAGTTCGTGCTGATCGCGCTGCTCGCCAGTCCGGTCGCTGACTTCCTGAACCCGTCGGGCGCGATCGGCATGATCGGGCTGCTGTCGATCGGCATCGGTAGCGTGCTCGCACTGGCCGCGGCAGCCGTCATGCGCGGCGCTCGCTTCTCGGTGCTGCCCGAGCCGCGGGCGAGCGGTTCACTGATCGAGCGCGGCCCGTACCGGATCGTGCGCCATCCGATGTACGCGGCCGTGCTGCTTTTCGCCCTTGGCGCCTGCCTCGTGCACCAGTCGCCGCGACACCTGGTCTGGTCGGCCTCGCTCGGCGTTGTTCTCTGGCTGAAGATTCGCCGCGAGGAACGGCTGCTCGTGGCGGCCTACCCGAACTACGCCGACTACCGTCGACGCGTCGGCGCGATCGTGCCGGGCTTGCATCGGAGCTGATGTCGAAGAGGCCGATTCCCGACCAAGCGCGGCGACCGGAATCGCCGCAGGACGATCACCGGTCCGGCGCGACGCCCGCGCGGCTGGCCCTGAACCGCTCGACGTCATCGAGCGTCGGCAGGTTCGCCCCGCTCCGCGTGCAGGTGATCGCTGCCGCCGACGCCGCGAAATCGGCCAGGTCGTCGAGGTTCGCCGCCCCGAGTTCCAGGGATCCGGCGACGATCGCGCCCTGTGCCCGCAGCCAGTGCAAGGTGGCGGCCTGGAAGGTATCGCCGGCGCCCACCGTGTCCTGCACGTCGACGAGATGCCCGGCCGACGCACCCGTCGCGCCCCCTCGCGCGTAGACGAGCGCGCCGTTTCCACCGCGCGTGACGACGACCAGACCCGCGCCCAGCGCTATCGCATCGCTCGCGAACTCGTCGAACAGGGCTCGCCCGGATCGCCCCGATCCCACGAGCGCCTCGATGTCCTCGTCGCTGGCCTTGACGACATCGGCGACGGCGGCGATCTCGCGGTAACGCGCACGCCAGACATCGAGATCCGGTTGGATGGGCAGACGGATGTTCGGGTCGTAGCTGATCAGACGGCGCGCGCGCTCGGCCTGCACGAAGGCGAGCAGGGCCCCGGCCGTCGGCTCCACGACGGTCGAGTAGGACGCCACGTGCACGACGTCCAGCTCGGTCGGCAGCTTGGCCGGCAGGTCCGACGCCTCGATCGAGACATCGGCGGTGCCGGTGATGTGGAAGACGTAGCGAGCCGCGCCGTTCTCGTCCGTCTGCACGATGGCGAGGGTGCTCGGTCGCGTGGTGGGCATGACCCAGTCGAGCGCGACGCCGTTCGCATCGAGGTAGCCGCGGATGCGCGTGCCGAACAGGTCCTCGGAGTTCTTGCACAGGAACCCCGCACGGTTCCCGAGCCGTGCGAGACCGATGGCGACGTTCAACGGCGAACCGCCCACATGGCCGTCGAGCCGAATGCCGGCGACATCCTCGCCGGGATGCGCGAACAGGTCGAACAGGGCATCACCGCAGCTGAGAAACACGGAGGTCTTCCGGTGGGGACGTGGGGCAGGAGTATGTCACGGCCTCCGCCGCCGCTCGGCGCGACCGCGGCAGCTGGCACGGTCCTTCCTAGCGTCGGGTGCTGCCGACGGCGTGAGCCCATGGCCGTCTTCACGTGGCGGGCGCATCGTCGGCAGACCCCTCCGCAACCCGCGTGGCGTCGTGACAACTGGAAGAACATCGTCTGCCGGATCGATCGTGACCCGTCTGCTACCCGTGCGCGCGCTGTCGCTCGTGCTCGGCCTGGCACCGGGGGCGATGCCGAACGCCCACGCCTTCGAGCTCGGCACGCTCAGTGTCGAGTCCGCCCTCGGCCAGCGCTTGCTCGCCGAGATCGAGATCTTCTCGACGACGGCGGAGAACGCCGCCGCGATGCAAGTCGGCCTGGCCGACGACGCCGCCTACGAGCGACTCGGTGTCTCGCTGGCCGGCAAGCCGTCCGACATCGACATGGCGATCGTGTCGGACCCGGGCGGCCAGCCGGTGATCCGCCTCAGCACGAAGGAGCCGGTTCACGACCCCGTCCTCAATCTGCTCCTTCAGATCGAGGACCGGGACATTCGGCTCATTCGGGAATTGGCGATCCTGCTCGACCCCGGGGGCCGGCGCGCGGCTGATCTCCCCCCGGCGATCGGGCCGGCCGACGTTCTCGAGCCGTCACGGCCCGAGCGCATCACCGAGATCGTGGCGACGGACGGTATCGAATCGGACCGCCCGTCAACGGCACGCCGGACGTCGTCCGTGACGGCGATGGCGATACCGCCGGCCCCGCCGGTCGCTGCGGCGACACCCCTCTCGAACGAAGCGTCACCGCAGCGGATGGAGCCCGCACGCGTCGGCAACGACGTCGACCGCTCGGCCGAGCCCGCGTCGGCCGGTCCCTGGACGTTGCAACGTGCGATGCGGACACTGCGCGACGTCGGGCTGCTGACGCTGGCCTTGTACCTCGTTCGCGTCGTCGTCGGTCGCCTCGCGCGGCGGCGGGAAGAGCGGGCGAGGCGCGCCACGACGAGTCGCCCGGGCACACGGAACGAGGCGAGCGGCAAGGCGATGGAAGAGGCGCTCGAAAAGGCACGTCGTGCGGCTGACGACTGGGCCGATGACTGGGCCGACGACTCGGCAGGCCGATCGATGACCACCGCCCACCTTGCCCGGAGCGAGCGCCTGTTCCGCCAGCCGGCTGAAGCCGCGGAACTCCTCGCGATCACGCTCGACTACCTCTACCAGGTGGACGGACTCGACCTCGTGCTCGACGAAGACGCGGATGACCTCGATGACGACCCCGCCATCGACGCATCGGTGGACGCGGCGCTGGCAGGCCTGTGGACGGTGGACGAGGACCATCCGTTCGTCGATCTCGGCTTCCGGAGCGACGAGATCGATCAGGATCTCGCTCGCGCGGAGACCTGCATCGACAGGGGGAACGGTGTGGAGGCGCGGCACCTGCTCGACGAGATCCTGCCGCGCGCGGATGCCCCACGGCGACGGCGCGCGAAGGCGTTGCTGCGCCGCCTGGACGCACGGGGCGGCGACGAATCTTACGTCGCCTGAGCCGAACCGCCGCGTCCGGCCTACACTCGCGGTATCCATTCCCGAGAGGCGACCATGTGCGGACGCTACCATCTCTCCCGCGACCCACAGGCCGCCTTGCGCATCAGCGGTAACGTCACCGAGCCCGGCGAGCGCAACCCGTTCGAGCCCCGCTGGAACATCGCGCCGTCCGAGCCACCGTCGGCGCCGACCAGCCGGCGCACGACGCCGCCACGACACACACGGGTGCCGATCATCAGGCAGCGTGACGACCGCCCGGTCATCGAACACGCGGTCTGGCCGCTGGTGCCCGGCTGGGCGAAGGGCGAGGTCAGTCGCTACAGCACGGCGAACGCGCGTTCGGAGTCCCTGCGCGAGAGCCGCAGTTATCGGCCGGCATGGGAACGCGGTCAACGCTGCCTGATTCCGGCCACCGGCTTCTTCGAATGGCAGGACATCGGGAAGACGACGAAACAACCGTGGAACATCGAGCCGCTCAACGACGGCTTCTTCCTGTTCGGCGGCCTTTGGGAAGTCTCTTTCACACCCGATGACGTCGCCGTCCTGTCGTGCACGATCATCACGGTGCCGGCGAATCCGCTGATGCGGGACATCCACAATGCCGGCAAGCACCGCCACCGCATGCCGCTGATCGTCGGGCCGGAGAACGCCGAGGCCTGGCTGGCGGCCCCGCTCGACACGGCCGACACCCTCATCGACACGTTTCCGGCCGACGAGATGGCAGCGCATCCCGTCGGTACGGCACTCAACAACCCGGGATTCGACGACCCGGAGGTGCTCCGCCCGATCGCCTAGGCTGATCGCTCGGACCGGTCATCCAGACTGCCGCTCGGGCCGTCGCACGTCCTTGACGGAGCGCGACGTACCCGAGATCCGCCGTTCCCCGTCACGCGCCCGCCGCCATCAGCGCCGCGACGAAGTTCACTCGGATGAGGTCGGCCAGCGTGCCGACCGGCGTCACGGCAAGTCGAGGATGCCCGACCAGCACGCACAGCGTCTCGGCGCGCGACACGGCCACGTTCAACCGATTGCGATCGAACAGGAAACCGAGTCCGCGCGGCGAGGCGGCCGCATCGCTCGAACAGAGGCTGAGGAACACGACCGGCGCTTCCTGTCCCTGGAAGCGATCCACGCTGCCGACCCTCGCCGCCGAACCGAGCGCCTCCTGCAAGCGTGTCACCTGCGCGTTGTAGGGCGCCACGAACATCATGTCCGCGAGCGCGAGCGGCGCCGCCTTGCCGTCCTTGCGGATCAGGGCCCGCCCGGTCAGCGCAGCCACCGCGGCGACGATGGCCTCGACTTCCGCCGCACTCGATTGCTGATCCCCCTCGTGAAGGACCGGCAGGAAGGCTATGCCCGCCTCGCGATCCAGCGGACCGCCCTCACCCGTCATCGCGAGCGTACGCGCAGCGGTCGTGTCCGCCGCCTCGAGCCGATCGGCATAGACGTGCCGGCTGACAGGCGCGTTGACCTTCGGGTGGAGTCGATAGGTCGTCCCGAGGAACACACCGTGTTCCGGATCCACCGCGGCCACGTCACCGAGTCGGTAGTCGAGCACCGACAGCCCGCTCTCGGCGGGGTGAGCGCCCTGAGTCGGCTGGCCGAGCTGGCGCTGGTCGCCCATCACGACGAGGTTCCGCGCGGCACGACTCATGGCGACGAGGTTGGCAACGGCCACCTGACCCGCCTCGTCGATCACGAGCACGTCGAAGGCGTCGGCGAGATCCTCGCGCGCGAACCCCCAGGCGGTCGTGCCGATGACGCAGCCCGGGCGCACCTCGTCGGCGAGCTTGCCGTTGGCGACCACCGACACGTCGAGCCCCTCGAAGGCGTCGCTCGTGCGCTTGTTTCGGACGAAGTGTGCGTCGATGCCGGCCTCGCGGCAGTACCGCGCCGTGCCGAGCAGCAGGTTGTCGATCGCCGCGTGGCTGTTGCTGGAGATCCCGACCCGACGCCCCGCCTCGACGAGGGCCGCGATCACCCGCGCACCCGTGTAGGACTTGCCGGCACCCGGCGGCCCCTGGATGACGAGGCAGCTGTCGTCGAGCGCGAGCACTGCCCGGACCGTGTCCTCGAGCGCCGTCTCCACCGAACGGACGACCGTTCCGCCGTCACGATCGCTCAGTCGCGGTGGGCGACGCGCGAGGAAATCCTGCAATGCCGACCGGTCGCGGGCACCGCTCTCGATCTCCGCGACCGCCGCATCGATCGCGGCCGGTATGGGATGGGCCGGCACGACCTCGTTCGGAACCAGCGTCACGACGGCCGGCGGCTCCTCCTTGCTCTGCAACACCAAGCGACCGGCGGCGAGATCGCTCTCGTCGTGCAGGACGGTCGCCGTCAGCGCCCTTCCGTCCCCCGCGTCGGTCCCCTTGAGGTAGACGCCGCGCGTGATGCCCTTCAGATCCTGACGCGCATCGAACGCGTACTCCCAGGCAAGGTTGCGCGCCCGCGGCGTCGGCTTGAAGCCGGCGCGTCTAGTACGCCGACACACGTCGAGGCAGGCCGGGTCGTCGGCCAGCGACGTGTTGGCCGGGTCCATCCGTTCGAAATACCGCCACCAGACGTTCTTGTCCTCGCGGCGGTGGAATTCGAGCAGGCCTGCCAGGGTCTCGAGGTGCGTTCGCTCGCCGACGGTCAGCGTATCGTCGTCCGCCAGCGCCAGCAGCCGGTCCCGCAGCGCATGGCGTGCGACGACGTCATCGGGCAGCGCCACCTCCTCCGGCGTCTCGGCGGGGGGCACGACCGTGACCGCGCCACGCCGCGCGCGCAGCCACTCGTAGAGTTCCTGCGTCGACTCGCAGTCGTCGCGGTTGTAGTCCCGGATCTGCTTCAGCACCTCCGAGTCGCGCCAGTCGCCGCTCTCCTCGCCGCGCGCGTGCGCCTCGCGCCAGAGGTCATAGACCACGACCGAGTCGCCTCCCGAGGCGACGTCGGTCGCGCGTCCCGGTCGGTACAGCCGCTCGACGTTCTTGATCGAGTAGCGCGGTTCGCCGACCTGCAGCCCGTGCGTGACGATGGCGTACAGATCGACGAAGACGCCGTTCCGCAGCAGGTCATCCAGCTCTGTCTCGCGCGTTCCGTGCGTCCCGGTGAGTCGCTTGCAGGCGGTGATCTCGTACGGCGCGTAGTGATAGACGTGCATCGCCGGGTCCGCCCGCCAGCGTGCGTGTACCCAGTCGATGAACCCTTCGTAGGCGCGGCGCTCGGCCCTTGTGTCGTGCGCCCACCAGTCGCGGAACACCCGCTCGCCGTCGTCGTGGTAGGTGCAGCCCCACAGGTATTCGAGCCCGTCGCCTTCCAGCGGAAAGCCCTCGATATCGAAGAAGACATCGAGCGGTGACGGATCGGGCAAGGCGGCGAGCCCGACCGCGTCGTCGGCGTCGGCGGCGTGCACATGGTGCGCCGGCACCTCGCCAGGGACGCTGGCACACTGCAGGGCGGCCTGTCGCACCAGCCAGTCGAGCTTGCGCGCGTCGATGCCGGGCACCTCGTGATCGGACGCCGCCGCGAGCGCGGTCATCGTGCGAATGCCCGCGCGCTCGAGCCGCTCGATCTGTCGTCTCGAGATGCGCGCGACCCGACCGAGATGATCGCAGGCCTCCAGCAACCCCTGCGCATACGTCGAGAAGTTGCCATGGTTCCCATGGTCGGCAGGATGCGGCTCCGGCTCCGGCGACCAGCCGCGCTGCTCGACGAGGAAGGCGTCGCGCACGGCGACGTAGTAGTCGAAACAGTCGACCAGCGGCACCCGCTGCTCGCGCCCGTTGCCGAGCGCGATCACGAGGTCGTCAGCCCTGCGCGCCTGCACCGCCGCGAGCATGTCGACGTAGCAGCAGAGCTGCAGCACCATGCCGGGCTTCACGCGCCGCGCGAGCTTGGTGTCCCATACCTCGTAGTGAAAGTCACCGAGCGCACTCGCACCGGGCACCTTCACCAGGAAGTCCGCATGCCCGCAAAACGGCCCGCTCATGAGCGTTCCCTGCGCGATCACGTCGGTCCCGGCGCTCATCAGCGCCAGTGTCAGTCCGATCCGGTCGGCCGCCGGCGCCGCGTCCCCCGCGTCGAACGGCTCGTCGAGCCGCGTCGCGACGTTGACCACCTCGCGTCCCTCGTCCCGGAACCGGGTCTCCAGCGTGTCCTCGTGCACGAGCCCGCGTCCAGCCAGTCGATCGAGCATCGCATCCGGCGCATCCTTGTCGGGCGCGATGTCGGGCCGCTCGATGGCCAGCCGCGCCATCCACGATGCGTAGGGGCTCGCCGACCAGCGCGAGAGATCGGTGGGGGAATAGGTCAGCGCGCCGTCGCGGTAGTGCATGCCGAAGCCGTCAGTCAGGACGGTGCAAAGTCTAGAACATGCGACCGGCAGGCGGCTTCCCGGCCATCGGCTCAAGCACGTTCTTCCCGTACCGCTAACAAGGTCATGAAACGACACGCTCGAATCCGGATGACTCGCCTCGCCTGCCTCGCGGCACTCGCCATCGCCGTGAGCGCCTGCTCGGGTGGAGGCGGGAGCGGCGACGTTCGCGCCGGCGGAGAGATCGGCGCGGGCGGCGGGACGGCCGGCGGCGGTGCGAGCGGCGGTAGCGGAGCCGGGAACGGGAACGGGAACGGCGTTGATGGCGGCAACGGCGGCGGCTCCGATGCCGGCGTGATTTCGCTGGGCGGGGATGGACCGACGGCAGGTGGCTCGTCCGACGGGTCCACAGCCGGCCCGGCGCCGACCGCCGGTGCCGCGAACGAGCGCCTCACGCAGGCAGAGATCTCGCGCCGGATCTTCGATCCTGCCGTGACCGAATTCGCCGTTCGCGTCTTCCGCGAGGAAGGCGCCAACCCCTACACCGGTCCGCTGGGCCTGACATCCAACGACACCTGGGACATCACCGCGGAGAGCTTCGGCGAACTGTTCGGCGCCCACGGCGAACGCACCATTGCCGTGCCTCGGACGCTGGCACAGATGCCGGTCTTCGAAGACCAGGGCATCCAGAACTGGACCATCGGCAATCTCGTCGATCTGGGGCGATCGCTGGCGCCACCGTTGTCGAGCGGGTCCGAGGTCGGCATCTCCGTGATCTTCGTCAACGGTCTGTACGAAGGCAACGCCGGAATTCTCGGCATCCACCCGACGAACTCGCCGTTCTCCTTCGTCTTCAAGGACGTGGTCGAAAGCGTCGGCAGCGACAGCACCACACGTCGCTACGTCGAGCAGACCACCATCGTGCACGAGATCGGACACACCATCGGCTTCGTCGACAACGGAGTGCCGATGGTCAATGCGCACGAGGACACCGAACATCCGCACCACACGCTCGACAGGGACGGGGTCATGTACTGGGCCGTCGAGTCGCGGAACGGCGCGCTGGCTTTCCTGACCGACGCGATCGCGGGCTCCAGACTCAGCCTGTTCGGCCCGGCTTCTCTGCTCGATGCGCAGAACTACATGCCGAGCGACTGATCCCGTGTCGCTTCGACCGCGTGCCCCGGCTCATGGCTGCCGTGCGCTCACAGCGGTGTAGAGTTTCTCGGCGTAGCTCGCGGCGTCGCCGCAGGCGTCAAGGTCTCGACGGATGTCTCGTTCGCCCGCTCGAGGATCTTGCGGGCCTCGAGAATCGAGACGGCGTTGCCCAGGGCGCTGGAGACCCGATCGTACTTCTCCTCGGTCTGCAGCCGGGTCCGGCGTTCACGACGCGCGATCTTCTCGGCGATCTTCTGTGATTCGAGGGCCGTGCGCACGACGCGGCGTGCGGCCGTGCGAGTCCTCTCGTGCGCCTGACGCTCCGAGACATGCGCGGCCCGCTGAGCGATGACGAGCTTCTGCAGGCGTCGCTTGTCGTCGCGGAGCTTGTCGACCCACAGCACGATCTCGCCGTCGCTCATCTCGACCAATGCCTGGGCCGTCGGACGAGATTTCGGTGGCTCGACGGTCGCCAGCGAACCGCCGTCTGTCGCGACCGTCGCGGCGGTCGTCGTATCGGCAGTCGAATAGACCAGCTCGTCGTCGGCCGCCTTTGGCCGGACGCTCGTCCGTGAACGCTCCCCACCCTGCCCACCGAGGTCGATCGAGTCCACCAGGGCGGCGACCCGATCGAGCTGATCGTTCACGGGTTCGTCACGATGCCCTTCCGACTCGTGCCTGGCCAGCCTGGCGGGTGCCGGCCGACGGGTCAGCCGCTCATCGCCTACGTGCCCGTGAGCGACGCCTTTCGAGACGTGCAAGGTCGGCACATCGAGTTCGCTGTCGGCGATCTGCGACGGCGCACTCGAGATCGCGGGCTCGGGTGACGACATCGCGAGCGGCTCGGCGGCAGGCGATGCACGAGCGGGCTCCACGGGTTCCGAATCCGCCGTCTGCGCCACGCCCGAGGGCTCGTTACCGACACGCCTGCGCCGCCAGGTGGCGACCAGGTGCGCGATGTAGAGCGGCACCAGAACCGCGAGCGCCATCACCGACCCCTGAAGCGCCTTGCCCCACGTGTCATCCGGCCAGAGTGGCCAGAGCTCGGCGACCAGCGCGGCCAGGAAAAGCGTCACGACCGCCACGCGCCCCAGGACGATCAGGCGGCGCTTGCGGCTGCGAAGCGATCGCGATACCCCTTGGCTGACCCGCTTGTCGAAGATCGGGAAGAACAACGCGAGCCCCACTGCCACCAGGGGCAGCAGGAGCAGCGGATCGGGTCTCATCAGCGTCTCACATCCATGTGGCCGGGCATTGCCCCTGGAAAACGCCCGTACCGGCGAGGCCACTTCGACCCCGCCGCGAGAGAGGCGTCCGGAGAGTATGACCGACTGACGGGCGCACCTGAAGCATCACCCCCCCCCAATTTCCTGACCCGGTCGTGTTTCTCGATCGGCGCAGCCTGCCGCCTGCCTGCTGAGGCCCGGTCGTTTCGCCTTTCAGCGCGCGATCGGTACCATCACCTCGTTCCGACGCAGGAACCACAGCGTCCAGGGCGGATCGTATTGCGCCAGCGTGATGGGGCCGAGAGCGTCAAGGCTTCGGCGATCGATGATTCGCACGAGTTCCATGCGCTTGTCCTGCACGCGTGCGGCTCTCGCGTAGCCCGAGAACTCGAGCACGGCGAACCGCGCGGCAGGCAGCACCTGCAAGGAGACCCGCTCGTCGACAGGTGCCGGAACGTTCTCCATCGTGTACGTGCTCGGCAGCGCGAACCGGACGAGCCACTCGCCGTCGGCCTGCAGCTGCGAGACGGGCGCCGTCATCGCGATCTTCTCGCTGTCCGCCGCCTGACTGACCGGCGCGGTCATCGAGATCTCCTCTCGGCGGGTGTTGTTGCCGAAGATATAGTCCGCCAGGATGCGGAAACCCGCGTTGCCGGCCTCCTTCTGATCGCCCTCGACGCGCGTTTCCGCCACCAGTCGTGGCGCATAGTCGCGGATCTCGAGTTCGTCCGTCTGTTCGACCAGATCGAAGGCCGGCTCCTCGATGCCCCGGGATGCGCATCCGGAGACGGCCATGATCGTCACCGCGAGCAGCGGCAGCATGACGTGGCTCGAACGTACTTTCATGGTCAGGGTCCCGGTCGTCGGGTTGGTGTGCAGATCCGCGCTCGAGTATCGAGCATCGGACAGCCGCCGGGGACCTCGGCGTCGAAAACGCGCACGTCCTCCCGCGGCTCGCCCGGCGTCCCCCGACGCCGGCCACGGTAGCGACGTCCGATCAGTAGGTGACGAGATCGACCACCTGCGTCACTTCCGGGTGGGCCAGGGCGGCCTGGCGAACCTTCAGCTTCGCACTCGCCCCGTGCACGTCGCCCGAGAGGGTCGCGATGCCGTCGATCAGGCGGACGTCGACGTTGCCACCGCTGCCGACGGCGGACTGGACGTCCAGCCCGAGGTTGCCGGTCGAGAGGCTGGCCGTCGCGGGCGCGGCCCTCGTCGCGGCGGCGGCGAGGGCGATGGCGGCGATCGAGGCGGCAAGACGTGCGTCGGCAACGGGGGCAGGGTCGGAGGCGTGTCGAGCCGATGGTGCACGCAAGGCGACAGCCCGTGTGCTCCACTGTGGGGACGCCCTTCACGCTACCGTCCTGTTCATGGAATTCGACTCCGGCACCCTGGTCCTGCTCGTCCTGCTGATGCTCGGCACCGGCGTCGTCGCGGGCCTGCTGGCCGGGCTCCTCGGCGTCGGCGGCGGTATCGTCATCGTGCCGATCCTGTTCCTGCTGTTCGATGGGCTGGACGTTGCCGAGTCGCTGGCCATGCACGTGGCCGTTGCCACCTCGCTCGCCACCATCGTTCCGACCTCGATCGCCTCGGCCCGCGCGCACCATCGCAAGGGCAACCTGGACGTCGCGCTCCTCCGCGAATGGGCGCCGTTCATCGGCGTGGGTGCCGCCCTGGGTGGATTGCTGGCGGGCAGTCTGGGCGGGGCCCAGCTGAAGCTGGTGTTCGGCATCGTCGCCTTGCTGGTCGCGATGAACATGGCGAGCCCGAAGCAGCCGGTCCTGGGCGAGCGGCTGCCCGGTTCGGGCGCTGCGCGCGGCGGACTCGCGGGTGGCATCGGCGTGTTCTCGGCACTGATGGGCATCGGCGGCGGCACCCTGTCCGTGCCCCTCTTGAGCATGTACTCGGTCCCCACGCATCGCGCGGTCGGCACGGCCGCCGCCTTCGGTCTGGTGATCGCGGTGCCGGCAGTCATCGGCTTCGTGTGGAGTGGTCTCGACGTCGCCGGTCGTCCGCCGGGATCGCTCGGCTACGTCAATCTGATCGCCGCCTGCCTGATCTTTCCCGTCACGGCCGTGTTCGCGCCGATCGGCGCGCGCATCGCGCACGCCCTGCCCGCCGAGCGGCTGCGGCGGGTGTTCGCCTTGTTTCTCGCAGTGACCGCGGTCCGCATGTTGTGGACCGCGCTGACGTGAGCGTCGCGAGCATCGACACGCGCGCTCACGTCGTGCCCGTGCCGGGTGCTCGGCTGCACGTCGAGGTGCAAGGGACGGGGCCGGACGTGCTGTTCATCGGCGGCTCGAACTGGGATCTGCGCGTCAACCGTCACGCCTTCGGCTGGTTGCCCGGGCACCGCATCGTGACGTTCGACCATCGCGGCCTCGGGCGCTCCCGACCGGACGACACGCACACCCCGTTCACGATGGCCGAGTTCGCCCGCGACGCCGTCGCCGTGCTCGACGCGCTCGGCATCGGACAAGCGAGCGTGGTCGGGTATTCCTTCGGTGCGATGGTCGCGCAGCACCTGGCCGCCACCGCGCCCGAGCGGACGGTGCGACTGGCGTTGATCGCGGCCGGCCCGGGCGGACCGCTCGCCTCCTGGCCCATTCACGAACTCGCCGAGCTGCCGAACGAACAACGTGCTCGTCGCCTGCTCGAGATCCAGGACCTGCGCGTCGGTGAACGCGGCGCGGCCAGGGCCGACGTCGCCGCGCAGGCGCGGCGTCTGCATGAAGCCGCCGGGCGTTCGCCGCAGGACGGTCCGGCACGACTGCTCGCCGCGCGTGCCGATCACGACGCCCGCGCACTGTTGCCGCTCATCGATACCGACACCACCGTGATCGCCGGACGCCACGACGGTCAGGCGCCGCTCGCGATCACGGAGGCACTGGCCGCCGGCATCTCCGGTGCACGGTTGCTGGTCCTGCCAGGCGGTCACGGCTTCATCGCCGACCCGGACGGCCCGCTCTCTCATCTCGCGCGCTTGTGGCACGGTGACCCCGTGGCCTGAGCGAGCGTGACCCGTTCGACGCGCTACCAATGACGCACTCCGCCCGACCCGCCCGACACGGCAGGTCGCCTTCCACAAAACGTCCTCGGCTCACTCCATGAACACACCACCTCGCACCGCCGTCATCGGACTGGGTTCGATGGGACAGGGCATCGCCAGCTCTATCCTGCGCGCCGGTCACGTCACCCTCGGCATCGACGTCGACACGGCGTGCACGGCGGCCTTCGTCGCGGCCGGCGGCAGCCCGATTCCCCTCGCGGATGCGACGGCCACACTCGACTGCGTGGTGGTCGTCGTGCTGAACGCGGCACAGACCGAGGCGGTGCTCTTCGCCCAGGACGAAGACCGCCCGGGCATCGTGCCGCGGTTGCCCGCCGGTGCCGTCGTCATCGCCTGCGCCACCGTGCCGCCGTCGGTCGCCCGGGACCTCGCCGCGCGCTGCGAGGCGCACGGCGTGCACTACCTGGACGCGCCGATCTCCGGCGGCTCCGTCAAGGCGGCCGCCGGCGATCTGTCGGTCATGGCCTCCGGCACACCGGAGGCCTTCACCGCTGCCGGCCCGGCGCTGGACGCGATGGCCGCCACCGTGTTCGAGCTCGGGAACGCTGCCGGCGCAGGCTCCGCGATGAAGGCGGTCAATCAGCTGCTGGCCGGGGTGCACATCGCCGCCATGGCGGAGGCGATCACCTTCGGCATGACGCAGGGCGTGAGCCCCGAGCGCTTCGTGGAGGTAATCAGCCAGTGCGCGGGCACCAGCTGGATGCTGGAGAATCGCGCACCGCACATCGTCGCGGGCGACTACACCGCGCACTCCTCGGTCGACATCTGGCCGAAGGACCTCGGCATCGTGCTCGACGTCGCGCGCGAGGCGCGCTTCGCAGCCCCCATCACCGCGGCGGCGCTGCAGCAGTTCATGGCCGCCTCGGGTTCGGGACTCGGCGCAGAGGACGATGCCGCCGTCGCCAAGGTCTACGCCAGAAATGCAGGACTGGCCCTGCCGGGGGCGAACTGATGCTGCTCGGCTGCATCGGCGACGATTTCACCGGCTCCTCCGACCTCGCCAATACCCTCTCCAACGAAGGCATGCGCGTCGCGCTCTACCCGGGCGTGCCGAACGCGAATGCCGAGCCCGGCGTGGAAGCGGGTGTCGTGGCACTCAAGTCGCGCTCCATCCCGGCCAAGGAGGCCGTCTGCCGTTCGCTCGAGGCGCTCGACTGGCTTCAGGCACAAGGCTGTCGGCAGTTCGTGTTCAAGGTCTGCTCGACATTCGACTCCACGACGGAAGGCAACATCGGTCCGGTGGCCGAGGCGCTGGCGGCTCGGCTCGGCACTCGGGGCTCGATCGTCTGCCCGGCCTTCCCCGCCACCGGCCGGTCGGTCTATCTGGGGCACCTGTTCGTCGGCGACACGTTGCTGAGCGAGTCCGGCCTGCAGAACCACCCGCTGACACCGATGACCGATCCGGACCTCCGTCGCTGGCTGGCGCAACAGACCGACGGGGCGGTCGGGCATGTGGCGTGGCCGACGGTCGCCGCCGGCAGCGAGGCGATCGCCGCGGCCCTCGCCGAGCAGGGCGAGACCGGTCGTGTGCTGGTCATCGTGGACGCCGTGCGCGACGAGGACCTCCGGGCGATCGGCGCGGCGGCGGACGGGGCGGCTCTGCTAACCGGCGGCTCGGGCATCGCGCTCGGCCTGCCCGAGAACTTCCGACGCGCGGGCAAGCTCGCCGGCAACGCCGGCACCTGGCGCGGCGAAAGTGGCCCCGCCGTCGTGCTCTCCGGATCCTGCTCGGCCGCCACGCGTGCTCAGCTTGCCGCGCATCGCGGACGAGGCACGATGATCGAGCTGGTGGCCGACGAGGTTCTCGCGCACCAGGTGGACGCGGCGGACATCGCGACGCGACTGCTGGCCGCGGACGGCCTGCCCGTCGCCTACAGCTCGGACGCACCCGAGGCGGTGCGCGCGGTGCAGGCGCGCCACGGCCGCGACGCGTCGGCCAACGCCTTCGAGACGCTATTCGCCGACATCGCCCGGCACGTGGTTGCCGGGGGCGCGAAGCGGCTGATCGTGGCGGGCGGCGAGACGTCCGGCGCCATCGTGGATGCCCTGGCGCCGGACGAACTCGGCATCGGGCCCGAGATCGACCCCGGCGTTCCGGCGCTGCGCGCAGGCCCGAGCCTGGTGATCGCGCTGAAGTCGGGAAATTTCGGCGCGCCGGATTTCTTCGTCAAGGCGGCGGACGTGCTGGCAAGCGCCCCCGGCGCGCCGCGAGCCGACTGATCGAGGGCCTCGTCACCGGTCATCGTCACGAGAGAACCGGTCGTACAGAGGGCGTATAGGATGGATACCACCCATAGCCGCGCCACAGGAGACATCGCCATGCCCACTGTCGACCCCACCCGGCGTACCGTCCTGCTTGCCGGCGGTGCGCTGCTCGCCACCGGCTACGGCGGCGTGATCGTGCCCGCTCATGCCGACGAGGTCGCTGCGACCCCGACGATGCGGGGCGGATCGAACAACTACCGCCCGGGCGCACCGATCGTCCAGCGCATCGGGGGCGGAGGCTTCCTGATGACCGGCAGCGTGCGTCGCGCGGGTGACGGGGCACCACTGGCCGGCCGTCGCATCCAGGTCTGGGCGCACACCACCGAGGGGCATGAGCGCGATCCGGAAAGCCACGGCGCGACGCTGACCGGTGACGACGGCCTGTTCCAGCTCGACATGCCGCAGATCGTGCCCGCCTTCGGACAGGCACACGGCCACCTCGCCTACGACCCCGATCTCGACGATGCGAGCTTCGAGACGGTGTTCCTCCGACCCGTGATGGCGAGCGCGAACGAGAAGACGCTGCACGTCGACTTCGTGCTTCGGCCGGCTTGAGCGCACGCCCGGCCACACGCTCGACACTGATCTGGGTCGGCCTCGCCGCGGCACTGGTCGTGCCCCTCGCCGTTTCCGCCACGAGCCCGCTGCTCGCCTGGCGTGAGCCGGTCTACGTCGCCGCCGGCCTGGCCGGCGTGATCGGGCTCTGCCTGCTGCTCGTCCAACCCTTGCTCGCCGGTGGCGCGCTGCCCGGACTGACCGCTCGACGGTCGGCAAGCATCCACCGCGTGATCGGCGTCGCGTTGGTCGCGGCGGTGCTCGTGCATGTCGGCGGCCTGTGGCTCACCAGCCCGCCGGACGTCGTCGACGCCCTGCTGTTCCGGTCCGCCACCCCGTTCTCGATCTGGGGCGTGCTCGCGATGTGGGCCGTTACCGGCACCGCCCTCCTCGCCCTGACGCGACGTCGAGTGCCCGTGCGCACGTTGCGCGTCGCGCACACGACACTCGCCGCCGTCACCGTGGCGGGCACCATCGCGCACGCCCTGCTGATCGACGGCACGATGGGCCAGCTGTCGAAGGTGATGCTCTGCGTGCTGGTGGCGACCGCAACCGCAAGAGTGATCCTGATCAAGAAGGCGTGGCGCGCGCGAGCCGGCACACCCGCACGAGCTCCGACACGCTAGCCTGGGCGCACGACACGTCCGCGACACCCTTGACGATGAGCGATCTTCACCGAGGTCTGCACGAAACGCTGATCACGCGTGCCCTCGCCGAACGGCTCCAACGACTGGACGCGTCGCTGACCGCGGACGAGCGGCCAATGCGGCGGGAAGAGGCAGGCGATCGCCTGGCCCTCCACCTGTCCCGCTGTCTGGTGAGAGCGATCGACAGTCTCCCCGAGAAGGAACGCGTCGTGCGCGGTGTCGAACTCGCGCAGCGGGTCATCGATCAGATCGAGCTGGCGACGAAGCACGACGCTCGGTCGGACGATGCGCCCACTGACACCGGACACGTCCTGCACGCGATCCTGAAGACGCTGCCGAGCGGGCAGCTCGAGACGATCGGCCTTCCCCTGACCCCATTGATCGACACGACCCTCCTCACCAACGCACCGGGGGAACCCCGTGTCGGCAAGGAGATCGCTGCCGAGATCGCGTCGGCGGACCGCATCGACATCGTCATGGCCTTCGTGCGGTTCAGCGGCATTCGCCCACTTCTCGAGGACCTGCGTCGTCACACCGCCGCCGGCCGCGCCGTTCGTCTACTGACGACCATCTACACCGGTTCGACCGAAGCCGCGGCGCTCGACGCACTCATCGAAGCGGGTGCGGCGGTGCGTGTCTCCTACGACACGTCCCGAACGCGCTTGCACGCAAAGGCCTGGCTCTTCCACCGGCGTTCCGGGTTCTCGACCGCCTACGTAGGCTCGTCCAATCTCACGCAGATGGCGCAGGTCGACGGGCTCGAATGGAACGTCCGTGCGTCCGCTGCCCGAAACCCCGACGTCGTCGACAAGGTTCGGGCGGTGTTCGAGTCCTATTGGCAAGATCCCGACTTCGTGGCGTACGACCCGTCCGAGTTCACCCGCCGACTCGACGGAAAGCGCGGCACCGGCGGAATCACGCTGCCACCGACCGAACTGCATGCGCGGCCCTTCCAATCGAGACTGCTGGAGCAGATCGCGCTGGCCCGTGCGCGAGGCTTCCATCGCAACCTGCTCGTCGCCGCGACCGGCACGGGCAAGACCGTCATGGCCGCGCTCGACTACGCCTCGCTGATCGATGACGGTCGACGACCCACCCTGCTGTTCGTCGCGCACCGCCGGGAGCTCCTGGAGCAGGCGCTCGCGACCTTTCGGCACGCCCTGCGAGACCCATCCTTCGGCGAACGATGGGTCGGCGGCACGAAGCCCGTTCGCTTCGAGCATGTGTTCGCTTCCATACAGACCTTGCGCGAGGAGACGCTGGAGCACCTCTCGCCGACTCATTTTCAGGCGGTCATCGTCGACGAGTTCCATCACGCCGCCGCCGATTCCTGGGCGCGGCTTCTCGATCACGTCGACCCGGAGGAGCTGCTCGGTCTGACGGCGACACCGGAGCGAGCTGACGGCGTCTCCGTGCTCGACCGCTTCGATGGCCGTATCGCTGCCGAACTCCGACTGTGGGACGCGATCGACCAGCAGCGACTTGTCCCGTTCAGCTACTTCGGCGTCGCCGACGGGACGGACCTCAGACAGGTCCCGTGGCAGCGTGGTCGCGGTTACGACGTCGAGAGCCTGACGAATGTGCTCACGGCGAACGATGCCCTCGCCCGTCAAGTGCTCGCCACCCTCGACTCGCATGTGCCCGACGTTCACACCGTGCGAGCCCTGGGTTTCTGCGTCAGTGTCGCGCACGCCCGTTTCATGGCCAGGGTCTTTACCGAGTCCGGGTTGGCGGCGACCGCCGTCTGGTCGGACACGCCAGCCGGCGAGCGGGAGGCCGCACTTCGCGGGCTCGCCGCCGGCTCGATCCGCGTGTTGTTCTCCGTCGACCTGTTCAACGAAGGCGTGGACGTACCCAGCGTCGACACCTTGCTGATGCTGCGGCCGACGCAGAGCGGCACGCTGTTCCTGCAGCAGCTCGGCCGCGGACTTCGCCAGCACGACGGCAAGCGCCTCTGCACCGTGCTCGACTTCATCGGCCAGCACCGACGGGAGTTCCGCTTCGATCAGCGCTTCGGCGCGTTGCTCGGCGGAACACGCCGCGAGGTACAGCAGCAGATCGAGGCCGACTTCCCGTTCTTGCCGAGCGGCTGTCATCTGTCGCTCGACCCGGTCGCCCGTGACGTGGTGCTGAACAGCGTACGGAACGCCCTCCCGGCCAACTGGCCCGCACGCGTGAAGGAGCTTGCCGGCCTGGCGGATCCGAGCATCACGCTCGCGGCCTTTCTCGATCAGTCGGGGCTCGAGCTCGACGACCTGTACGGCAACCATCGGTGCTGGAGCGACCTTCGTGAAGCGGCGGCGCTCGACGACAAGCGGGCGGGCCCGGCGGAAGTGCCGCTCAGGCGCGCCATCGGACGCCTGCTGCATGTCGACGACGGTGAACGCCTGTGTCGCTGGCGAGCGTGGCTCGCGGAGCCCGTGGCTCTCGACATCGACGACCTTGCCACGCACGACCACCGCCTGTTCCGCATGCTGGTGGCCAGCGTCGTCGATCAGGCAGCCAGCAAAGGCACGAGCCTGAAGGACGGCTGGTCCCTGCTGATCGCCCATGACCGCGTGCGCGCCGAGCTCGTCGAACTCCTCGACGTGCTGAACTCACGCCAGACTCACGTCGATCTGACGCTCGCCACCCGACCCGAGATCCCCTTGCGCATTCACGCCCGCTACACCCGCCGGGAGATACTCGCCGCCTGCGGCGTCGGTGACGGTGCGACCGTCGGCGCCTGGCAGACCGGTGTCTACCGGGTCGAGGACGCCGACACCGATCTGCTCGCCTTCACGCTCGACAAGACGGGCGGCGGCTTCTCACCGACCACGCGCTATCGCGACTACGCCATCAGTCGGACGCTTCTCCACTGGGAAAGTCAGAACGTCACGCGCGAGGACAGCGACACCGGCCTTCGGTACCGCGAGCACGCCGGGCGCGAGGGCGCCATCCTGCTGTTCGCCCGAGAGCGCGCCGACGACCGCGCGTTCTGGTTCCTGGGACCGGCGCGCTACGTGTCCCACGAGGGCGAGCGCCCGATGGCCATCACCTGGCGCCTGCAACATCCGCTGCCGGCCGATCTGTATGCCAGCTTCGCCGCCGCGGTGGCGTGAGCGAGGTACCGGACGGTACAGGCAGGCACGTCGGGTATCGGGAAAGACAGACGTACGTAGCCGGCTCCTTCGACCTCACGAGCGCACTGCGTGATCTCGAGCCATCGTCGTTCCACGTCGATGTCGACCCGACAGCCCTCGGCGTACTGCTCGAGAGCTTCGTACTCGAAGAGCTCATGCGATCGTTGCCACTTCAGGCAGACCGCTGTCGGCTACGGCACTGCAGCGACCTGTCGCGAAAACGCGAGATCGACATCATCGCGGAGATTCGTGACCGCTTGGTCGCGTTCGAGATCGAGGCGGGCCGCTCAGTCTCGGCGAAAGATTTGAAACACCGGAAGTGATCACGGTTTCCCGACGACTCCGGGAGCATACTGCGACCCACCCCGGCGCGCGTTCGTGAACATCGCGATGGCGGCCGGGAATGCGCACGGACGGACTCCCGCGCGACACGTCCCTTCACCTGTGTAGCTCGCCCGTACGCGAGTCGCCGACCTCCGGAGCGCCGATGGATCAGCGCAAACCCGGTCAAGCCGTCCGATTGCTCGGCTGCTTGTTCGTGGCTCTTCAGTGCACGTTGGCCGCGCCCGGATCGGCGAACGCTCAGGCGTACTGCCCCGACAACCTCGAGCAGACGCCGTCGACGCTGCCCTGTGGTGGAAGCACCGCCGACGCCAGGCTTGCGATTCCACCTGAGCGCGACGCCGGTGCCGCGCCCCGCGGCACCGGCCCACGCACGACGCTGGGGAATCCGGTCAGCGTCGTCACCGGCACCAAATTCCAGGAAGCACTCGATTTCGCGATTCCCGGGTCGACACTCTCGTTCCGGCGTCACTACTCGAGCGCCATCGTCGACGAGAACATCGGTCTCGGCTTCGGCTGGCGCCACACCTTTGCGGTAACCGTCCGTCGTACGGCCCGTGACTCTCTGGAGATCGCAGACAGTCGCGGGCGGCGTGTCATCTTCGCCCCTGTCGACAGCGACGGCGTCGAGGAGTCACAGCGATTCACCAGCCTCACGCCGCACGACGGCTACCTCGAGCGCGTCGAATCGACAAGCGAGGACGGTGAGGGCCAGCGATACATCCTGTGGCACGTCCCCGACGGCCGCACGCTTCGCTTCCACGGCAGCTATCTCGTCCGGATCGAGTGGCCCGATCAGCGAAGCCTGGCGCTTCGGTACGTGAAACGACGGCTCGCGTCGGTCAAGGACGAAACCGGCCGCACGCTGCATCTCGAGTACACCTCGGGGACGCTCGGGCTCGCCGACTATGAACGGTCCGACTTCCAGTCCCAGCCTGGACATCTCACCGCGGTCGAGCTTCCGGACGGCACGCGAATCGGGTACGACTACGATGGCGAACGCAACCTCGTTCGCGCGCGCTTTGCCGACGGCACGCATCGACGCTACCACTACGAGCACGGGCTCTGGCCCAACCATCTGACGGGCCTCACCGAGCGCACCGGCCAGCGGATACGTACCTGGGACTACGACGACGGCGGTCGTGCGACGCTGTCCGAGAGTGCCGAGGGTGTCGAACGCGTCTCCCTTCGCCATGAGCCCCCGGACACGGTCGGTGAGATCGGCCGAACCCTCGTCACGGCCAGCGATGGCGCACAGAGCGTCTACACCTGGCGCCGCGATCCGCGGGACGGACGCTCGCAGCTTCTGTCGTCGCGAGGCGCGGGGTGCGCCACCTGCCCCGCTACCGACCACGACTACGTGTACGACGCAGCCGGCCGACTGGCGAGCGAAACCCGATTCGACGATCGCGGCGCGCCGATGCGAGTAATCCACCACGCTCACGACGAACTCGGACGTCTCGTCGACACCTATGTGACGGCTGCCGACGGCTCGAGCCGGCTCGTCGTTCGCTACGAGTATCAGGGCACGAGCGCGAAGCCGACCCGCATCGCTCGACCGAGCGTGAACGAAGCTGGCGAACGCATCGTCGAGGTCGAGCGCGACGCGGGCGGGCGCGTGGTCGCGATCCTGGAGCGAGGATTTGCGCCGACCGAGACCGGCTACGCGCCGATCGAGCGGCGGTCCAGGTTCGAGCACGACGTGGACGGAGGTCTCGTCGCCATCGACGGACCGCGCGAGGATGTCGACGACAACGTTCGGCTCGAGCGTGACGAGCACGCGCGCCTCGTGGCGATTCACCCACCGGCAGCCCCGTCGATTCGCTTCGACGAACCGGACGCCCTCGGCCGACCGACAGAAGTGCGCATAGGGACCGCGAGCCCCTACCGGCTCGAGTACGGCGCTCATGGACAGGTCAGGCAAGTGTCATGGCGCGGGCTGAACATTCGACAGGAGCACGATGCCGAGGGCCGGCCGATCGCCACCGTCGATACCGACGGCAGACGCACCGCACTCGACCGTGATGCTGCCGGTAGACCGCTGCGCTTGACCGACGACATCGGTCGAGTATCGACTCTCGAGCATGACGCGGAGAGTCGAGTGCTCGAACGCACGCTACAGGGCCCCGACGGCGATCTCGTGCGTTCCCTCTCTCACGTCCTGGACGCTCGAGGACGCCCACGCGTCGCGATCGAACGCGAGCAGCGGCCGGGCGGCAATGCCTGGGCGGTTCGCGAGACAGCGTTCGAGCACGACGTGTACGGACAGCTCGTCGGTGCCGTGGATGTCGCGAGCGGTGCGAGGACGACGTACCTCCACGATCCGCTCTCCCGCCGCTCGAGCAGGATTGCCGCCGACGGGACACGGACGCGTCACACCTACGATGCGCTCGGTCGGGCGACGTCGTTCACCGACCAGCGCGATTCCACGACCACTTTCCTGGCCGACGATTTCGGTCGAGTCGTGCGGTACGAAAGTCCGGACACCGGCGTCGAGCGCTACACCTACGATGCCGCCGGCAATCGCCTGCGGCGCGAGCTGGCGAATGGGCGCGTCACTGCCTACGCCTGGGATGCTGCCGGAAGGCTCGTCGAGCGTCGCGATGATGACGACACTGCCCGCTGGCGGCATGATCCGACGAACGGTCGGTTGGTAGAAGCCCGCAACAAGACAAGCATCGAGCGTTTCGCCCATGATGGCGAGGGGCAGAAGACGCGCCACGAACGCGAGATCGACGGACGAAACCACGTAACGAGTTGGGAGTACGATGACCGAGGACGTGTGACGGTCAAGCGTCTCCCCGATGGGCAGCGTCTTCGCTACCACTATCACGAGATGGGCGCGAATCGGGGCACGCTTCGGGCCATTACCCGAACCGCTCTGATGGGACTCGCGCACGTCGTCGTCGGCGAGATCGATCTCGATGCGCGCGACGGGGCAAGCAGCCACCTTGCGCTCGACGGCCGTCGCACGACCGCCTCGTTCGACCGGACTGGCCGGCCACTCACGCTCGACATCGATCGCACGATCGGTATCGAGTACACCTTCGACCACGCCGGCCGGATCGCGGGAATCGACGAGAACGGCGCGCTCCAGCGCTATGGCTATACATCGGGCCGTCTGAGCGTCGCCGATACCCTGACCGGCCACTACCGCTACGCCCATGACGCGGCCGGCAATCGCATCAGTCGCGACGTACGCCACGCCGACGGTCGCGAGGATTCCGAACGTCTCCACTACGCGGCACCGGGCGACGGCAATCGTCTCGTCGAACGCTTCGGCGTCGAGACAGGAGAAGCGCTTCGGTACCGATACGACGCTCATGGCTCGCCGGTCGCGGCAGGGACGCTTCGCTATACCTACGACGCCGCTCGCCGCGCTGTCAGCGTGCGCCGCAACGATACCCTTGTCGCTCGCTACGGGTACAACGCGTTCGGAGAACGCGTCACCAAGACCGTCAGCGACGCGAACGGCCAGACGATCACCACGCACTTTCTTTACGACGGTCCCACGTTGACGGCGGAAATCGTCGAGACCGGGACGCGATACGTCCACTACGTCCATCTTCCGAACCACCGCCCCGTCGCGAAGATCGCGGGTCGCGAGATGTACGCCATCCACACCGATCACCTCGGCGCACCTCGTCTGGTCGGCGACGCGGCGGGCGACATCGTCTGGCGCGCTCGCTACACGCCGTTCGGGAAGGCGATCGTCGATGTCGATCGCACGGCACAGCCGCTCCGCCTGCCAGGCCAGTACGCCGATGCCGAGACCGGCACGCACTACAACTATCTCCGCGACTACGACCCTGCAACCGGGCGCTACCTGACGAGCGATCCGATCGGACTCAAGGGTGGAACAAACATTTATGCCTACGTGGGTGGTCGACCGCTGACCGCGACAGATCCGCGCGGTCTCGTCCCCCTCCTCCTGGCGATTCCCGCAGGCAGTGCCTTCGTGAGCTGGCTCGGCGGGGCCTTGGCGGTCACGCCCGTCGGTGCGGCTGGTGGCGTTGCACTGGTCGCGCTTGCCGGCGTCTACTGGCACGTCGACAACGGCGGGGTCGAGTCGTCCTTCGAGGCCTCGTTCGGTCGTAAGGCGGACGAGGCGGAATACGACATCGCACTCGCTTCGCTTCGCCGATTCTCCCCCGGACTCGACGAAACCCGCTTCCTGAGCTGGAACGGCACCTGGGGCAGCTACTTCCAGATCATCCAGGAGCTGGAAAGCGCGCAGCGCGCGTACATCGCGCAACACGAACGCTTCCACCGGGAACATCCGGGTATCTGCACGCCGTTCACAGACCTGCAGCTCTACGACGAGGCCGTGGACTCGGTGCGGGAGTTCGACGAGGCCCGTCGCCTGGCCGCCGACGGCACGGCGACCGGCTCCGGCGTGCTGGCGAATCCGGAGCGCGATCCGAACGAGAATCGCGACGCGAACCCACCGCCATCGCCGACGGACGACTCCACTCCCGCGCCGACGCCATTCCCGGCCACGGATCCGACCACCGACGTGACAGGTACGGATCTGCCCGTCGCCGAGCAAGGCGACAGCAGCACCTCGTTCCCTGCCACCGACGCCCCCGACGCATCGATTCTACTGAGCGAAGGCCACAAGCCGCCGACGCTCAGGCCAGGAGACACGCGTTCCGACACGCGGCACAATGCCTTGCGGCAGGCAAAGATCGCGAACGGCGTTCCAGTGTCGGCTCAGCCTCTCGAAACGATCTATCCGAACACGCCGGAAGGTCGAGAGCAACAATTGGACGCACGCAACGTCCTGCTATACGTGTACGTCAATTCTCGAGGGCAGCGGGTCTACATCCGTGAGGACAAGGCTGCAACTTACGGCGGGGACGGAACAGGCGATCAGGATCCACACTTCAACGCGGGTCTCGATGGCAGAGACCTGCGGCAGCATCACTTTTTCGGCCCTCGATGATGACACCGCGAATATTTCACGACGACGGCACAGCCCCTGAATGGTATGTCGGTCCTCCCGTATCCAAGCCGGTGCTTATGCTGGCCAAGTCGATTCGTTCTGAACGGGAGTACCAAGCCGATCCGAATGCTGCCGCGCACGGGCTAGAACTCGCACGGCGAGCAACCAGCTGCGTCAAGGGTCGCCCGTTCGTCTTCTTCGTAACCCCTTCCCCCGAGCTTCGCAGCAGCGTACGCACGAAGAAGGGGCTGCTCTGGGACTACCCGGACATGAAGGAGCTGGATGCGCGGCATGGGGAGGTGGATGCAGACGAAAAGTACTCGTCCCTGACATCCCTGATATGTTTGGAAAAATACGGTTTCTGCGACCCGAACTCGTTCATCGGGAACTGGCGCCAGAGCGTCTTGCTCGTCTCTGATCTTTCGATCGACGAGCTGTTTTCGAACACGCCGTCGTGGGTGCACACGACGTCCAAAGGCGGCATTCCGCTAGACTTCGAGCAAATGTTCTCCGACCTCGAGCGGCTGTCGAATACCGCTGTTCTGAGATACCTCGCTGCCTACAACGGAAGGGACGAAACCATAGCCGCGGTCGGACACGAGAACCTACTGAACGCCAGAGCCATCGATTGCCTGAACCGCCTCGGTTGACGTTTTGCTTTGCTCGAAAGGCGGCCCGAAATCCGTGCGCCCCGCGCTCTGTCAGACGGGCGGGCGGCGCCCGCTGGCTATCGTGTCTTCAGGCGACACGCGCAGCAGCTCGGTGCAGATGACCACGTTCACGAATTCCTGCCTGCGGGACTTGGCGGCCAGTCCCCGGCAACGAACTCGGCGATACTAGGCCCAACCGCGCCCGGTCCGCGCGAACTTCAGACCGGCCTCCCCGATGAATGCTTCTTTCGACTCGCTCGACAGCGCCCCCTGGGGCCAAATCGACGCGGACCTCTTCCAGTTCAGTACGACGTCGCTGCGTGACCTGCACCTCGCGCTGATGCTCGCCGTCGACCACGCCGCGGTGCTGTCGCCGGCACTTCTCGTGGACAAGAGGTCTACATCCGCGAGGATAAGGCTGCCGTCTACGGCGGAGACGGGTCAGGCGATCAAGACCCTCATTTCAACGCCGGCCTTGATCCAGAGAAGCTTCTTCAGCATCACTACTTCAGCCCATCAGCGTGAGCAGCGTGTTAACAGTCCTTGGTAGCGGTGAAGCGCCCGAACCGTTCATCGGTCCCGCTGTAGCGCGGCCCCTACTGTTGCTGACGAAGTCGATCCGGTCTGAAGAAGCGTATGACGAAGACCCGGACGCATATATTCGTGGCGTCGAGCTCATACGACGGGCAACAGACTGCGTGGCTGGTCGCCCCTACGTTTTCGTCACGAGTGCACGCCCGGGTTTGCGCAGCCGCGTTCGGTCGAAAAAGGGACTGCTCTGGGATTACAGGGACATGAAGAGCCTGGAGGCGCTTCATGGCGAGCTGGCGTGGGACAACAACTACACGTCTCTCACGTCGCTAGTTTCGCTGGAAGGCTACGAGTTCACGGACTCGAAGACGTTCATCACGAACTGGACCAGAAGTGTACTGCTCGTGTCCGATCTCTCGATCGATCAGCTATTTCCCATCACCCAGCGGTGGGTACGGGAGAAGGTGCGAGGGACCGTCGCACTCGATTTCAACCAGATGTTCGCCGATCTTGAACACCATCCGGGCACTGTTGCGTTGAGATACTTCGTGGCGGACAACGGGGGCGATGAAAGCTTCGCGATCGTAGGCCACGAGGAGATTCTCGACGCCTCGACCATCGATTGCCTGAACCGCCTCGGTTGACGTTTTGCTTTGCTCGAAAGGCGGCCCGAAATCCGTGCGCCCCGCGCTCTGTCAGACGGGCGGGCGGCGCCCGCTGGCTATCGTGTCTTCAGGCGACACGCGCAGCAGCTCGGTGCAGATGACCACGTTCACGAATTCCTGCCTGCGGGACTTGGCGGCCAGTCCCCGGCAACGAACTCGGCGATACTAGGCCCAACCGCGCCCGGTCCGCGCGAACTTCAGACCGGCCTCCCCGATGAATGCTTCTTTCGACTCGCTCGACAGCGCCCCCTGGGGCCAAATCGACGCGGACCTCTTCCAGTTCAGTACGACGTCGCTGCGTGACCTGCACCTCGCGCTGATGCTCGCCGTCGACCACGCCGCGGTGCTGTCGCCGGCACTCAATCTCGATCAAGTGCGCGTCGAACTCGAACGCATCGGCTGGAAAGAGCCGCTCGACGACGAGCGCCTGCAGGGTGCGCTGGCGGCGCTGACGGGCTGGGGCCTGCTCGAGGCGACGCAGGACCACGCGGCGCACTATGCCACCCCGGAAGAGTTCGAGCGGCGCAACTTGCAGTGGTCGCCGACGCGAAAGGGCGAGGCGGCCGTCGCAGGCGTGCTGCGTGCCCTCGAGGTGCTGTCATCTTCGGTCGGGCTCCAGTCGGCTGTGCTCGACGCGATCGGTGACGCGCTCGACGACCTGGTGCGTGCTCTCGGGACCGACGACGCCGGTATCGACGCCCCTCGACTGCAGATCCGCCTGCGCGAACTCGAGGGCCACCTTCAGGCGCTGGTCGAATCCATGCGGCGCTTCAACGCCCACCTGCAACGACTGGTGCGCGAGGACGCGAGCGATGACGCCCTGTTCACCGAGGTCAAGCAAGCGACGATCGGTTACCTGCAAGACTACGTCGACGGGGTGGAACGCCCCCGCGCGCGGGTCGCGACACGACTTGCGGCGCTGCAGGCGCGTGGGCTGGATCGGCTCTATCGTCACGCGCTCGCGGGCGCGAACCTCGCACCCCTGATCGACCGCGATCCGGGGCCGGCGTGGATCGCCGAGCGCGCGCGGCGCATGCAGGCGCTGGAGGAGTGGTTTGCCCCTGCAGACGACAGCGAACCCCGCATCGCGCAGCTGCTGGAGGTGGCGCGCTCGGCCATCATCGAGTTGCTCCGGGCGATGGAGCGACGGCTGGATGCACGCCGACGGTCGACGTCGGTCGCCTACGATTTGCGGTGCCTCGCCGACTGGTTCGACACGGCCGACAGCGACGAGCAGGCGCACCGCCTGTTCGCGGCCGCGTTCGGCTTGTGGCCCTCGCGTCACGCACACCGTGGCGCCGGCGACGACGTGCTGCGCCTGCCGCACACGCCCTGGCAGGACGCCGAGCCGGTGGACGTGGAGCCCGCCCTGCGGCGCAGTGGCTCGCTCGCGATCACCGGTCGGGACGCACGGGTCGGCGACCCGTCGGCACTGGCGGCGGAGCGCCGTCGCCGACAGGCCGAGGCGCTGGCCTCGCGTTCCGCACTGCAGCGGCTGCTGGACACGGGTGGGGCGACCACGCTGGGGGAACTGGCCCCGCGGATCGACGACGATGCGCGCTTCCGGGAGCTGCTGCGGCTGCTCGCGACCGCGCTGAACGCGGCCCCGTCCGCCGACGGCACCCACCGCGCGCTGTCGGCGGACGGACAGGTGGAAATCGTGCTGCGTGCCCTGCCCGGTGCAGATGCGATCGTCATGCATACCTCACGCGGAAAGCTGGAAGCGCCCGACTGTCACGTCGACATCTGCGTGGCAGGGTCCGATCCCGCCGCCGTCCGGTCGAGCAAAGGTCGGGATGACGCGCGCGTGGCGGTGAACGGTGGCTGAGCGCCTCGACGACGCCTTGCGCGGCGAACGAGGCGAGGCGATCAGGCACCTGCTGGCCACACCCTGGCTCGACATCACCGCCTCTCCGGCACCCACACGACTCGCGATCCGACACGCCGAATGGTTGATCGAGTGGTTTGAAAATGTCTGCGGCTGGCGCCTCGAAGTCGATGCGCCGGCCGGCTTCGCGAGGCTCTACAAGCGATCCGCGAACCCTGACAGTAGCCGACCGCTGCGCCGTCCGCGCGGCGAGCGTGCCCCGTTCGATCGTCGCCGCTACCGCCTGCTGTGCCTGGTCTGCGCTGTGCTGGAGCGCCACCCGGTCACCACGATCGGCCTGCTGGCCGATGGGCTGCGCGCGGAGGCTGCGCTCGACACCACCTTGCGACGCGAGCGCGCGGCGATCGTCGACGTGCTGCACGTGCTCAGGGGTTGGGGGGTCATCGCCTGGCGAGCCGGCGACGTCGACGCCTGGCTCGACGACGAGACCAGCAACGCCATCCTGCAAGCCGACTCCCACCGACTGCACTCTCTCCTCGCGTCGGCGATCACGCCCGGCCGCATCGACGCGGCGCTCGCGGGCGACACGACGGAGGCGATCGTCGCCCTGTTGGCGGAACCTCGCTACGGTGACGCCCCGGACGACCCGGCGGCGACCCCGGACGCGCAGCGGCTGCGCTTCACCCGGCACGCCCTCGCCCGTCGCACGCTCGACGATCCGGTAGTGCACCTCGAGGACGAATCCCGAACAACCGTGGACTACCTGGAGAATCCCGCCGGCAGGCGCTGGCTGCGAGAGCATGTGGAGGCCGCAGGCTTCGCGCTCGAGGAGCGTCGTGAAGGGCTGCTCGCGATCGATCCGGACGCCATCGCCACCGATCTTCGCTTTCCGGGACCGAGCGGCACCGCCGCGCAGGTCGCTTTGATGCTCATCGACGCGCTCTCAGGCACGGCACCGATCGATGCGGCGAGAACGCGCGCGTCGCGAACGCTCGGCACCCTGTCCGCTCCCGAGCTCGATCGCTTCATCGCGTCCCGACTGCAGCGTCACACCGGGTGGGCGCGCATGCACCGGGAGGGGGAAGGACCTCGCCACCTCGTCCGCGAGGCGGTCGATCTGCTCCGTCGCTTCGACCTGGTGCGCACCGACGAGGACGGCCGGGTACATGCGCGCCCTGCACTCGCGCGCTACCGTGTCGTCGAGTCCGAGAAGACCGTCGGGGCGAGCGCCGTGAACACGCCCGGGCGTCGGCGCCGTGTCGTGCCATCCGCCGGGTCGGGTTCGAGCGTGCCGCGCGACGACGACGGCGACCTGCACACGCAAACCCAGATGGACCTGCTGTGACCGAGACGAGACCCTCCGACACCCAGCGCTGGCGACCGACACGCGCCGGCCTCGTCAACGTCTGGCGCTACTGGGACGAAACCTTCCGCTTCCACGGCGGTCGCTTGTTGCTACGCGGCCCCAACGGCTCCGGCAAGTCCCTCGGACTCGAGCTGCTGATGCCGTTCCTGTTCGATGCCAATGCAAGCCCGGGTCGCCTGACCTCGGCCGCCAAGTCGCGCGGCGGTCTGTTCGATCGTGTCATGGCCGGACACGGCGGTACGACGCGTTCGGGATTCGCCTGGATCGAATTCGAACGGGGAGAGGACTGCTTCACCGTCGGCGTGCGGCTACGCGCCTCCGCGCAGACGCGCAAGGTCGAACCGGCGTTCTTCACGACTGATCAGCGCATCGGCGATACCCTGCATCTGCTGGACGAGGCGCGCACGCCGCTCGGACGCAAGCAGCTGATCGAGGCGATCGGCGAGCACGGAGCGGTGCATGCCACAGGCCAGGAACATCGCGCCGCGGTTCGTCGCACGCTGTTCGCAGGCTTCGGTGAGGCGCGCTACGATGCGCTGATCGTCGCGCTGCTGGCGCTCCGCAAGGAAAAGTTGTCGCAGAACCTCGACCTGGCGAAGATGTCCGAGACACTCGGCGAAGCGCTCGCACCGCTGGAAGAGCAGGATCTGGCCGCCGTCGCCGAAGGGTTCGAGCGGCTCGATCGGCGCCGGGGCGACCTCGAGACACTGGAGCGGGAACTCGCGCTGATCAACCGACTGGCGGCCCGTCGCCGACGCTACGCGCGCACCGTCTGCGCGCGAACCGCCATTTCGGTACGCGAGGCCGAGACCCGACGCGACGGCGTGACGCGTGCGCTGCGTGAGGCAGAGACACGACTCGAGACCGCGCGCGAGCACCTGGCGACCCTCGAGGACCGCGGTGGCATCGCCCGCGAGCGCCTCGCCGACATCGATGCCGAAAGCGACGCGATCAAGTCGAGCGAGAGCTACAAGGAAGGTGCGCGGATCGACGACCTGCAGCGCGAGGCTGACGCGGCGCGTTCGCGGGCGGACGCGGCACGTCGGACTGCGGCAGAGTTGCTGGAACGCGCCGAACGCGATGGTACGGCACACGCACGTGCCGAAGAACGCTACCGAGAGGCGTCGACGAAGGTCGACGCGTCCACCCGCGACGCCCTGCTCATTGCACGGGACGCCGGGGCCGAGGACGTGTTCATCGCCGCCCTCGGGGAGCCGCCACCCGCGATGGGAGCCGAGCTGTCGGATATCGGGATGTCGGCCCCGCAGCCGGCAGCCGCGCCCGAACTCTCGCTGATACAAGCCTGGTTGGCCGCGCGCGACGACGGCATCGTGCAGGTACGCGCGACGCTCGCGGAGACGACGGCACGCGACGAGGCTCGGTCCAGGGATGTCGACCGGCTCGCCGACGAGGAACAGCTCCTCGAACGGCGAGCGCAAGAGAGCGACGCTGCCGGGGAACACCTGCTCGAGGCCCGTGGACAGTATGCGTACGAGGTGAATGCCTGGATCGCGGCATGCGCGACGGTGGATGTCGGGCGGTTGCGCGAGAGGCTGCCGCCGAACGAGGCGATCACACCCACCCGGGTAGCGGACGCCGTGGCCGAACACGAGCGCGAACTCGCCGCCGAGTTCGCGGTCGCGCAGCGGGACCTTCTCGCCCGCACGGATGCTGTGGCGCTGGAGCGCTCGGCACTGAGCGATGAACGAGACGCCCTGCGTGCCGATGTTCCGCCCACGGCGCCACCTCCCGAATGGCGCCGCCGCGACACGCGCTTCCTCGGGGCGCCCCTGTGGCAGCTTGTCGAAGTGCGCGACGGGATCGCTTCGGCCACCGTGGACCGGCTCGAGGCAGCGCTCACCGCCGCCGGCCTGCTCGACGCCCGCATCGCGCCGGACGGGCGCTTCGCCCTGGGCCAGGACGAAGCCGACACGCTGCTGCTCGCCGACGACACAGCGGCCACTGTCGTGAATGCCTCGCTCGCCGATCTGCTCGTGCCCGTACTGGACGGCGACGTGCCCGCTCCCGTCGTCGCCGCAGTGCTGAGGCGCGTCGCGATCCGCGCCAGCGCACTGCCGGAGCTCGGCGAAAGTCAGAACGAGGGCGAAGGCGAAGAGCAAGGCGAAGAGGATCTGATCATCGGTCGTGACGGAAGCTTTCGGGTCGGTGCCGCCACCGGACGGGGCCCGGAGCGCGCCGCGAGCTTGCTTGGCGCGGCCGCACGCGAACGGCGCAGGACTGGCCGACTGGCGGAACTCGAGATGTCGATCGGCATGGTGGACGCGGACATCGAGCGCTTGGCGCGCGAGGGCGAGTCGCTGTCTCGTCGCGCCGAGGCGGCGGCCGCCGAGTTCGCCGCACGGCCGTCGGGCGAGGCGCTGTCGGTGGCCGAACAGGACGTTCGCGATCACGGCGTGCGCGAAGAGGAGGCGCGCGCGCGCGCGCTCGAGGCACGCTCGCGACTGGCAGCGAGCGAAGAGGCGCTGCGCGCCAGTCGCCGCGCGCTGATCGCGGCCGGTGCGCGTCTCGACCTTCCCGTCGCAGCGGACGCACTGGACGAGCTGGCGAGCCGGACACAGGCGTTGCGCGCAGCGGTCGCCGCGCTCGAGCGCGAGCTGCAGTCCCGCGAAACGACCCTCCTCGGCGTGCGCGAGAGTGCCGAGCGTGCCGCCGAGAGCCGCGGCGACGCCAACGAGACGGGGCAACTCGCCGACCGCGCCGATCGAGATGCGCGCGACCTGCAACTGCGCTTCGAAACGCTGCGCGATGCAATCGGTCGCGGCTTCGAGGAACTGCTGAGTCGCCTGAAGACGTTGACACGCGACAAGGCCGACGCAACGTCCGAGCGCGAGGTGTGCGAGCGCGAAGCGCGGACCGTGACCGGTGAGATCGGCACGCTCGAGGAACGTTGCCGCCGTGCGAGCGTCGATCGGGACGAGGCCGAGCAGACGCGCCAACACGCCCACGAACGCTTCGGGCGGCTTCTGCAGGACGGAATGGCGATCGACGCCGACGTCACGCTCGCGCCGCTGGAGCCCGGCGTCACGGCGTCCCTGAATGCCGCCCGCGCGATGGGCCGCGAACTCGAACGCGAAAGCGTCGACGATGCCGCACTCGAGCGCGCCAACGGCGCCCTCCAGGAGACGCTGCACGAGGCGCGCCGTGGTCTCGGCGGACGGATCGACCTCGACGAACGCCTGACTGACGACGGCTGGCACCTGCTCGGGGCGATCGGCGACGGCGCGCGGCTCGCCATTCCCGCGCTGCGCGAGCGTGCGGCCGGCGAGCTCGAGAGAGGGCGAGGGGAACTCGCCGCGGAGGAGGAGGCGCTGTTCGAGCGCACGCTGGCAGGTTCCATCCGCCAGGCGTTGGCCAGCCGCATTCGCGGAGCCAATGCGCTGGTCGATTCGATCAACGCCCAACTCGACGGCGTGCGCACCGCCGCCGGCGGCGTCGGCGTTCGGCTGCGCTGGAACGTGGCCGAGGATCAGCCCGAAGCCGTCCGGGCGGCGCGCGACCTCTTGCTTCGCGACCCGGCCGGACTGAACGAACGCGAACGCGCCTCCCTGCAGGACTTCGTGCGTGCGCGGGTCGAACAGGCGAGGGCAGACCTCGAGCTACACGCGCCCTGGCAGGATCGCCTGCGCGAGAGCCTCGACTATCGCCGCTGGCACCGCTTCGGACTGCAGATCGCCCACCGCGACTGGGAAGGCTTGAAGCCCGCCACCGACCGGCTGCTGTCGCGTCTGTCCACGGGCGAGCGATCCATCGCACTGCACCTTCCCATGCTCGCCTCGATCGCCGCCCATTACACCGGCGAGGACGGCGTGCCTCTGCCGTGCCCACGCTTGATACTGCTCGACGAACTGTTCGCGGGCGTCGACGAAGTGAACCGTGCCCAACTGTTCGGCACGTTCACCACGTGGCAGCTCGATGCCATCTTCACCAGTGATCACGAATGGTGCGCCTACGCGTCCCTGGACGGCATCGCCATCCACTACCTGCACCCGGCAGGCGACGGCGAGCCGGTGACAACCACGCGCTTCACCTGGGACGGCGCAGAGCGCCTGCAGAGTGACGGGTGAGGCCACCGGCTCGGCTGCTCACGCCCGCTCTCGCTTGCCTGTGGCGTGAACTCGCGCGGCGGCTGGCGCGTGGCGATCGGCCCAGCTCCTTGCGGCTGACTGGGCTGGACGCCGCCGAACGGGCGGCACTGGCAGACCTGTTCGGCAGCGCACGCGCCATCGGGCCGCGCTACACCGTGCCGATCACCAGGTTGTCCGACGCCTGCGGCGTGGACGGACTGGACGAGCTGACGGGTATCGCCGAGGCGCTGTTCGGCCCGATCGACGATCGCTCGCTTGCGCGCGCCGCCGAGCGACGTGCGCGAGACGAATTGTGGTCGACGCTGCACGGCGCGTTGAGCGATTTACCTTCCGGCGCGGCCGCGACGGGTGTCGGGCAGGCTGGCGCGATCGAGCGCTTCGTCGCGGCACAGCGGCTCGCCGGCGTCGCTAGCGACGAGCTGGAAACGCGCCGGTACCGCTACCGTCAGCTCGTCGCCGTGCTCGAGCGCTTGCCGACGGCGCCACACAGGCTCGCGCCCTTCGCCGCCGAGGTGCTCGGCGACCCGCACGCGCTCGATGCCGATCGGGCATTGAGCAGACTATGTCTCGACGCCGTGCACGCCCTGCATGGCGCACCACTCGCGCGTGATGCCGCCACGCTCCGCGATGCTTGGGCGCACGTCGGCGTGAGCACGGACGCGGTGTCCTCGAACGTACTCGTTCTCGGCCTGACCGCCCCTCCGGGACACACGCTGCGCAACTGGCTGGAACAGCAACGCGAGGCGGCCGAGCCGGTCTGGCTGACGGCGCGTCAGCTGGCCCGCTGGCCACTCCGGGGGCGTGCCGTGAGCGATCGCGTGAGGGTCGTCGAGAACCCGTCGGTGATCGAAGCCTTCGCCGACGCTGCGCGCGTCGATCCGCCGATGGTCTGCAGCATGGGCCAACCGAGCGTGGCGGTCGCGCGCCTGGTCAGACAGCTGGCCCTCGGCGGCGCCCGCATCGAGCAGCACGCCGACTTCGACACCGCCGGCATTCGCATCACGCGCTGGTTCGCCCGAGAACTCGGCGCGGTACCGTGGCAAATGGACGAGGCGCATTACCGACGCGCGCTTCTGATGCAAACATCCGACGACGCGGCGTTCCGCCTGCCCCGGCTGAACGGCACGCCGGACGAGACACCGTGGAGCCCGGGCCTTCGCTCGGCGATGGCGGAGGCCGATGCGGTGGTCAGCGAGGAGCTGGTCGCCGCGAGCCTGCTGGACGCGGATTGAGCCGCGACTACTTCGCGCCGACACCGACGGTTCACGACGGCCCGTCGAAACCCTCGCCTAGAAGGCTGCGTTCAGCCGATAGTCAAGGCGCCGCCCGCTCGCACAAGCGGATGTAGTCCGCATCGTCGACGAGCTCGAGCCATTGCGTGGCGCCGCCCGGCTGTACGGCCACATGCGTCATCGGCGTGTCGGGAGCGGCGCCGTGCCAGTGCTCCACGTCGGCGGGGATCTCGACCACATCGCCGACCGACATGCGTCGCGCGCCGTCGCGGGTGGCCACGATGCCCTGGCCGGCGATCACGATCAGGATCTGTCCAACCGGATGCGTGTGCCACCCGGTGCGGCCGCCCGGAGGGAAGTTCACACGGAGCGTCTCGCAGGCGAAGCTGTCGGGACGGGCCAGCACTTCCATTTGCACCGGACCGGAGAAATACGCGTCTGGTGCGGGATTCGCCTTGATGTCGGTGGCGGCACGAAGGACGAGAGGGGCGATGGACATAGGAGCTTGACCGTTGGCGTGGCGTCGGTGCGCTACCCTAGCGCATCGACGATGAACGGACGCCCTTTGCTAGCCGTCATCGGGTCGCTGGCATGACGGGTCGGCGCAACGGAAATCACGAGCCATGACCGACGCAGCAACCGCGGCCAGACGAGTCGTCGCCTCCCTCGATTCCGCGGAGGACATCACGACCTTCTCCTGCAAGACCACGCTACCCGGGGACGCCCTGACGCTTTCCATCGAGAACGGCAGCCCGTTGCAGTGGCCCGTCACCGAGAGTCGTGCACGCACGCTCTTCTCGCTCAGTTCACCGGCACCGTTCGGGCAGGGGCGCGAGACCGTGCTCGACCCGACCGTGCGCGATGTCGGCGAGATCTCCGCGCGCAAGCTGCAACTCGATCGCAAGGTCTGGAACCGGACGCTTGCACCGGCGCTCGACGAGATGCGCGAGGCACTCGGCTTGCCGGCCGGACGACTCACCGCACGCGTCGACAAGTTGCTCGTCTACGGCCCCGGACAGTTCTTCAAGCCGCACCGTGATACCGAAAGGGCCGACGACATGGTCGGAACCCTCGTCGTGGTGCTGCCTTCCTCGCACAAGGGCGGCACGCTCGTGGTATCGCACCGCGAGGAGAACCGACGGTTCATCACCCGCGACACGCTGGCCCCCACGCTTCGCCTGTACGCGTTCTACGCGTCCTGCGAGCACGAGGTCCGACCGGTCACCGAGGGTTTCCGGATCGTGCTGAGCCACACGCTTCACTTTCGTGCCGCCGCGACGACTGATGCGCCCGAGACGAACGATGATCTTCGACGCGCGCTCGCCGACTATTTCGACCCGTCGGATCGGGCCAAGGACCGATATGGCAGACCCGTCGACAAGCTCGTATACCTGCTCGATCACGCCTACAGCGCCCGCAGTCTCGGGTGGAATCGGATGAAGTCCGTCGACCGTCCGCGCGCGCAGGCGCTGAAAGCCGTCGCGGCCGACATGAGTCTGCGAGCCCATCTCGCACTGGTGAGCGTCACGGAGACCTGGAGCGCGACCGTCGACGAGCCCCGTTACTACCGTGGCCGCGGACGGCGCCGGTACGCATCGCCGTACGATGACGATGACGATGACGACGGTGCCGGGCACCGGGATGAGGCAAACGCGCTGCTCGCGGAAACGCACTACGATCTGGAGGAGTTGATCGAACGCGGCGCGTCGCTCGATCACTGGCGCGACCCGGATGACCGGGCGGTGACATTGCCGGCCCTCGGTACCGACGAGGACGAGCTCTGCTGGACACTCGATCTCGAATCCCACCCGCCCGAACTCGAAGAGTACGAAGGCTACATGGGCAACTACGGCAACACGCTTCAGCGCGAATACCGACGAGCGGCCGTCGTGCTGTGGCCAACCACCGATCACTATCGGATCCTTGCGCGATCCGGTCGCGATGGTCAGGCAGCGCTGCACCAGCTTGCACTCGATGCGGAAAAGCTCGACGCCGCCGCGCTGAACCTCGCCATCGAGTCGCTGTTCGACGTCTGGCCCGGCGCGGAACGCGACAAGGGACCCGACGCGCTGCGCAGCGCCCTGGCCCTCGCGCGAAAGCTCGACTCGGCCGAACTCACGCTCGATCTGTTTCATCGCCTGTCCATCGCCTCACTGACGGACGCGCTGACAAAGCCCTTGCTGGAACTGGGGGTTCGGCATGGCGAGCCGTTCTGCCGGCAACTGTTCGATGCGTGGTTACCCGCTACCGAACCCGGCGGCGATCACCAGTCGCGGTTCGAGAGACGCAAGGCGCTACCTCGCGGACGCTGGTTCACTCTGGAGAGTGACCCCGATCGACTCGAGTGGCTTCCGCACCTTCCGGCGTTCTGCGAGCAGGCGCGGGCGTCCGGAGCCGCGGCCTGGCAAGGGGTGCCCACGTCCGCCTTCGACACACTCCTCGAGCTGGTCCAGACGAGGCACATCGCGCAGCACCGTCTCGCCTCGTCGAAGGCGCGCGCACGGCACGTCGCGCGCGAACGACTCGACGTGCTCGCACTGGTCGACGCGGCCATCAACCTCGACGATGCGCCTCGCCTCGAGCGAGTGGTGTTCGTCGTCGTGGCGGATATGAAAAGCTACGCCTCGACCGTCACACTCGCCCTCTTGGAAAGGCTGCACCGTCCGGCGACGATCGGCATCGAGGAGGCTGATCGCGACACGCTGACCCGAAACCTCGGCGATCTGGTTCGACGGAGAATCGATGATGCGACTCGCCGAGAGGGTGACTGGCGAATCGACGTTCGACCGGACTGTACCTGTGCCGACTGCCAGACGCTCGCGGAGTTTTTGAGCAGCACGGATGCGGCCGTCGATCTGCCCCTCGCGAAGGATCGCCGTCGACACTTGCACGGGGCGATCGGCGCATTGGAGATCCCGGTGTCCCACACCACTCGCCGGGAGGGGCGGCCGTTCGTGCTCGAGCTCCGGAAGTCGCACACACTGTTCGAGGACGCCGCGCGGCGGGTCGGTGACGAGGAGGCGGTCGCCGCGCGACTGGCTGAACTGCAGGCGATGCCGGACAGCCGGACGAGGTAGCCGACCGGGGGGAGGGTTCCCGCTACCATCGACGGAGCGACCTATCGACACACATCTGTCGCGAGACACTTCACCGGGAGCGCGAAACGACATCGGGGTCCGAACGTCATGAAGGCGGAGTGCCGAACCGGTTCGAGCACCGTCGTCACGACTTCGGCAGCTTCAGCGCACCACCTGCGTGACCGACCTGCCCATCCAGAGAAACGCGAGCGCCATCCTCCCGACCTGCCGCGACGGCGTCCGCATGCAGCGAACCGCGCGTGCGTGCATACGACTTCACGAGATCCTGACCGCATTCGCGTTGCACGATCTCGCGCTTCCGGACGGTCAGCGCGGTTCCGGCGGGCGACGCCGATCGTTCGGCGTGCTCTCGTTCCTCCACGATACCCTCGACACGCTTGCAAACCTCCGCGGCAAAGGCCTGGCGGTAGTCATAGGACGCGGTCCGCCCCGGCGGGAAGTCACCGGCGCGACGACGGGCCCCCAGCGCGCGTTCCACGGCATCCACAAGGTAGTCGAGCGTGAGCCTGGCCACCCGAACGTCGATCTCGTAACCGCGGAATTCGGGGCAAGCGTCGTAGCCGAGCACGAACAACACGTCGTGCAGTTGCGCCACTCCCATCGCGAGGTCCTGGACGTGCATCGGCACGCGCTTCGCCCGCCACGCCGACTCGACGGTGAAGTCATGCGTCTCCAGGTCTGCCTCCGTGATTCCGAATCGCGTCATCAGCGACTGACATCGACGCAGGGCGATCTCCGCCTCGTGCGGCGATGCCTCGGTCTGCTGCGCCATCGCATACAACTTGCGGATGCGTTCGAGCAGGCGGCCGCGTGACTCGGGATCCGTCTCTTCGACAGAGGCACGCTCCTCCACTCGCTCGCTTCCATCGGCAATCGGACGACCGGTGTCCTCGACCGCGCGGTCGGACGTCTCTCGCGCCTCGACGTCCGCCAGTGGCACGGACCTGGCCGAGCGCTCGATCACCGGCAGCCCGAGCCTCGCTCCCGCCGCCGTGAACGTCGGGATCGCCCAGGCCGTCATGCCGCCGCTCAGCAGGGGCTCGCCGCGCAGTCCGACGAGCGCTGCCACGCGATCCTGATCGATCCGGCGCAGCCCGGCAGCGAAGATCGCCCCGGCAGGCATGGGCAATACCTCGCCGAGTAGATGGTCGCCCGGCGCGAGCTGCCCGCTCCCGGCCATCTCGTGCACGGTTCGCGCGGCCGCCATCGTGCCTGCCCGGCGCACGTCGATCGAACGGCCCGGCTGGACCGTCACGACTTCGAGAAGCTCGCACGAAGCATCTTGCAGGGCACGAAAGTAGGCGCGCCCTCCCGGACGCAGCCGGCGGCCACGGGCAGCGAGAAAGTCCTCCATCGGTGTGCGACCGGCACCACCCGGCCACGGGCGCCGGACCGTCCGCTCGTACACCAGCCCGGTCAACATGCCGATCACGTGCTCGAGCGAGAGGATGGCGCGAAGCTCTTCGTCACCCCAGCCCAGTTCGCTCAACGCTGGCCGTAGCAAGGTCTCGAGTGCCACGTGAAAGCTCTCCGGCCCGTGGGGCTGACGGTCGAGCCAGCCGGCCAGGGCCCGTCGACCGTGGTCGACTTCCGCGAGTTGCTTGCGAGAGGACACGGCGGCTCCGATGTCATGACGTGGGGGGGGGTGCGGGCCGATTCTCCACGCGGCGGTCTGGCGGGGTCAAGCGGGTGACATGCGCCCACGGCGGATCGCCCCGGCTCACGGTGTTACCTTCTCCATATACTGACCACGAGGGAAGCATCGATGAAACACGCCAAGGACTATCTCGACGAAGCCAATGCCGCGGTGACGCGCATCCCGGCCAGCGAGGCAATCGCCCGGCACGGCGACGACGGGGTGCAGTTCGTCGACGTGCGCGACTCGGCCTCGATCGCCAAGAGCGGGACCATCGCCGGCGCGCTGCGCATCCCGCGCGGCATGATCGAGTTCGTCGCCGACGACGAATCGCCGATGCGCCATGCGGAGCTGCGGCGCGATGCGGAGCTGTTCCTGGTCTGCGGTGCCGGCGGGCAGGCGGCGCTGGCCGGCAAGACGCTCAAGGACATGGGCTATGCCTCGGTCACCAACATCGGCGGCATCGGTGACTGGACGGAGGCGGGCGGTTCGATGGAGGACTGAGCGGCGCCAGTCCGGCCGCGGACGGCGGAGCCTGTCGACGTCAGTTCCCGATCGACTGGATCTGTGCCAGTCGCCCGCCGTTCTCCACCGACAGCAACAGTCGCGCATCGTCGGCAAGCATCACCCGCTCGCCGATCGGGACGTCCCGTGCCGCAACCACGTCCCTGAGGCCGGGCAGTGCGTCGTTCACCAGGAACAGCGTCGTGTCGTCCACCTCCACGTGAGCGACCGGTGCGCGATCCGACGTCGCGAGCCGCTCGTTGGGGAACACGAAGCGGTTGACGTGCCAGCGATGCAGCTCGAGCCCGTGACGTGCGACGATTCGATGTCCGTCGGGGCGGAACGCGCCGTCGGTACGGGCCGAGTACAGATTCAGCAACGCGGTCCGGGTCCGGGAGGGTCGTCGACACGCCGGGCATACCGGATCTCGCGTGCCGACGAACACGAAGTCGCCCATCGTGCAGGTTGCGGTCGTGCACGGCACGAGCAGGTCGTCGCTCTGCACGAGCGCCTGCTCCCATTGCTCGGCGCTCGGACGGGCCAACGGATCGTGCAAGCCTTCGCCGAACGCGCGTTCGAACAGACCGCCCAGGAGCGGACCGCACAAGGCGTAAGGCATCCGCTTCGGATCTCCCCACGGCAGCGCGTCATCTTGCACCGACGTCGGATCGACCCGGTTGCGGTCATCGGTCGGGCTCTCGATCCACAGGGCGTGCTCCCCCATGCCGAGAAACTCGTCCCGCTCGGCGTCCTCGTGGTCGTGCACCTGTTGCCCTTGCAGCGGGTGTCGACCGAGCAGATACAGATAAACCAGCACCGCCAGGGCATGTCGGTCCGTGTCGATGCTCGGGAGCACGCGCGCGGGGTCGTCGAGATCGAGATCACGCGTCGCGATCACCTCCGGCGCGATGAACTCGGGCGTGCCCGCCACATCCGGTGGGAACTTGCCCGGTACGACCAGACCGTCGATGTCGATGACACAGGCGGCGCGCGTCAGCGGATCGACGAGCACGTTCCGGTAGCTCAGGTCGCTGTGCGCGAGACCGGCCGCATGCAGTCGCCGCACCGCCCGCGCGAGGCTCGCGCAGACCGCCAGGTAGTCCGGCCACCTGCCGCGCTCACGCTCGTCGAGGAAGGACTGTCGATGCCGCGCCGACGCGAACCACTTGCCCTGCTTCTCCTGCCCCCGGATGTTGAATTCGTCCCCCGAGCGGGACCCATGCGTGAAGAGGAAGCACGGCTCGAACGACGGCACCAGAAGGGCGGTACGCCCGCGCCACTCCAGGACGGCATCCGGCCACCGGTACAGCGCCGCGAGCTGCCCTCCCCCCGGCCCGTCCAGCACGCGCCCGCGGTGCACGTCGACAAGGGCCGAGAGTCGCTCCCGGCCCGCTTCATCGAGCGGCTCGCGAAAGACCGCGAGCACGTCGTCGCTGCCGTGCACCCGATGGACATCCTTCATGGTGCCGTTCGCGAACGGCGTCGACTCGACGACGATCTCGCGTCCGTTCGCCAGCCTGAGGGTGTCGGTCGTCATGGCTCAGGCCTCCGGCTCCACCGAGGGGGGCGGCAGGAAGACCGCGAGGGTTCGATCGTCGTGCTCGGCCTGCACCAGAAAGTCCAGCGCGCCGAGCAGCGCCTGACCGTCGTCCGCCGCCGTCGCGGCTTCGCCGAACTCGTTCCACAAGGCAACCCAGCCCCCCACCTCCGCCTGCGCCTGGTCGGTGTCGAACTTCGCGTCGGTGATGCCGTCCGTCATGGCCATCACCGCGGTCATGGAGGGCACGGTGGCGACGAACAGACGCCGCCGAGCCCCCGCGGCGTCGTTCAGGACGTCGCGCCCGAGGAACCGCGTCTCGCCGGCGAACTCGCCGCCGTCGGCCACGGACATCGGCGTGAGCGCGCGACGGTCGGCATCGAAGATCGCGATCGCCCCGTCCCCGATCGAATAGGTGACGACCTGCCACCCGGACTCGACCGGTCGCGTGGCCACCAGCAGGAGCGTCGTCGCGTACAACCTGATATCGCGCGCTTCGGTGGTCGCCAACGCGTCGAGCCGGGTAACGGCATCGCTCACCGCACCGGTCATGACCTCGAACGCCTGCTCCTCGGACAAGGCGGTCCGATCCTCGCCGCCGACCGACCCCAGCGATTCGGCCAGAGCCTCGGCGGCCGTCCGGGTCGCCTCGGCGGCGCCTGCCCGCGAGAACTCGGCGCTGCCTGCCCCATCGGCCACCGCCGCCACGTGCCACCCGCCGGGCGTGTCGGTCACGACATGAACGGCATCGTCGCGGTAGGCGCCCTGGTGCGCATGCCGTCGGCCTCGTCGACTGGCCGCGACCCAGCGACTACCGTCCGTCGCTCGAACCTCGGTCGCGTAGTTGTCGGCGCGCGCGTGCTCACCGTTCGGGTCGCTCGGAACGTCCTTCCAGAGCGAGGCCGGGTCGGGGGTCACCGGCAGCGTGCACACCAGCGTGGCTGCGTGCCCGCCCATCGAACCGTGCAGCAGGATCTCGAACTCCCCCGCCTCCGTCGGGGTTCCGATCACGCTCGTCGACGCCGTGTCGAAGTGCAAGTCGACGACTGCAAGCCCTTCGGTGCGTTCCACCGCGAACCCGGTCGGCAGGACGAGCCGCCCCTCGAACGGCTTGCCCACCCGGGCTGCACGGTCGAGATGCACACGCGTCCACCGCGCGTGACCGTCGCTCATCCTGCGCCTCGCCTGAATTCGCCCCGTACGCCGGCGGGTGCTGGCTGGTAGTCGTTCTCCGCCGCACACCACGGGCAGGTCGCCGGTCCCGGCCCGTCGATGCAGTGCAGCTGGCCGCAATCGCACGACACCAGCGCAACCGCGTTACCGCAGGCCGGGCACGCCGGCATGCCGCTGAGCTCACCGGAGCCGACGGTCGCGGCAGGACGCCCGTCGTCATCGGTGAGATCGAAGTAGGTGCTGCTCAGGGTGATCGCCTGCCGCAGCCGGTACGGCTGTTCGGCCGTGGAGCGTTCGTAGCGAACGAGAAACGGCGACTCGTAGTTCTGGCACCTTCCCACCAGCACGGCCAGGCGCTCGTCGACATGGCTCGCCGCAGCGGCGGCCGCCGGTTCCTTCTCGAGCGACACGGCACCTTCCGGCAAGGACTTCGTCAGATCGACCCCGCCGGTCGATCGGCCGGTGTCGATCGCCTGGCTGTGCACGGACACGGACTGGCTCATCCAGGAGAACAGGCGGCCGATGGATTCCGGCGACGTGTTGGCGAGAACGATCACGTCGTCGCTGATCTCTCGAAGCTGCCCGAGATCGGCACCGCCGCCGACGGAGAGGCTGATCAGGCGAGCGCGCTTCGCGTAGCCGTCACGCCATTCGGCGATGGCGCGCGAAGGGTCGTCCGTGGGTCGCCCATCGGTCATCAGGAACACGAGTGGCTTCCAGTCCGCTTTCTGCCCGGGACTGCCCTTGACGACATGCGTATCGATCTCGGTCATCAAGGTCTCGAGGGCGACGCCCATGGCCGTCCCGCCACCCACCGGCAAGGCAGGTGGGTAGTGGAACTGCGTGATCTCCGTCATCGGCACCAGCACCTTCGCCTTGCCCGCGAAGACGATGATGGAGATGTGCACGGTCTCGAGCGACTGCGGATCGCTCCGGAGCGCCTTCGTGATGGCCTCGACGCCGGCGACGATGGACGCCTGAAGCGGACCGGCGACGGACTCGCTGACGTCGAGCAGGAGAAAGACGGGAAGCTTGCGCATCGGCCAGGTCCTGGTTCACGGAATCTGCGGCGGTCGCCGAACCGGCGAACGTTCCTGCAAAGGCTACCCGAGACGAATCTCGTCGGGCGGCGGCGGCAGATCGCCTGCACCCGCGCCGCCGCCGCGGCTCTCGGACGCGATGGCGTCGGACACCCACTGGAAGAACTGCCCGAACGCCTGCCCGTCCAGCGTGTCGATGGTCGCGACGTGCGTGCAGATCCGGTCGAGCGCGGCCCGTTCGGCCTTCGGGCCAGCGGCACAACCGACGACGGTGGCAAACCGCGCGGCGTGGACCCGACTCACCGCCTCGTCGAACCGCGCGACGTCGGACGGTTTGCCATCCGTCATGACGAACAGCATCGGCGCCCAGTCGCCCTTGCCGCCTTCCCCGACCGCTGCTCGCTCGCGCTCGACCCGATCGACGAGCACGTGCAATGCCTCGCCGAGATGCGTCGGCCCGGAATCGGGCGTGGAGATCGGCACGGGGTTGAACGCCTCGAGCGCGATGAGCTCGTTCAGCACCGACACTTCCCGGTCATAGGTGATGACGCAAAGATGCACGCTCTCCAGCGCCTGGGGGTCTTTCCGCAAGGCATCCACCAGGCTTCGTACACCGGTATTGACCGCCTCGATCGGCTCGCCACGCATGGAGCCGGACGTGTCGATGAGGAGGTAGACGGGCAGTCGGCGAGCGCTCATGGAGATGTCTCTGGTAGTGAGTGGTCGTTCGGTCGATGTCGATGCTTTCCTCGGGCGTCGGCAGCAGGGCATGCGACCTGAGCCTTGTCTCACGGTGTCAGGTCGTCGTCGCGTTTGCTTGCATACCCGACGCCAGCAATACCTCCCTGCTCTCGAATCGGGGCGAGCGCGACGCGGCACCCGGTCGCGGCGGAGGATCGGACCGGGAACACTTCGCCCGACGGTTCGTCACGAGAAGCCCGACGTGCAGAGCGTGGAAGGCTTACATCTTCCGAGCCGGAGATGGACGCCAGAGTGGGCATTCAGTTCGCGCAGATGCCGTCAGGAATCTCGTTTCCGCCTGTCCCGAGGAACGCGTACCTGACATTTCGGGACGCTGTCAGCTTACATTCGCACGGCATCGGACGCCGGGAACGGGTGAAACGCCACCTGGTGAACGCGGCGCTCGACAACTTCGGCGACATCGTTCGTCGTCTCTTGCAACCGGCACGATCACGATGTCGTCGGGATCGTCGAGCACCCAGCGCTGTTCTCTTTGCTCGAGATCTCCTTCGACCACGACCACGCAGCGCTCGTCGTAGGTCGGAGCGATCACGTCATGCCTTTCGGGGCGAGCGTACCGACGAGAGGCACGCTACCCTCCCGCGGAGCTCACGCGGCCTGATCGGGCAGGAACCGGTCGAGATTCATCGCGGAGGGCCTGCGATTGAACGAAGGCGCGAGGCCGAGAATGAGCAGGTACTCCAGCGTTTGCCGGTCGCCAGCCTCCTCCATCGGAACGAAACGCATGTACGTCCACTCGTTCCACCATGCAGACCGCTCGTGTGGGGAAGTCGGCGTCTTCAGCCGCGACTTGACCCGGTAGCCGGTGATGCCGACGTAGATCGCCACCTCTCTGCGATCGCCGGATGACGCTTCGTCGTCCCCGGAATGGTAGGAGTACACCGCGCCACGTCCCGTATCCGCGATGCCGCCCTTGCGCAGGAACTGGATCCTCGTGATGGGAGCCGAGCGTGTCAGATACCACTCGACTGCCGCCTCGGCAGACTCGCGCAGTGCGTCGCGAACGCGAGTCGTCGGGAACGGCTCGACGATGCGGCGAATCCCGGAAACGGCACCCTGCGACGCAACGACAGGCGGCAAGTTCTCGCTCGCGGGTTCCGGCAGATAATACTTGTCGTGGTAGGTGCCACCGTGTGCCTTGCTGTACCCGAGCTCTTGCTCCGCCAGGGCAACGAACTCCCGTCTTGTCATGCGGTCGCGACCGACCGCGTCGTCCAACGCGCGGAGCATCCGCACGACATGTGCGCCGGTGGGACGAGGGTTCGACTCCAGCAGCTCACGGATCAACCGTCGACGCTCGTCCATCAGTCGTGCTCCTCGAGTTCATCACGTCCCGTCTCTTCCGGCCAGCTGTAGTGGAAGGCGCCGGTGAATGCGAGAGAAAACCAGGCTGTCACGTCGCGACCGATCATGCCGCTCCGTGGCATCCTGCCCGCGCCCGCTTGGCAGATCGGGCCATCGGCAATCTGGATCGCGTCCTGCCGACGTCTACTTGCCCCCGGGCGGGTAGTTGCCTCGGTTGCCGCCCGACGGATTCCCCGTCGTGGATGGCCCGTTCGGCAGATTCCCACCCGCGTCGGCAGCGAGGGGATCGTGAAGTTGTCGCGTTGTCTTGTTCACGATCGTCTCCGTCCCTGAAACACGTGTCCGGGAATGGTGTCGGCGGTGTGCCTCCGCGTCTGAACAGCGTCGTCCGGAACTTCGTGGAACGCGAGGAAAGATCGGCTTCGACAAGTGGCGACGAAACCAACGTGTCGCTCTGTGGCCGACTGTCCGTTGAAGGATCGACGCTTCTCGAGCGATCGATTTCTCGCACCATGCTCGGCCGTTCACGCCGCCAACCTGCTCTCCCCCGGCCTCGCGGGCGTGACCCCGGTCTTCGCCGCGACGGACAACCCCCCGACCACACCCGCCACCCTGACCGCCCCCCTGACCGCCCCCCTGACCGCCGACCGCTACTCCACCCCGATGGCATCGGTCAGCCTCGATGCGACAATGCCATGTCGCGTTTGGACTGATCGCTCGTAGGTCTGGAAGGTTGCGAGGAGCGCCGGGTTGACTCCGATCTCCGGGACGGCCTGGCCCGCATCGTTCACCAGGCGGCCGGCTCGATCGATCAACTCGTGCCGCAGCGTCTGCATCTGCGCGTATCGGAAGTGGGTTCGGCGCTTGTGCGTCTTCGCTCGTTTCCCGTCGAGCAACCGCGTCTGGTACACCCGACTCAGGTTGAAGGCCACCCGGTTGATCACCTGCCAGATCCGGTTCGGTCGCTCGCCCCGACAGCGGGCTCCAGCGTCGTCGACCGACGGCAGGACGAGCCGGCCCCTCCTCCCCGAGCCGGCTCGATCGGGTCTCGCCAGGGATCAGCGCTCTCGCGGACGACGCGCGCCGCAGCCGGAAGTTCGTCAACGATAATCGCCCATCTCACGGTCTGCATCTGCACCGACCCGAATCACGGGCGGTGCCGACCGGCGCGAATGTTCGTCAGCCCGTGACATCCCCTGCCGACACGCGCGCCACCACCGGCACGTACTCCTCCAGCCCTTCCAGCGGATACGCCACCGTCGCCCCCATCTCGGCCGAGCGGTACATCCCGATCATCAGCTGCACGACCGCGAGCCCGTCGGCGAATGTCTCGTCCGGCATGACCCCGTGCCGGAAGCGCTCGACCATGTGGCGGTTCTCGTCGGTGTAGCCGTAGACGCCCGCCTCGTCCTCGAGCACCGGCATCAGCCCCTGCTCGGCGTTCTGTTTCTCGACGAGATCCTCGCCCTCCCCGCCCTTGACCTCGCGGCTCATGAAGATCTTCAGTCCGGTGTTCAGCGAATCGAACTCCATCGCGTACTCCGGCCCGAGGAGCTCGAGCTGGATCCGCAGCCCCGCACCGACGTAGGCCCAGGACGTCGTCGCCTCGATGACGAGATCGTTGCCGTCGGCATCGTTCAGCACGACCGTGCCGCGTGCGAAGTCCTCGGACGGGCGCACGGCGTAGTCGACGTCGTCGCCGAAGCGCGCCTTGAGCTGCGCCGCGTACACCGGGCGCGTCCACTTCAGGTTCGCCACCGTCGCGCTGACGGACTTCACGGTCAGCGAGTCGCGCGGCGCGCCGGGCTCGGTCAGTAGGTGCCTCGCGACCTCGACGCTGTGGCAGATCATGTCCGAGAGCACGCCTCCGCCCTGCTTGTCGCCCTGCCAGAACCACGGCTCGTGCGGCCCGGAGTGCTCCTCGGCGGCGCGAGCAAGGTAGGGCCGTCCGGTCGTCGCCGCCGCGCGGCGCCACACGATCTCCTTGCCGCGGACCACGGGCGTGGAGAACACCTGGTTCTCGAGGTAGCCGTGCAGCAGGTCCGCTTCCTCGACCAGACGCAGCATCTCGCGCGCCGCCGCGATCGTGCCGGCGAGCGGCTTCTCGCACGCGACGGCGCGCAGCGACGAACTGCCGGACGTGACGAGCCGGTGGACGGTGCGCATCGTCTCGAGCCTCGTGTAGTTCGGCGCGACGATCCACAGCGCGTCGACGTCGTCGTCGTCGCACAGGGATGCGAGCGAGTCGTGCGCGCGGCACGCGCCGAGGCCGAGTTCGTCGACGCGCGCGACGAACGCGCTGCGCTTCTCGGCGCTCCGGCTGTACACGCCCGTGACCTCCACGTTCCGCACCGACAGCAGGGACTGCAGGTGGAAGTGCGCGATGAAGCCGCTGCCGACGAAGCCTATGCGCAGGTGGTCGATGGTGGGTCGGGTCACGGGTGTCGTCTCCTGATGCGTTTCTCGATCGGGCAATAAGCGTCGTGATGCGGGGCTCTCGGGGCGACAGGGGCGCCGATCACGCGCGCAGCGCCTCGCCGCGCCCGTAGAACAACATCAGCGCGACCAGCGTCGCGCCGAAGATCATCTGGCGGCCGGACTCGTCGATCGACACCGTCGTCAGGATGCCCTGCAGTACGGTCAGCAACACGGCTCCCGCCATCGTGCCGGTGTAGCCGCCGCGCCCACCGGCGAGCGAGGTGCCGCCGAACACGACCGCTATGATCGAGGGCAGCATGTACTGCTCGCCGACGTTCGAGAACGAACTGCCCGAGTAGCCGATCAGGCACAGCCCGGCGAGCGCGGCGAACGCGCCCGACAGCGCGTACAGCGACACCCGCACGGCGCCGGTCGGGACGCCCGCGGCGTGCGCGGCGCGCTCGTTCGAGCCGATCGCGTAGATGCGCTGGCCGAACACCGTACGGTGCAACAGCAGCGCCATCGCGATGCCGACCGCGATCCACAGCCACAGGATCCCGGGCAGCCCGAACAGCCCCGGCTCGGTCACGAAACGCGCGAGCGCAGGAGCGGCCCGACCCGACGGCGCGCCCTGGCGCACGACCACGAGCAGCCCCTGCAGCACCCCGAGCATGCCCAGCGTCATGACCAGCGGCGCGATGCGCAGCACCGTGACCCCGAGCCCGTTGATCGCACCGATCGCCGCGCCCGTGGCCACGCAGGCGAGCACCGCCGGCACGATCGCCCCGTTCGCGCCGTCCATGACGTTGCCTGCGACGATCGCGCCGACCGAGACGATGCCGCCGACCGACAGGTCGATGCCCTCGCGCCCGCCCAGGATGACGAGGTTCTGCCCCGCCGCGACGATGCCGAGCAGCGCCGCGACGATCAGCAGCCGCCGGACCTGGTCCACCGAGGCGAAGCCCGGCGACAGCGCCTCGCCGAGCGCCAGCAGCGCGACGATCAAAGCGAGCGCCATCACCAGCGGAGCGCCCGCGAAGCGGATCACGAGCGCACCCCGCGGTTGATCAGCACGCCGATCGCGAGGGCCAGCATGACCGAGAGGCCCTGCACGAAGTTCTGCCACTCGGACGGGGTGCCCGCGTAGTACACGACCGCGTTGATCAGTCCGATGATCAGGGCGCCGGCGATCGAGCCGACGACGGTGCCGCTGCCGCCGGCGAGCGCGGTGCCGCCGAGCACTACCGCGGCCACGCTGTAGAGCGTCATCGCGCCGCCGACGAGCGGATCGCCGCTGGCGGTCGCGCCGGTGATGCAGAACGCGGCGAGGGCCGCGAACAGCCCGCACAGCATGTAGCCGCGCATGCGGGTGGCCGTTACCGGCACCCCGCTCTGGTAGGCCGCGCGCGGCCCGTCGCCGACGCCGAGCAGGCGCAGCACGAGCCGCGTGCGCGTCAGCGCCCAGACGAGCAGCCCGGCGGCGGCGGCCGTCCACAGCACGAACGGCACTTCCAGGATCCGGCCGCCGTAGGTACGCCAGTACAGCGCCGGCGCCGGCGTGCCCGCTACCGGCATCAGTGCGAGCGCGAGCCCGGTGAAGAAGATACCGGTGGCGAAGGTCGCGACGATGCCCTGCAGCCGCAGCACCGCGACGACGACGCCGTTGACGAGCCCGCAGGCCGCGCCGACGACGAGCCCCGCGCCGAGCGCCGCGAGCACCGGCAACGGCTCGCCGCCGAAGCGCTCCATCATGACGACGACGGTGACGTTGACGAGCGACAGGATCGCGCCGGCCGACAGATCGATGTCGCCGGCGAACACGACCCAGGTCTGTGCCACGGCGAGCAGCATCAGCGCGAGGTACGTGCTCACGAGTCCGGTCAGCGCCCGCGGGCTGACGCTGTTCGGCGACAGCAGCGCGCTCGCCAGAAGCAGCAGCGCGAGGATCGCGATCGCCGGCAGGAAAGGAAACCGGGCGAGCAGCCGGCGCGGCACCGAGCGGCGCGGCTCGATGGCGTTCGCGCCCGTCACGATGCGAGCTCCGCGGCATCCGCCGTGTCGTAGGCGGCGCGGTACAGCGCGTGGCGCGTGCGCCGCTCGCCGACCAGGTCCTCGCCGACGCGCCCGGCGTTGAACACCAGGATGCGGTCGGCGTGGGTCAGCAGTTCCGTGTCCTCGGACGAGTACAGCAGCACCGCGGTGCCGGCGGAGGCCAGCTCGCGCACGAGCGTGAACAGGTCGAGCTTCGCGGCGAGATCGATGCCCTTGGTGGGGTCGTCGAGCAGCACGAGCGACGGCCGCTCGGTCAGCCATCGCGCGATCACGACCTTTTGCTGGTTGCCGCCGGACAGCGACGAGATCGGGTGGCCGAGGCTCGCGTACTTCGTGTTCAGCCGCTCGAGCGCGGGCGCCGCGACGGCACGCAGCGAACCCGGACGCGCCAGGGAGAGCCGGGCGAGCAGCGCGTGCACCGGCACGACGTTCTCGAGGATCGATCGCCCGGTTACCGTACCGTCGCGCCCGCGGTCCCCGGAGACGTAGGCCAGCCCGCGGCGGATCGCGGCCCGTGGCCCGTTCGCCGCGAGCGGCTCGCCGTCGAGCGCGACGCTGCCGGATCGACGCGGCAGCAGCCCGAACAACGTGCGCAGCAGCGCCGACTGCCCCTGCCCGTGCAGGCCGCCGAGCCCGACGATCTCGCCGCGACGCACCTCTAGGCTCACATCGCGACAGCCTCCACCGGACAGGCCTTGCACCGAGAGGACGGCATGCAACGGGTCCGTACGGGTCCCCGAAAACGTTCCCGGGTCGCCCGAAGGGCGGGCCGCGACGGTTGCGCCGCCTTCCGCACCGACGGGCGCGACGACCGGCTCGCCGGCGCGGTCGTCCGCCGCCGCCTCGCCGACCATCGCGCGCACGATGCCGTCGGCGTCCGTATCCTCGAGCGGCGCCGTCAGCACCGTCTCGCCCTCGCGGATCACGGTGACGCGGTCGCCGATCTCGAAGATCTCATCCATGCGGTGGGAGATGAACACGATCGCGCAGCCGTCGGCCTGTCGCTCGCGCAGCACCTTGAAGAAGCGAGTCACCTGGGCGCGGTCCAGTGCCGAGGTGGGCTCGTCGAACACGAGGATCGGCGCATCGCTCGACAAGCACTTCATGATCTCCACGAGCTGGCGCTGGTCGGGGCGCAACGCCCCCACCGGCGCGTTGGCCACGAGCCCGGGACCGGCGACGTCCGCGAAGCGCGCGATCTCGCGCGCCGCGCGCTCGCGCATCCGGCGCCGGTCCAGGAACGGCGAGGACGTGTCGCCGAGGTGTCCGAGCGCGAGGTTCTCGGCGACGCTGCGGTGCGGCGCGAGGCTCAGCTCCTGGTAGAACACCCCGATGCCGAGCTCGCGAGATGCGGTCGGCCCCGCCACGCTCGCCTCGCGCCCGTCGATGCGCAGCGTACCGCTGTCGGGCCTGATCGAGCCCGCGACGATCTTGCACAGCGTGCTCTTGCCCGAGCCGTTCGAGCCGATCAGCACATGCACCTCGCCGGGCTCCACGGTGAGCGAGCCACGCGCGAGCGCCACCGTCGCGCCGTAGGCCTTGACGGCGTCGCGGACCTCCAGGCGTGGGCTCACCGCGCGGCGCGCCCTGGCGGGCGACCGTGTCGCGGTCTGCCGCCTCGCCGCGATACGGACCCGTCCCGCGGTGACCGTCTCATTCGGGCTGGAACAGCGCGCCGGCCTGGTCGATCGTCATCGAGCTGGAGTACGAGTGATACCCCGGCTCGCCGTCCATGTCGCCGGCTACCGACTCGACGTTGTCGCCGTCGATGAACGGGATGTCGAGATACAGAGCGTTGCCGTACTGGCCGGCTTCGGCGGGTTCGAGCAATTCGCGCCCTTGCAGCAACGGCACCGCGACGTTCAGGGCGCTGGCCATGACGCCCGGCGGATTCACCGATGCGCCCGAGTTCAGCTCGTTCTCGACCCACAGGTCGATGAAGTCCTTCCGGATCTCGCCGGTGGCGGCGATGTCGCCGGTCTTGCTCTCGTCCATGATCGACTTCCACGCGCCGACCGCCATGCCGTCCTGGACCCACACCCCGTCGAGGTCGGGGTAGGTGGCGAGCAGGTTCTGCATCGCCTGCTGGCCTTGCGCCTGGTCCCAGTTCGCGTTGACCTCGTTGACGATCTCGATGCCGGGGTACTCGCCGAACACCTCCTGGTAGCCGGCCACGCGCATCTGGTTGGCCGGGTGGCCCGCGACGCCGTTGATCGCGACGACCTTGCCCTCGCCGCCGAGCGTCTCGGCGAGCCAGCGCGCGCTCGCCTCAGCCCAACCCTTCTGGTCGATCCCGACGTAGATCGCGTCGGGCGAGGAGACCTCGGCGTCGGTCGCGATCACGAGGATGCCGGCATCCTTGGCCTGCGCGAACACCGGGTCGAACGCGGTCGGGCTGTTCGGGTTGATGATGATCGCGTCGACGCCCTCGTTGATGAAGTTCCGCACGTGGGCGATCTGGCCGGGCACGTCGACGTTGTTGCTCTGCACGACGACCTCGACGTCGACCCCCTGCTCCTTCCACGCCTCGGCCGCGGCGGTCGCCTCGTCGATCATCTGCGATCGCCACTCGCTGCCGATCCAGCCATTGGACAGCCCGATCGTGAAGTCGGCGGCGTGTACGGGCGCGGCGCCGAGCGCGGCGAGCGCGACGGCGGCGGACAGGGCGTTTCGTTGGATGCTCTTCACGGTGTCTTCTCCTCTTCTCGTTGTGGTCTTCGGCGCCGCTCGGAGGCGGGCTCGAAGGCAGTGCTCGGCTCGGCGCTCAGGCGTCCGTTCCGGTGATGATGCGCTCGACGACCTCGACGCTCGAGGCGCCGCGGCGGCTGTCGTCGGCGGCCCCCGCCCCATGGCGCATGACCGCGATCCGGTCGACGACCTGGAACACGTGGCGGGTGTCGTGTAAGGTGAATGTGCACGCATGGTCCGAATAACGGGCGTCGCGCACGAACTGCGAGGCTCCGAGCGCAGTACGATGAACGCGTGTGCGCATCGTCGTTCTCCTTCAGGTCGACATGGAGGGAAGCCGCCGTACCGTTCCCGGCACGACCGGCTCCCGGCGGTGCGACGAGACGACCGCCGCGAACGTCAGCGCAAGGCTCGCGAGGTTGCCGCGCGCACCATGACTCGGCTCGACCCCGTCCTCGATCGCGCACAGCAGCTCCGCCATCGCGCCGTGGAAGCCGTCGTCGAACCAAGTGCCGACGAGCTCCGGCTCGGCCCGCCCGGCGGCCGTGGTCAGCGTCACCCGCTGGCGCGCGAGGTCCGGCCCGCGGCTCGACAGGCTGCCCGCGGTACCGGCGACGAAGGTCGCGTCCTCGGCACCGATCGGGACCGCGCCGTCGAACACGAGCGAGGCCTGCCCCTCGGGCAACTCGACGAGCGCCTGCGCGAGCAGCGGCGGGCGCGAGCGCTGGGACGGCGCCCGGGCGCGGGTCGCGAACACGCTCGTCGCGGCGTTCCCGAAGAGGCTCGCGACGAAATCGAACCAGTGCACGCCGAAGTCCTGCAGGACCAGGTCCTCGACCGCGTCGAAAGCGGTGTCACGGATCCACTCGTGGTCCCAGTGCACGCGCGCGTGGCAGGACAGGAGATCTCCGACGAGACCCGCGCGCACCGCCTCGCGGATCCACGCCAGGTGCGGCGCCCAGCGCCCGTTCTGGTTGACCGCCAGGCGCACGCCGCGCGCGTCGGCGAGGTCCGCGAGCCGCGCCCCGACGTCCAGGTCGAGCACGAAGGGCTTCTGCGACAGCACGTGACGCCCGGCCTCGAGCGCTGCTTCGATCATCGGGGCGCGCTCGGCCGGGGACACGGTGATATCGAGCACCTCGACATCGTCGCGCGCGAGCACCGCGCCCAGATCGTCGACGACGTCCGCGTCGGGGAAGTACTCGCCACGCCTCTCCTCCGCCTTCGAACGCGTGCGATTGCAGATCACCGCAACGTCGTAGCCGGCGCCGCGGTAGGCATTGAGGTGCGAGGCGGAGATACCGCCGGTACCGACGAGCGCGATGCGGGGCGCCCGGGCGCGCGTGACGCGCGGGCGATAGGGCAGCTGCGGCGCGTGGACGCCGGGGATATCCAGGCTCGCGGCGGACTTCATCGCCTCGCTGGCACCGACCGGCTCACCCTCGTTCTCGCGCGCGTCGCTCATTCCGCGATCGCCACGGTGCGCTTCTCGGCCGCCGAGCGCACCGCACTGTCGACGATACGCTGACCGACCAGGCACGTCGCCGGGTCCAGCGGTCCCTCCGGTGCGAGTCCCGCGCCGAGCCGACCGAGCAGGTAGCCGATCGGATCCGACCTATCCTCGGGCAGCTCGTCCACGGGAACGGGACGCGGCGCGGGGTCGTCGCGCGTCTGCACCGTCACATGGCGCTCGAAGTCGTAGCTCGAGATCGTGCCGTGCGAGCCGACGACGATGAAGCCGCACTTCGGCTGCGGCTGGTGCGTCCAGGGATCGGTGAGGGTGCCCCAGCGCGTCTCCAGCCGGGAGAGTCCGCGCGCGTAGCGGCACACCGTGATCGAGTGCTGGTCGACCTCGATGCCGGGCGTCTGGTCGACGACGGACGTCACCTCGATCGGCACCTCGCCGCGCAGGAACCAGGTGCCCAGGGTCGCGCCGTAGCCGAGGTAGTCGAGCAGGCTGCCGCCACCCGCGGCGCGCTTGTACCACCACGACCCGGGCTTCTGCCGCTCCACCTCCTCCGGCGATACCTCGACCTTGTCGGCGAGGTGGTACAGCGGGCCACGATTGCCGTCGTAGAAGTGCACCTCGAGCGGATCCCCGATCAGCCCCTCGCCGATCAACCGGTGCGTCGTGACGTGGCACGGGTACCAGGCCAGCGGCCAGTTGATCGTGAGCATGACGCCGGCGGCCTCGCACGCGGCGATCATGCGCCGGGCGTCGTCGACCGAGCTCGCGAACGGCTTCTCGACGAGGATCGCGGCGCCGTGCGGGGCGAGTCGCTCGACATCGCGCGCGTGCGCGGTCGGCGACGAGCACAGAACGACGAGATCGGGTCGCGCGGCGGCCATGCACTCGTCTACGTCGGTGAACGTGCGCTCGGCGGGGATCGCGAAATCGGCGATGGCACGGGCCATGCGCGCGGGGTCGGAGTCCTGGACGCCCGCGATGGCGGCGCGCGGGTGGTCGTGCACCAGGCGCAGCATGTCGCCCATGTGCATGTGGTCGAAGTTGATGCCGGCAACGCGCGCGTGTTTCATGTCGGGCATGCCGGGCTCCGCGGGGAGGTAGGGTGGGTTCGGCGCGATCGGAGCGCGTCCGGGTCGGGCCGGGCGATCAGGTGCCGGCACACGCGCACGTCCCTCACGAGCGCGCCTGTCGGACCGAGAGCGCTCGCGCCGACGAGCGTGACCGCTCCGGTCCAGCCATGCTCGCGCAGCGGCACCGCGGTGCGGGCACCGCACTCGCCTGCGCCGACGACGAGCATGCCGGCCGCGGGGTTCACCGCGGGTGCGGCAGACCGAGCCAGACCCGGTCGCCCTCGACGCGCACCGGGTAGGTCGCGAGGTTCTCGCACACCGGCGCGCCGAGCGCCTCGCCGCTGGCGACGTCGAAGCGTCCGTTGTGCTTCGGGCACTCGATCACGCCGTCCATCAGCAGCCCGTCGGCCAGGTGCACCTGCTGATGGGTGCACAGCCCGTCAGTTGCGAACCAGCGCTCGTCCTCGGTGCGGTAGATCGCGTAGGTGGCCTCGCCGCGGTCGAAGCGCGCGACGTCGTCGGACTCGACGTCACCGACCGCGCAGACGTCGACCCACTCGATGTCGTCGGCGTCGCTCATGCCGCGGCCCTCGACGCGTCGGCCCCGGGTTCGATCCCGCGATCGGGGAGATCGCCACTCGACGTAGTGCCCCCTGCTGCTGCCGCGGTCGCCGACGCCGGCAACTCGCGAACGACGTGGTACGACGGATCGCGCCGCTGGCGCTGTACCGCCGGGAGAATCTCGCGATACGCGGCGACCGTGCTCGGGTACGGCGCCGGACACTCGTCCTTGATGGCCTCGTGCAGCTCGGGCAGCGCGTGGTACGGCACCGTCGGGTACAGGTGGTGCTCGAGATGGTAGTTCATGTTCCAGTAAAGAAAGCGAAACACGGGGTTCATGTACACGGTGCGCGTGTTGAGCCGGTGATCGGTGACGTCCTCGGCGAGCCCGGCGTGCTGGGTCAGCCCGAAGAAGATCGTCATGCCACCGCCGTAGAAGCTCGGAAACCCGACGAGCATCGCCGGCAGCACGCTGCCCGACGCGATGCACAGCAGGCCCACCGAGCCGTATATCCCGAGCCAGACGCGCGCGGTGCGGAAGATCCCGCGCCACTCGTGCTCGGGCACGTAGGCGATCTCCTGGGCGTCCATGCGACCAGCCGCGTGCAGCAGCATCTTGCGGATCGCGCCCGCACCGCTCCTGAGCGCGAACACGTTGGCGATGAGGTTCCACAGGCTCGGCGGCCGCGGCACCGCGATCTCGGGATCGCGCCCGACGATCGTCGTGTCAGTGTGATGCCGGGTGTGGCTCCAGCGCCAGACCGTCGGTTCGCGCAGGATCATGAAGCTCGCGACGTGGTGCAACACCACGTTCATCCACGGCGTTCGGAACGCGGTGCCGTGGCCGCTCTCGTGCCAACGGCTGTCGCTGGCCGAGCCGTAGAGCACGCCGTAGACGGCGAAGAACGGCACGCAGGCCCAGGAGCCCCAGAGCGCGATGCCGCCGGCACCGGACACCATCAGCAGACCGATCCACAAAGCGGTGTCACGCGCGGCCGGACCGTCCGAGCGTTTCATCAGTGCCTTGAGGCGCTTGCGGGGCAGCGCCGGCGAATACCATACGGCGTTGCCGAAGCCGAGCGCCTCGGCTCGGGCAGCCTCAGGGCCGACGAGGCTGTAGTCGCGAACGGGGGCGAGGGACGCGGCCATCGGGGTGCTCTCGGTAGCGAACGACAGGGTCGAATGATCATTTTGAGCCTATTTGATCCACCACGGCGCGTCAAGACGCGCGATATCGACTCAAATTGAGGTACTGTCGCGAGGATCGGCAGTCTCGATCGAACGCAGGGCACGAGCCATGAATGAGGATCCACCCGCCGGACGCGGTGTCACGCTCGGCCGCATCGCCGCGGCGGCGGGGGTCTCGCGAGCGACCGTCGACCGCGTGATGAACGAGCGAGCCGGCGTCCAGGAGCACACGCGCCGGCACGTACACACGGTCGCCGCGACGCTGCGCGACGGCATGCCGGGGCATGTGGCGGACGATGTCGCGGCGACAGCGATCGGGGTGCGTACGAGCGCGCGTCTGCGCCGGCGACTCGGCTTCATCGTGCCCGACGGCGACAACGCGTTCCTCGCCGATCTCGTTCGGCACCTGCATGCCCACGCGTCGCGTCGTGGCGACGTCGAGGTCACGGTGCGAGCGGTCGAGGCGCTCGCCCCGGATGCGGCCGCCGCGGCGCTCGACGCGCTCGCGGCGTCCGGCGACGGCGTCGGCATCGTCGGTGTCGACAGCCCGTCGGTGCGCGAGGCGATGCGACGCTCGGCCGCCGCCGGCATCCCCGTGGTCACGCTCGTGACCGACGTCGCCCACGTCGGGCGAGCAAGCTACATAGGCATCGACAACCGCGCCGCCGGCCGGCTCGCGGGCCACCTGATCGGGCGCTTCCTGCCGGGAGGGCGCGGCACCGTCGCGCTCGTGCCTGGCTCGCTCGCCTACCGTGGGCACGAGGAGCGCGAGGCCGGCTTCCGGCACGTGCTGCGCGAGCGCTTCCCGGCGCTGCGCATCGTCGCGGACCCCGAGGTCGCCGAGAACGACAAGCGCGCGTTCACGGCCCTCGGCGACGTGCTGACCGCGCATCCCGACCTCGACGCGATCTACTGCATCGGCGCCGGACAGGCCGGTATCGTGCGTGCCCTGAAGGCCGCGGGCCGCGAGCTCGCGACGGTGTTCGTCGGGCACGAACTGACCGACCACACGCGCCGCTGGCTGCTGTCCGGCGTCATGGATGCGACGATCGACCAGAACGCGCGGGTCGAGGCGCGCGAGGCCATCGACCGCCTGACACTCGCGATCGACGGGGACGCCCCGGTGCCGGCCACCACGATCCGGATTCAGCCCGTGTTCCGGGAGAACATCCCGAGCGATGCATGATCCAGCCGACGCTCAGCCGGACGGGTCGCCGCGTTCGACCTCCAGTTCCAGCGAGTAGCGCCTGCGCTCGCCGGACTCGATCATCGCCGACGCGCCCTCCCCGCTCGTCTGCGGCTCGATCCCGAGCGCGAACACCCCCGACTGGTATGCGCGCCACAGCGCCGTCACGGGCATCGTCCGCGCGTCGGTGCGCAGCGTGCAGCCGAGCCCGGCAGACGGATTGCGGATCCCGAACCCGCCCTCGTTCGTCGGCGTCGGGCCGACGTCGACGAGCTCCTCGTGATCGTCGCTCGGCACGGCCGAGCCATCGTCCAGCAGATCGCGCAGCGCCCAGCCCTCGCCCGTCAGCCGCGCGCCCGCACCGAGCAGGGGGTGGCCGAAGTTCACGTGGTACAGCAGCGCGTGCGGCACCGGTCGGAAGCCCTCGTTCGCGACCTCGTCGCGTACGCGCAACACGGGCCGCTCCAGATCGATCTCGACGCGCCGGTGCAGCGTCAGGCACTCGGTGAACACGCCGCCCTGATGCACGTCGGCCGTCGCCCAGACGCAGCCGCTTCCCTCGACGTCGACGCCGTACCCGGTCAGCGTGACGCCAGACGTCGCGAGCCTGCCGTGTAGCGGGTGCACGACCTCGGCGCGCGGCGGGTAGCGCAGGTACGCCGCGTCGGTCGCGGCCGGCAGCCCCGCGTGGTCGAGTCCACACGTCACCAGCAGCCCGTCGAACGAGCGCATCAGACCCAGACCGCACTCGCTCTCCGGGTCCGGGATCGGGTGGCGGGCGCGCGACGCGCCGCGCCAGCCGAGGTTCTCGCCGCGAAAGCGCAGCGACAGCACGTCGAGCGAGCGATCCACGACAAGCGTCGCGGACAGCCCGGACGGGGTGTCGATCTCGAGCCTGCGCTGACCGCGCGCCGGGCCATCGATGCACTCGACGAGCTCGTTCCTGACGAGACCGGCGAGTGCCGGACTGCGGCGTCGCAGGTCCGCGACGTCGGCGGTGCGGAAGGGGGTGATCATGGCGTGGCGCGCTGTTCCGATGACAGGTTCTCGAACGGGCCAGCATAACGAGGCCGACGCCACCACGGCGGTCGACGGTCCGTACGGCGCGCCGCCAAGGCACGACCTCACCCTCGATAGTCGAGCGAACGGATCTGTCGATCAGGCGATGAGCCCATCGCGTGAGACCGTCTGCCCCGCCCGACCGCGCGCCGAGCTCACGGTACCCTTGCAGGCCATGGGACAGCGCCTCATCCACACCCTCCCCGACGCCGTTGCCGACCTCCCCGTCATGGCGCTCGCAAACGACATCGTCGAGGCCCTGTCGACGCGGGACGTGCTGCTGCGCGCCGAACCCGGCGCCGGAAAGAGCACGGGCCTGCCGCTCGCACTCCTCCTCGGCGATACCCTCGGCGGCCGGATCCTCTTGCTCGAACCCCGTCGTCTGGCGGCTCGATCGGTAGCCGCCCGCCTGGCCTCCCACCTCGGTGAGAAGACGGGCCAGCGCATCGGGCTGCGCATGCGTGACGACACTCGAGTCTCCGAGCACACCCGCTTGACGGTGGTGACGGAAGGGGTGCTGACACGAATTCTCCAGGACGACCCGGAGCTCACCGGTATCTCTCTGGTCATCTTCGACGAATTTCACGAACGTAGCCTGCATGCGGATGTCGGCCTGGCGTTGACACTCGAGGTGCAGCAGGCCTTGCGCCGTGATCTGCGACTGCTGTTGATGTCGGCCACGCTGGATGCTGCGCCCCTGTCGGAGCGACTGAAGGATGTCGCTCACTTCCAGTGCGCCGTTCGGCAACACCCGGTCGACATCCTGTGGGCCGGCGAGTCATCGGCTGCACTCGATGTCCGCGTGCCGAACACCGTTCTGAAGGCACTGGATGAACACGTCGGTGATGTTCTGGTGTTCCTGCCCGGTGTGGCGGAGATCCTGCGTTGCGCCCGACGGCTGCAACCGCGACTCCCCACGGCGGTCGACGTGCATGTGCTGCACAGCGGCGTCGGTGCGGCCGAACAACGCATCGCCACCGCGCCCGCCCTACCGGGTCGCCGCAGGGTCATCCTGTCCACCAGCCTTGCGGAAACCTCCATCACCATCGACGGCGTACGGATCGTGGTGGACTCGGGCCTCGAGAGACGCGGCACGATCGATTCCGCAACCGGTGGCCAACGTCTCGAGACCGTGATGGCCAGCCAGGCGAGCGCCACGCAACGGGCCGGCCGAGCCGGGCGCACATCGCCTGGCTGGTGCTATCGCCTGTGGAGCGAGTCCGGGCATGCGCGCCGGGCCGCGCATTGGCAAGCAGAAATCCATCGCGCCGATCTCGCACCGCTGGTGCTCGAGCTGGCCGTGTGGGGGGCTGCCAGTGTCGACGAGCTGGCCTGGCTGGAACCCCCACCGCCCGCGAGCATCGCTCGCGCGCAGGGTCTGTTGAAGCAACTCGGCTTGTGGCGCGACGGCCAACCGACCTCGGCCGGACGAACGGTCGCGGCCTTGCCGGTGCACCCGAGACTGGGACACCTGCTTGTCCGGGGCGCGGCCGAAGGTGCCGGCCACCTTGCCTGCCGGATGGTTGCGGTACTGGACGATCGGACGCCCGGCGCGCGCTCGGTCGATCTGGAACCCCTGTTCAACGCCACGCTGACCGACAACCAGGAGCGGCGAGCGCGTCAACTCCAACGTCTGCTTGGCAGCGGCATCACGGCCAGGCGATCGGTGCCTGCCGCCGTGCTGCTCGCCGAGGCCTATCCGGACTGGATCGCGCAGCGCAGGCCCGGCCACACGCCGACCTACCAGCTCGCCTGCGGTGCCGGTGTCGTCATGGCCGCCGACGATCCGTTGGCTCATGCTCCCTGGCTGGTGGTCGCGGAGCTCGGGGGCACTGGCCAGCAGCTGCGCATATTCAAGGCGATGGCGCTGGACATCGACGAGCTTCAGCACTTCACACCCGACTGCATCGACGCCGTGAAGCACATCGACTGGGACGACCGGCAACAGCGCGTGGTCGCCGAGCATCGCCGGATGCTGGGGCAGCTCGTCGTCAGCAAACGGCCGGTGCAGGACATGTCGGACGAAGAGCGCGCGAGCAGTCTGCTGGACGGCATCCGCCGACTCGGTCTGTCCTGCCTGCCGTGGGACGCCACGTGCCGCGAGTGGCAAGCGCGCGTCATGCGCATGAACTCACTGACGATCGACGGGCAAGCGTCGGCGCGGCCCGGCGCCTTTCCCGAGGTCGGGGACGAGGCCCTGATGGTGTCACTGGATGACTGGCTGCTGCCGTGGCTGAGTGGCGTCGGTTCGATCAAGGGGCTCCAGCAGCTGAACCTGCACCAGGCGTTGAAGGCCATGCTCGACTATCGACAGCAGAAGCATCTCGATGAATGGCTGCCAACGCGCTACACCGTGCCCAGCGGTTCGAGAATCGCTTTGAGCTATCTGCAGCCCGACGCTCCCGTCCTCTCCGTTCGCCTCCAGGAGATGTTCGGCTGCGCCGAGAACCCAGCCGTGGCGAACGGGCGAATCGCGTTGAAGGTCGAGTTGCTGTCACCGGCGAATCGGCCGGTTCAGATAACGACCGATCTGAAGAACTTCTGGGCGAACAGCTACCCTGGCGTCAAGAAGGACATGGCGGGCCGATACCCGAAGCATGTCTGGCCCGACGATCCGATGAATGCGCAGCCGACGACGCGCACGCGCCGGGCGGTTCGGCCCCGCGGTACGGAACAGGGATCGAAATGAAGCCCCGAGTCGAGTCGGAACCATGACTTCCGAAACGGACAAGCTGCTGAAGCAACACACGAAGCTGAACCAGCTCGACTCGGTCAAGGTGACCAGCCACGTGCAGCGCGAACGCGGCGACTGGTTCCTCAACACGCTGATGCTCGACGGTTACACGGTGGCCTTCAAGTACAGTCGAAAGCGAAGGTATCGAAGCCTCGAGGGCGCCTCGGTCAACCTCACCTACTACCCGGACACCGACGTCGTCGCGGGTCTCGAGTTCGAGTACATGAAGGTGGTCAGGATCCGGCGCAGTTGAATCCCGGCGTGGTGATCGGGCGGTCCCGGCCGGCGCATCCGCTTGCTTGCCCCAGGGGTCAAGCTTCAGCGGTCAGCCGAGCGTCGACCGCTGCATCGACGGCGGCCAGCATGCCGCGTTGCTCCTCGGAATGCAGTTTCGATTCGAGTTCGGCGGCGGCCATATCGAGCCGTCGTCGCTCGTCCGGCGCCAGCGACGCCTCGGCCGCGTCGGCATCCCGCGCGGCGGATACCGGCGCCTGCGGTCCTGGTCGGTCCCGCAGCACCGAGGCGCTTTCTCGAATCAGCCGCGTCAATCCGCGCCGCTCGGGGGACGCCATCACGGCGCGGACGGCAGCGTCGATCTCGGCGGCGCGCACACGCTTCCGATCCACCGGCATGTCGTCGCCCAGTTCGCCGCGGGCCAGGCAACGGTCGATCGTTCGACCCAGGAGCACCACTCGCGCCGCCGTCATCAGTGCGCGGCGAATGGTGACGACGATCAGCGCCGTGCGCATGAGCTTCTTGACCGGCTTCATGACCAAGCCCTTGACGAAGCCGCCGACCTTGCTCGCCACACCACGTTCCGGGCCCTCGTAGAACGGCGCCACGGCCTCCGCGCCGTAGCCGCGACCGTTGCGCTCGAGCAGCTTCTCGACCAGGCGCCGCACGACCCGGTCGCCCGCCATGTCATCGAGGAAGGGGATCGGAATGAACTGACAGACCGCCGCCAGCAAGGCGTGATGCACGGTCAAGTGCAGCACGCCTCCGCGGTCGTCGTCGGCGTACGCATTCGATTCGCTGTCGGCAGTCACCCTGCCTGGCGCTTCGAAATCGTTGGGATCGTCGTTCATCTCCGTACCGTACCCTGTCCGGGCGCGAAACGACGTGTGGATCGGCCACGAGTCGCCCGATTCCCGCGCGTGCATGCGTTTCGGACAGACGGAACGGAGATTGGTCGGACCCGCTTTCGGCCCACGGCTCGTGCGCAGGGTCCCCGGTTCCAATGGCGCCTACCGCCCGGACCATCCTTCTGAATTCAACGGACCGACTACCGCCGGATGCGCCTTCGCGCGTGACGGCAGCCGACGCATCGGTCGCCGGTCGATCCGCCTATCCGGGCCCCGACACGATCGCCTCGCGGATGCTCTGGATCCACAGCCCCTCGTTCGCCGGGTAGCGACCGACTCGTCCGTTGAGCTTCGGCATGTCCTTGCCGCCCGCATGGTGGAGGCCGATCAACTCCCAGTTCTGATTGAACAGCGGGCTGCCGGAGCTACCCCCCTCGGTCGGCGAGCGATAGTGGACCTTCGGCGCTTCATGATCGATCAGCAGGTTGTCGTTCAACGAGAAAGCGATGTCACCACCCCTGGGATGACCGATGACGTAGACCCGCTGCTCGCTCTCCAGCAAGGGCAGACGACGGGCGATCCGGATCGGCTCGGGGAAGTCGCCCTCCCCGTCCAGCGCGAGCACCGAGAAGTCGAGCTCGCGTCGCGGCGAGCTCGCGAGCACACGGGTGATCGCGTAGTGCCGCTCCGGTTCGTCGGAGGCTTCGAACCGCAGGGAGGCTTCGTCGGGCGGCACGGCCGCGGGCGTCCCGGCCCGCTCCTCGGCCGACTCGCTGACGACATGCGCGTTGGTCAGCACGACCCAGTCACTCGCATGCCTGAGTCCGAGGTCTTCCGCTCGCACGAGAAATCCCGTGCCGAACCCTTCGCCATGGGCACCGACGAGCTTGCACACGGCACGAGCCCGCTCGATGCCGGTACGGTACCACCGGAGGTTCCGGAACCGGTCGCGGCCGAGGATCTGCTCGAAGGCCGCGTCCTCGAGCATCGCGTCGATGGCGCCCGCTTCCGCGCGTGCGTCGGCGAGCGAAACGCTGCCTCCCTCCCGATCGAGCAGCGCGGAGCGCAGCACCTCGAGGATGCGCGCATGTTCCAAGTTCCCGATGTCGAGCTGCCAGACCTCCTCGAACTGACGCAGGGTGCTGGCGATCTCGAAGGCGTCGGCCGGCGCCCGACCGTCTTCGCCCCTCTCGATGTAGCGTCCGACCCAGCGCAGTGCGCCGGCGAAGTCGTCCTCGGCGAGGCAGGCCTCCGCGAGTGTCGCCTGCGTCCAGACGTCCATGTCCGGTGCGCGGTCGGCCAGCGGCACGTCGTCCGCGTCCCCGTCCGCGCCCGAGTCCGTCGCGCCGACAAGCGCAGCGATCTCCGGCCCCGCGATCGTGCCGGTGCTCGGCACGTAGCCGGCGAGCGCGTCGCGCCGCGCGCGACACTGCAACGCCACGCTGTTGATGCCGTGCCAGAGCAGCTGCGGATCACGACGAAATTCCCCGGCGTAGTGGCGCTCGGCCCGCTCGAGGGCCGCGCGCCGGCGCGAGGGGGAACCTGCACCGGTGCAGTAGATCTGCTTCCAGGCTCGCCCGAGGAGTCCACGTGCCTCGGCGAGCTCGCGCTCGTCAGCGCTCTCGAGGCAGCGTGTTTCGAGTCGCTCGAGCACGTCGATACCTGCACTCAGATGCCCCGCGTCGAGCAATGCCTGCGCGTAGGCACGGCGAACTCGGTTGGTGTCGCAGCCGTACTGCAACAGGGCGTCGGCGACGTTCAGCACCTCGTGAACGCGACGCTTGCGGCGCAGGCGAGCGAGCACGTCGACGGCGCGATCGGGCGGGTACGGCGCCTCGCGCTCGCGCAGGTGGGCCACGAGCGCCGCGCACAACGAGGCCGTGCGTTCGTCGTCGAACGTGTCGAGGCTTCGCCCCAGCGCCGCGAGGAACGCGTCGGGGTGTTCGGCCACGCGCTGGCCGATGCCGGTCGCCAGGCCCTCGGCGATCGTGCGCACCGCCTCCCCGTCGAAGGCGGCCACGGCGGCGTCCAGTTCCGCCCGGAGACGCGCGATCTCGTTCATCGACGGCGTCGACTCAGCCGAGATCGAGCAGGCGGACGAGGTGATCGTGCACCGCTTGCTGTCGATAGTACTTCTCGCTGCTGTGCCGCCAGCGTCCGCCGTTGCTGACGCGCTCGTCGGTGATCACGTGCTTGCCTCCGCGCTGGTAGTCGTTGGCCAGCCGGGCGTCGAAGGCGACCGGATCCAGACGGTCGTAGACATTGATCCACTCGCCCTCGAGCCTTTCCGAGGGAAAGGCGTCGTGCCGGGCGTAGGTGGGGTCGAAGTTGTCGTGTATCTCGCTGATGCCGAGCGGGCTGCCGACGGTGACGTAGCCGTCGACTGGCGGGCAGCGTTCGACGTTCTTGAGACAGTCGTAGCTGATGACCGTACCCATGCTGTGCGCGAGCACGATATGCGGCCCGTCGGCGTTCGCCCGGTCCTCGATCAACTGATCCACGAACCGCTCGCGAATGTGCGTGCGCACTTCGTAGTTCTCGTCCGCGCGCGGCGAGAACGACGCGTTGAACAGATAGTGATGAACGTCCTTCAACAGCCGCTTCATGACGCGAGCCTTGATGAACCACGGCAGCGGGATGGCCTCGAAGGCGTAGCCGTCCTCCTCGCCCTGTCGCGGTCCGGGTACCGCTTTCCGGTCCCCGCCCGGCGGCTCCCGATCGAGCTCGAATCGGCGAATCAGCGCCTCGGCAACGTGTCGCTCCTCCGGTGGCAGGTCCTTCACCCAGGCGAGCGCCTCGTCATCGGCCACCGTGCCGAGCGACTCGGCGACCGATTCGAAGGCGGCCCCGGCGCCCAAGGGCTCGGCGTAGACGACATCGGCCCAGTACACCATGGAGGTGGTCACCGCGGACGCGGCGAGATCGAGCCCGCCATCGGAGAACACTGCTCGCCAGCTGTCGAGCAGTGCTTCGGCGGGCGGCTTGTTCGCGATGCCATGGATGAAGGTGATGTGCGGCATCGGCTGTCTCTCCACGGTCGCCGGTCGCGACACTCTGTGTCCCGAACGTATCATCGACGCACTGCCGGGAGCACGACCGAATCCGTACCCGGATTGCATACTTTGGTATAGGGCTTGAGTGTCCCCACGGGCACGCATCGGCCGACAGGCGCCGCGAAGTGCTGCGTTGAAGGTGCGTTCGACACGAACGACGGCGCATGCCGGGCGCCTCCGGACCTCGCGCAGTGTTCGACATCGCGCGCGATTCATCACCTATGCTGACTTCTTCGGCCCGTACACTGGCGGGTGGACCAAAGGGGTGGTGCGATGCCCGTCGACGTGTTCATCTCGTACCGCGGCAGCGACCGGGTGCTGGCTCGACGGCTGGAGCAGCGTCTGCGGAGCCGGTGGGGCAGCCGCGTTTACCGCGACGAGACCAGCCTCCTCCCGGGCCACTCGTGGTCCGAGCAGTTGCGCGACGCCATGTCGAAGGCCAACGTGATGCTCGCCCTGATCGGCCCAGGGTGGCAATTGCGCGACGAGGGCGAGGACTGGGTCCGGGACGAGCTACTGGGCGCGATCGAAGCGGGCAACCCGGTGCTGCCCGTTCTCGCGGGTGATCCGGACGTGCTCGCCGAGCGGCTGACGAGCTTGCCGGAAGCCTTTCAGCTGCAGGCGGTCAAGGTGCGGACCGACCTCGCAGGCTTCGACCTTCACCAGATCGAGCGTGCGCTGCGCGCGCTCGGCGCGTTCGGCGAGCGTCGCGCCGGCGGGCTCGGGCGCGAGCTGGCGGGCATCGTGCCGGATCGAGCGGACGAGGTGGTTCGCGAGTTGCTCGAGGGGCGCTCGACCGTCGTGGCCGGTGCCTCCGGGTCGGGCCGCTCGGCCCTGCTCCGGCGTATCGTCGCCGCGGCCGCCGCGCACGGTGGCCTGGTCGCCGCCTGCGGGATCAATCTCGCCTCGAGAAGCCGTCGCACGCACGGCGTCGTCGCCGCGTGGGTCGACGACCTGTGCGAGGCGATCCAGGGACTCGCCCCGGAAGAGCGCGGCGTGCTCGGTCCACAGCTCGTCAACGCGGTCATCGACTGCGGGCCGGATCTACTCGCCCGCAAGGTCCTGCGCCCGGCGCTGCTGTTGCCGCTCGGCGACGACGACAGCGATCAGAAGATTCTCGACGCGGCCCGCAGACCGACCGACCGGTGGGCGCCCTTCCCTCCCGAACGGCTCGTCAGTCAGAGCCTGAACGTCATCGCCCGTTTCGCCGCGGCGAGCGCGCTGCCCGTGACGCTGATCGTCGACAACGTCGAGTCCATCGACGGCAGCTCGAGGGCTCTTCTGAATCGATTGCTCGACGCGCAGCCGGGCAGCGTCCGCCTGGTGCTCGCCACTTCGACAGTGCGGGAACGCGTTGAACCCGAGTCCGCGCAGCGCAACGTCGCGCGCGCGCTGCGGATCGATGTGAACAAGTTCGAAGGCTTCGGCTCGATCTCCCTGCACGAGAGCGGCGTCTGGGGGGCGCCCGGCGAAATCATACGGTGCTGGCTCGAGCGGCACGGGGTGCGGCTGGGCGACGGCATCGGCGAGCGTCTGGACAGCTCGAACCCGTACTACGCGTTGTCGGCGCTCTGGTACCTCGTGGACAACGGGCATCTCGTGCAGGAGGACGTGGCCGAGGACGTCTCGCCATCGGACGGGTCGAACGGCGTGCCTCCCGGCCACGACGTGGTGACCTGGGTCGCGGCGAATCCGGACGAGGCGTTCGTCATCCCCGAGCGCGACCGGCTGCTCGATCACATGGTCGAGGAGTTCGTTCCGGTCCGCTTCCGCTCGATCATCGAGGCCGGTTCGCTGATCGGCCGGCGTTTCCCGTTCTCGGCGGCATTCGCCGCCACCCATCCGCCCGAGTCGGTCGACGGTCAGCCGCCGAGTACGGCCGCGATCGAACGGTGGCGGGTCGCGGCCGACACGCTCTGGGCCACGCTCGAGCGGATCGATCCGGACGGCTCGGTGATCGTCTGCCATCGCAGCGTGGACGACGAGCGCATGATCAGCTTCGCCCAGGTCGACCTGGCCAGGCACTTGACGAACGGGCTGGACACGGTGGCGACGCGACAGCTGCACGAGCGTCTGGCGCGATACTTCGCGAGGCCGATCGCCGAGGACTGCGGCGAGAGTTTCGACGACGCCTATCGCGACGCGCGAGCGGCCGCGACGCATTGGGCGCTCGCGGGGCGAGTGCGAAACGCCGCCGATGCCGAGCGCGTGGCCGCCCAGCTGGCCGAGCGCGTGCTGGCGTACCCCGAGGCCCGCCGTCACTACCGGACGGCGATCCGTCTCTTCACCCAGCTGCTCGCGCGCAGCGAGCATCGACGGACGGTGAACCTCGTCGACCACGAAGACCTGCTCATCCTCGCCAACTGCCTCTATCGGCTCGGCCAGATGACGCGTCTCGCTCACCAGCGCGGCGCGGCGGCCCGCGGCGCGTCCGATCCGACCAAATACTTCCGTCTGGCGCTCAGACGTTTGAAGGAGCTGTCACGCAACCTGCACGACAAGCGCCTCGCGAGGCCGATGTCCGAGGAGCTGGCGGCCATCAGCCGGCGCGACCTGCCCGAACCGAACGTGATCCGGCACCACATCCGGTTGTGCGAGACGCTGAGCGGGTGGGTCAATCTCGAGCTGGCCGAAATCCTCGATCAGGACGACGGAGAGGAGTCCCGCCAGCTGCTGTTCGAGGCGCTCCGTCACGCCGAGGCCGCCCGCGGAGAGGCCGACTCGCGATGGTTGCTCGCGGATGCCTCCGCGCGTCTCGCCGAACACCTCGTCGAGGACGCCGTCCAGGCCCGTTTTCCCGACGGCGTGCGAGCGCAGAACCTTGCCGTGGAGGCGCAGTTCCACATCGAGCGCGTGATCGGTCTCGAGGCGGTCAGCCCGGACGAGGACCGTGACCTCGAAGAGCCACGCTCGCGAGCGTGGATGGTGCTCGGCTTGCTGTTTCAGGCACTCGAGGTCAAGCCGCGGCTTGCCGAGTGGGCGTTTCGGCGCATGAACGATCACCGCCACGACGTCAGCGATCTGGTGGACATGCGGACCGACCGGCGGCTCGGGCTGTTCCTGCTCTCGAGTCACCGCGGCACGCGGGACGCGCGTACCGACGAGGCGCGGACGCTGCTCGAGCGGCACGCACGCTGGGCCGTCGAGAGTGGCATCTACCAGGAGCACTCCGATGCCTACCTGAGCCTGTCTCTGCTCGAACTGGCAGAGCGATCTCGCGAGCGATCCCCCTCCCTGGAGGCCGCCCGCCAGTACGTCGACCAGGCGATCGACTGCGAGCCCGACGCGAACCAGCGGCAGAATGCCCTGCTTCTCAAAGGCCTCCTGCACGCCATCGAGCGGGCCGACGATGACGGTATCGCCTATGACGACGAGCAGGTGCTGGCGGCGTTCCGAGCGGCCGGGGTCGACGGCCTCGTGGCGACGTCCAGCGATCACGACGTGCTGCACGAGGGCTGGCGCACCCTGCTGCTTCGGCTGCTCCGCTGGTGTCCACACCTCGAGGTGTGGATCGGTCTCGAGGAGTGCCTGCGGCGCGCGCCCGGGCAAGACGGGCCCGGCGCGGCGCGGCGCCGGTTCTTCAGCGAGCTGGTGCTGCACCCCGAGTTGCAGTATTCCCTCAAGCGCGCCGGCACCTACCTCGCGTCGGTCGCCGACGGACCGCTCGTGCCGAGCAACGACACGGCCCTCTGGCGTCTGCTGAGAGGCCGGGTGCCGCGGGAGTGCCACGAACACGCGGTGCGCACGCGAGAGACCGCCCATGCCCTGCTGCGGTGTCACCGCGACATCGGTGGCAACGACATGACACGGCGGACGTTGCTCGCGCAAGACATCGCCTACGCCGTCGCCGTTCACGAGTGGTATCGCTCGACCGATCCGAGCCGCCTGCTGACGCTCGCGCGCGAGGCCAACCTGCAGATCGACGGCGCCGAGTGGGCGAGCCCGAGGCTGCTCGGCGGACGACTCGCGGTTCAGGTGCTCGATCATCAGTACGGGGCAGGAAGCGAGATCGGGCTCAGACGGCTTCGACAGATCGAGTCGATGGTCGTGAACTGGGCGAAGGGCGCGGAGGACGCCGGCCCGCTGGAGCAGATCTTCTACGTCGCGGTACAACTGCACGAGCCCGGACACGGATCGAGCGACGGCGCGCTGCGCGTGGCCGCTCACCAACCCGGTGAGCTGTCCACCGCCTACCGCATGGCGCTCGAGGAACGCCGGCGACGGGTGCGTCAGGCGGGCCTGCGGCTGGTCCAGGAGCTGCACCTGCTCGACGCCGACACCTCCCCGCCCCGCGCCGACCCGATCGACCGGCCGGACGTCGAACTGGACGTCGTCGACCCGCGATCACCGAATGCCGCTCGGTCGGATGACTCTGCCGCGGCGACGCGCGGCGAACAGGATCCGGAGACGCTGGACGATCCCGCCTGAACGGCAACGGCTGGACGTCGCACCGGACCGGTCGCGCGGCCGAGTGCGGCGCGCTCACGGGCGAGGTTACCGAGACTTGCGGTCCGGCGAGCGGGAGCGATCATCAGCACGATCTCGGGCTGTTCTGAAGCACGGCCGAAGTGGTGTCTCCGCCGCGACGTCGCACCCAGCGCGCGATTTCAGGGAACACGCGCTCCCGATGCACATCCAGATAGCGCCGGTCCCGCCTCGCGCGAGATCCTGGTCGGGCTGTCCGAGAGCGATCTCTCGAACGAGGCGTTCCGCTGGCTTGCCCGCGCCGAGATCCGCGTCGCCGGCATCGACGTGCTCGCCCGGCGCGTCTACTACGTCGGCGAACTCGGCTGGGCGCCGCACGGCGCGGTAGAGGGTGCGGGTCGAAAGCGCCGTCGGTGTGCAAGCGGTGTTCCTGCACGCCGGCTGGCGCGCTCGAATCGATCGCGACTCCGTCCGGCTTCGGAAGGCATCACCGATACGCGAGCGTGGCGAGGACACGCACCGGCACGCTGGCGCCGGCATGCACATGGCCGGCTCAACCAATGGTGGGCGTCGCGTACTTGTCGAGCATGGCCGGGTGGAACAGTGGACGAAGGCCGATGACGACCAGCCCGGGCGCAGCGTCTCGCGGCGCTGTCGCGACCGTTGCGCGTCCGCCGGCGACCTGCACCTGCCGCAGCGCATCGTCGATGTCCCGCACGACGCCTTTGGCCCGGAC
>ENA-ORXT01000345-ORXT01000345.1-marine-metagenome-genome-assembly--contig:-NODE-345-length-76526-cov-9.009653_pt1 | contig 76526 bp, 57 predicted proteins | sample MGYA00237868_ERZ511482 | MGnify/ENA metagenome assembly ERZ511482 | reverse complement strand
GGCTCAGTTTTAAATGATTAATTTAGGTTAGGTCAGATGGTGATCGTGAAACTACCGCGTAGCGGTTTCGTTCTTGTTCCCAAAGGCGACAAAATACAAATTTTTATTACTTCAGGTATTTATCCTTAAAATCCCGTTCGTCACGCCTTTGGTAGCGCCTAAGAATCAAAGCTACAATTAGAATAATTGGTATTAAGGCTAATAATATTAGGGTACCAATGTAGTTAAACTGATAACCGAAGCCCGTGAAGTAATGCTCTAACCCATCACCTTGCACTACCTTCATGATTACGTGAGCACTAAAGCCGATGAACCCAACAGCTCCAAGAAACAGACCAATTAGAAAGCCTCCATTTTTCATTTACACCAAGATTTCCTGATCAGGTTATGTCGGGTTCGGGCCAAAAGCGGAATAAGTTAGCGCCAAATAGCCCGTAAATAGAACGTCCGCTTACTGCCTTTGGCGAGGCCAGGACCGCAGAAACAGTATATTACGCTGAACTGGGTATAGCTGCTTTTTTCTGCAACCGCAATCCGATCGTCTGCATATTTTCACGCAACCAGATGTTTCTGACGCCGGTAGCGCTGATCTCAATTTCATACTGCTTCCAAAGCTGATTAGATACTTGTACTTGACCAAGGTGCGGGTTGTCCAACGAGAACTCGATGACCGTGTTCGCTGTATCCTGGTCAGTACGGTTTTTATGGTAATTATCGGTCGTCTCTTGCCGTTTCAGGGCGGCAACGCCGCCTTCCTCAATAAGCCGTCGATGTCGATAGATCGTGTCACGAGAGACACCGCTGATTTTAGCGGCTTCAGTGACATTGCCTAGTTGTTCTGCCAGCTCCAGCACATCTAGTTTCTTCTGGATATCCATGTCGAACATAGAGGGCTTTGTCGTTTCTCGTACTTCAGACACCGTTAATTCTCGACCTGCAAAAAAAGCGGTGAAGCCTGGCTCATGGTTGGAGCGCAGTTCTATTTTCTGCTTAGCGATAGAGTCGCGCAGTGGTGATTCAATAAGATAGAATTCGTTGCCATAACTGAACGTATGATCGTTTCGTATTTTCCGGTATTCCTTCACCACGCAAACTGAGTCTAGATCAATATGCTTAGGTATTGAGCTGAATCCAGCTTGATTATCCCGTGGCAGTACAGCAATCTTTTTCTGCCAGTAGTTTGGAATGAACTCATCTTGCAGGTATCGGTTGGCGGTGCTCATTTTTTTGATACGCTTTAGTCTGAGTTCAGGTATGAGTCGATCTTGAAAGGTATCAAACGAACGTTCTATTCGACCTTTACCTTGCGCTGAGTTGGCGAAAATGATTTCAATACTAAGTTCTTCGCAGGCACGCTTAACTTGTGAGAAATTACACCGCTTGGGGCCTCCAAAGATACCGGCTTTGTCAACGTAGAGCACTTTAAACAAACCTTTACGCTCGATGTAGTCGTGTATTACTTTCAAACACCCCAGTGTTGTTTCTGCATCGAAGAACTCGGCATGCACCTCACTGGTGGCGTCATCAATGATCGCAATCAAGCAAGACTTTTTATCTCCAAACCAGCGATGTGTACTGCCATCCATTTGCATGAGCAGCCCAGGGGACTCCATCCGTTCACGTCGTTTTCTAACTTGTGATCGTCTACGCTTGGCACGTTTTACGTGATGTATCTCGTGTGCCCAACTACGGAGCGTCTCGCGTTTGACGTGAATGCTTTCTTTCTCAACAAGCATTTCACCCAAGTGCGTTAGATTCAGATCGAAGTACTTCTTCTTAATCAACGACTGCACTTTACGTTTTGTGCGATCACAGGTTTTATTATATGCGGGCTTACCCGTGTTCTGATGAACAACAAATTGAATGCCGACCTCTCGGTGTCGTTGAAGATAGCGTTCAATGGTTCGACGAGACTTATTGAGTAACGTCGCGGCATTAACGACATCCATTTTACCCTCAACAACCTTGGCAATAATATCCGCTGTAAGTTGAGCTTTGGAATCCATAACAATCATCCTTAGCAACCCTCTGACCTTTACAAAAAAGGGCACAGAGAATCACTGATTGGGTATGACCATCAAATTCGCTTGGTAATTAGTTGCGACATAATCGCTTGGTAGTTAAGGTACGACAGAATGGCTTGGTGTTAACAGCGGCAATTGTAAAAGTCGGTACTTGATGAGACTTACAGTGCACGACTAGATCGAAACATCAGCGCCGTAGTATTCGGGACCAAAAATTAGTATTCGTTGTGACGTCGACTTCTGTCAATATCTCATCCATGATCTCACTGAGCGTTCGGTTCTCAGTGAATATTGTAAAGTCTGCTAACTCTTGGGTAGAAGGGTGAGAAACCAAATATTCAATCACTTCCACTCCATTGATAGTGTCGGCGTGTCTATTCTTTAGAATTGATATTGATTCGTCTAGATCGGGAGAAGGCAACAGCAGGACAACATTCCCATATGGAGCCAGGAGTTCACTGACACGAGTGAAGTCCTCAGAATTTTCGTAAATCGAATGTCCGGCACCGAAATCGATAACACAGTTTTTATGTTCTTGAAGTAACCGCTCAATCGCATGTACATCATACCGCTTCCAGTACTTGTAGACACCGGAAAATCCCTCTTTACCTCTGATGTCCTCTTGTCGCTCTTCGCTCCAATCCGTTTCCTTATAGTGTTCCCAGCGCAGCTTATCCATAGAGACTTGAGGGAGGTCGAGTTTAGATGCCAGGAGCTTACCGATGGTACTTTTTCCAACCCCCATAGCGCCAATCAAAATGATATCTGATGCTTCTGCATTTATCTTCGTTAGAATTTCATCAGCAGTTTGTTCCGGGGTTTTCTCTTTTGTATAAAAAGTATGCTTGGCCAAGTCACTGTTGGAATGATGGGTTATAAAGTGTTCATTCATTTCCTTGCCATCAACAAAAGCACTTCTTTGCCTCCGTATAATCTCAACCGATTCTGCATCGTCCTCTGTCGGCCGCAATTGCACAACATCAAAAGGCTTCAGGTATTCGACAATACTACCTAGACTCTCACCATTTTCGATAACCGATTGCAACGGATCAAATACGATTATGCTGCCCTTGTGTTTTTGAACAACACGCTTAATCACATGAGTGAAAAAAGTCTGCATATAGTGATAAAACCCATTGAACCCGTCTTTTTCGCCAGCTTCCTTTTGGTCCTCGCGGGTAAAACCTATTTCCTCCGCATACTTGTCCGTTAATTCCCTAAGTTGGATAAAGGGCTTGTTCAGTTGTGTTGCTAACAATTCTCCAACATCTTCAACAGTTTTCCCTTTAGGTCCGATTAATATAAGTGTTGAACCTTTGCTTTTAAATGCTAGCATTTTCGTTTCACCTGCCTTGGAAGCCAGGTTGCTTGGTAGAGTTGATTTTCAACTCCGGCTTTGTCTGTCCGAATTCGATTGGCGATCCATTTACCCTCGTAATAATCAAGTCGTTAGTAAACTTCCAATGGCTCCACAAATGAATCCCATGATTCGCCTTTGCTCATTAAGGGAATGATTGTATCTTTCCTATTCACTAAATGCCAACTGTACCTTAAGCGCAACCGATCGATCAGTCGCAAGTTTAAATGCTTCACCCATTTTCTCTAATGTCAGTGTGTGAGTTAGCAAAGGATTAACATCGATCTTTTTACTCTTCATCCATGACACGCCGGTAAAGAATTCGTCATGGAATCTGAAGGAGCCTCGCAGTTGAAGTTCTTTTGCCGTTAGCTGTTGTACCGGTAGGTTCATGTCGCCGCCCAAGCCTAATTGCACAATGACTCCCCGGGGTTTTATTGTCGGGATGGCTTGTGCAAGTGCGGATGCAACGCCAGTACATTCAAACAATACGTCAAAGTGGCCTTTGCCTGCACAGTATTCACTCAGTGGTGATTGTGCGCCTGCACTGCTCACGTTGACTGTGGCATCTGCCCCTAATGTTTTTGCCACCTCTAACGGGTAGTCACTAATATCGGTGGTAACAACTTCTTTTGCACCAGCGCGTTGCGCGACCAAAGAACACAGCAAGCCGATGGGTCCGCAGCCGGTTATCAATACGCGTTTGCCAACGAGGTTACCGGCTTGAAGGGCTGCATGAATGGTGACTGCCAGTGGCTCCGCCATTGCCGCCTCTGCAGAACTTAAACCCTCAGCTTCTGCACACTGATGTTTATGCACTGTGAGGATTTCTCTGAACGCACCTTGGATATGTGGGAAGGGCATAGCGGAGCCGTAGAATCGCATATTCATGCAGTGGTTAAGTTGACCCTGCAAACAGAATTCGCAGGCTAAGCAAGGTCTTGAGGGCGACACGGCAACCAATTGTCCAGCGGTAAAGTCTTGAGCATTTATACCGGCTTGGATGACGCGTCCCGATATTTCATGGCCCAGAATCATGGGTTCTCGCAACTTAATGGTGCCGAAACCTCCGTGTTGTACATAGTGAAGATCTGAGCCACAGATACCCCCTCGCTCAACTTGAATTTGAACCTCATTATCGTTTGGTTCTCGGGTTTCGTGAGTCTCAAGACGAATGTCGTGTGCGGCATGAACAACAATGGCTTTCATTGATAAATTTTCACTGTAGTAAAAAGGTCTGGAATTTTAAGTATGTTACCGGTAACATGACGCCTAATGCAACAATCTGAGTAAATTTTAACGATGGAACTTTTTAGTCTAAAAGGCAGAACCGCGCTTATCACCGGTTCATCGCAAGGCATTGGATTTGCGCTTGCTCAAGGCTTGGCGGCCGCAGGTGCCAGTATTGTTCTTAACGGGCGAGACGTAGCGAAGCTTGAGCATGCCGCACAGGCATTAGAAAAAGCAGGGGCGAACGTATCGATATCTGCATTCGATGTAACTGATCATGATGCTGTTCGGCAAGCAATTGATTTGCTCGAAGCTAATGGAACACAAATAGACATCTTAGTGAATAACGCAGGAATGCAGCATCGCGCCCCATTAGAGGAATTTGCACCGGACGCTTTTGAACTGCTTTTGCAAACCAACGTTGCCAGTGTATTTCATGTGTCGCAAGCGGTAAGCCGTCACATGATTAAGCGTGGAGAGGGAAAGATGGTGAATATAGCCAGTGTACAGACTGCGTTGGCAAGACCAGGTATCGCGCCCTACACAGCCACCAAAGGCGCTGTTGGCAACTTAACTAAAGGTATGGCTACTGATTGGGCTAAGCATGGGTTGCAGTGTAATGCCATTGCGCCTGGATACTTTGATACGCCACTCAATGCCGCACTAGTGGCAGATGAAACTTTTTCTACATGGTTACAAAACCGCACACCTGCTGGTCGGTGGGGAAATGTTGAGGAGCTGGTGGGTGCGTGTATATTCCTAACATCAAAAGCATCGAGTTTTGTAAACGGACATACGTTGTACGTTGATGGCGGTATAACAGCGTCTCTATAATATGAAGCACTTTGTAGTCATGGGGGTTGCCGGTTGTGGAAAAAGCACGGTCGCCACGATGTTAGCTCAGCGCGTATCCGCCAATATGATTGAAGCCGATGAACTACACGGCTCGGCTAATATTGAAAAAATGCAACAAGGTGATGCGCTAAGCGATGATGATAGATGGCCATGGCTAACCCGTGTAGGTACAGCCATGCAACTATCCGGGACACCGGTGTTGGTCAGCTGCTCGGCGCTGCGTCGTGATTACAGGCAACATCTGTTAGAAAGTGCGCGCGTACCCATCGGATTTATTCACTTGCACACAACACAATCTGTGATTGCTGAAAGAATGGCTAATAGAGAAGGGCACTTCATGCCAGTAAGCTTACTTGATAGCCAATACCAATTGTTGGAACCGCTTCAAACCGATGAGGTTGGAGTGGTGGTGGATATAGCGCAGACGATTGATCGAGTCGTCGATGAGGCATTAGTATTTATACATTCATCGATGTTAGATTAACGACGTTGGTCACGCTTATTGTGTAGCGATAAAACCTCCCGATTGCTTCGCCCAAAGACTGGCATAGAGCCCATCTTGGCTAATCAGTTCACTGTGCGTGCCCTGTTCGATAATACGGCCTTTGTCCAGTACCACTAATCTATCCATAGCTGAAATGGTAGAGAGTCTGTGAGCGACGACGACCGCTGTTTTATCCCTCATTAGTTCTTGGAGATTCTGTTGTATTTCAGATTCGGCCTCTGAATCAAGCGCTGATGTTGCTTCGTCGAGCATTAATATTTTTGCATCTTTCAAAAGCACACGCGCAATCGCCAAGCGTTGACGTTGACCACCGGATAACTTAACACCTCTGTCTCCAACCCGCGCATCTAAGCCTTTGCGTCCATCTTTATCAGATAGGTCTGTCACAAACTCTAAGGCTTTTGCCATGCGTAGCGCATGTCGTATTTCTTCGTCCGTAGCAGTTGGCGCTCCATAGCTGACATTATCTCTTATTGATCGATTCAACAAAAACACTTCTTGCGTTATGACCCCAATCTGCGTGCGTAGAGAGCTTTGTTTAACATCACGAACATCTTGTCCATCAATTTTGATGGAGCCGTCGGTAATATCCCGAAGTCTTAGCAATAAGGAAATCACAGTCGACTTGCCCGCACCCGATCGACCGACAAGTCCTACTTTTTCCCCTGGCGCAATGGTCAAATTCAAATTCTGAATAACTGGCTTCGACGGTTCGTCTTTTACTGAATCGTCGTTATTGAAATGGTCATTTTTCGAACCTGCTTTGTCCGAGTCATCTTTCTCTGAATAGGTGTAGGACACATTGTCAAAGACTATCTCACCACTACCAAGTTTGAATTCCTTGGCATCGACTCTATCAACTAACTTTGGTTTGGCGGTCATCACGGGCATCGCATCGCGAATAGTGCCGTAGGTCTCTGATACTGAAAAGCCTAATCCTATAAACTCGAAGGCCATACCGAATAAGCCACTCACAATAGTGACAGCTGCGACAAATTCTCCCATGCTGACAAAGCCTTCCAACATACCCCAAATGCTGATGCCGAAAATACTGACGCCAAGAATACCGTTAAATACTCGTACCGTTGTATAAGTGAGAATCGAGATGCGTAGCTCGCGATGCCGTGTATCAATGGTGTCTTTGAGTACCTGTTGAATGGCATCGCCTTCTGACGTCTCAGCACTGAAAGCCTTGACGGTGGATATGTTACTGTAAACGTCGGTCATGGCACCCGTGGCACGAGAGGAAGCTTCTGCCACATTGGCAGATCGCTCAATCAGCTTTGGGGTGACGAACACGGCCAATAAAGCTTGCGCGATCATCCAAATTAGAACTGGAATGGCCAGTTGCCATGCCATCGCAAACAACAAGCCTAAGGATCCGACAAACTGGATAATAAAGTAAGGAATGCGGTGTATTGCCATCCGTAGTTGGCGCTGAATGGATCCAGTGACTTGCTCAATTCTCGACGCAACTTGACCTGCATATAGGTCTTCGAAAAATGCAATATCTTGATTCTCAACTGACTTATGTGCCTGCCAACGCATGGCAGCCGGAAGCAAGGTGCTCACGGTTTGCGACATATAGCTCTCATCAAGAAACTCCATAACCGGTTGGATTATCAACAGCAACACCGCAAATGCCATTAACAAGAGCGTGTTTTCTTGAACAAACACCTCTGCACCATCGGCAGTGATGCCGTCAACGATATAAGCCAGCATCCAGATAACGCCAAGGCCGATAGAGGCGGATAATATCGCCAACAGGGTTACGAAGATTAAAACGCGACGAAACATCTTGGCAAAATGCCAAACTAGGTGCAGTGGGCCTTGGTCGGGTAACGTTGTTAAAGGAAGGTTCAGTGGGTCGATCAAAGTCTCAAATGGACGGAACAAATGATCAGCTAAATTCATGTGGTATTTGTCCTCTCATTACAGCGCTGTAGGGAGATTGAACAAGATGCTATAACGTAGAGGCCGCTAATTAGCCGATTACAATTACTGCATGGGCTTAAAGTTGCCCCAGTCGTTTTATAGCCAAGTAGCGTGTAATCAAATCGGCTGATAAATTCTTTGGTGTAACGTCTAGCAGTTTTGCACCACCTGCAATGGCAAGCGTATGTTGCTGTCTGCGTTCAAGTCTGTAATTTTCAGCACTTAACCACAGTACCGCTTCTTCTGTTGTTGAGGGCTCTGTTTTAACCGCGTCATCCAAATCAGACTCGCGTAAATCAGCCATCAACACCATGTGCTTGCCGCGTAGTCTTTTTAGGGCATCAAGCGCTGATTGACCGTCTTCGTTGCGCAGGTTGGTGATTAAGATTACCAGCGCTCGTCGTTTCAATCGCGTTGCAAGTGATTCAACCGCTTGCACATAGTCTGGTAGTTCTTTTGTTGCTTCAAGGTCATACAGGCCATTCATTAATCGCCGTGCAGAGTTCATTCCTTTGGCTGGCGGTATCCAACGGTCAATCCCGCCAAAGGTCATGATGCCAGTTGCGTCACCTTGTTGCAGTGCCACATGGGATAACAGCACGACGGCATTCAGCGTTTCGTCCATGTGCGAGGCTTTAGCATCCTGGTGTCGCATACGCATGCTGCAATCGAGTAGAAAAACAATTTGTTGATCACGTTCCTGAGCGTACTCTCTGGCTATGAGCTTTTGCATACGAGCCGTCGCTTTCCAGTCGATCTGTCGAAGACTGTCGCCGTCACGATACTCGCGCAGTTGATGAAAATCATTGCCTTCACCCGGCCGAGGTAGTCGGCGTATGCCGGTGTGATCAAGTGAGCGCTTACTGAGCAAAAGGCCAAACAACTTATTATTTTTAAAATTAGGAAAAACTTTGACTTTGGTATGGCAAGGCACGCGCACTTGGCGAGACCAAAGCCCCAGCCTTGTGCGAATTAAACAGTCAATACCATCAAACTCCATACTGCCCCGCGTTTCGGGCATAGCTTCATAGATGAATTCGGTTGTGCTTTGGTTTTCTAAAAACTGTTTTCGAGGAAGTCCTCGCACCTGACAAAGTTGTGGGTGCATGTCGTGCACTTGAGCGTGTATTGGTCGATTGCTGAGGTTGCTAACGTTAAGTGTGACATCGCTCCAAGCTCTGTGTGAAAGTACTTGTCGTACATTGCGACTGCCTTCAAGCTGAACACGTCTAACATTGAATAGATCGAAACCCATACACAGCAAGAGTGCAACAGGCAGAATTAGCCACATGTTGAAAACATCTGGGTAGAAACTAAGCAGCACCGCAGATGCCGCCAATGCTGCGCCCAGAATGAGTAGTCGCGGAGTTGGGATCACTTTCGGGGTGCTTCTACCGATTGCAACAAACTAGCAATAACGTCGTCGGGGCTATAGCCTTCAATTTCCAGATCTGGTGTGAGTTGGATACGATGCCGAAGTACCGCTGTTGCGATGTGCTTTACATCGTCAGGAGTCACGAAGTTAGCACCATGCAACAGTGCTCGGGCGCGTGCCGCACGAAGTAAAGAGATTGATCCTCGTGGACCTGCGCCGATATCAATGCCATTCCACTTTCTCGTAGCGGTGGCAATATTAACAATGTACTGTTGTACTGATGCGTCGACTGAGACAAAGCTTGCCGCGCGTTGTATCGCAATGAGGTCGTCAAGATTAATCACCGCCTTTAAGCGACTCAAATCGAGTTCATGGGCAATGCTCTCGTGTGTAATTTTCTGCAACATGAGCAGCTCTTCTTCAGGTTTCGGGTAGTCGATCAGTATTTTGCAAAGAAAACGATCGAGTTGCGCTTGCGGCAGAGGGTAGGTGCCTTCTTGTTCAATTGGGTTTTGCGTTGCCAATACGATAAATGGCTGAGGTAATTTACGGGTATCGCCTTCAATACTGACCTGCTGCTCTTGCATGGCTTCAAGCAACGCTGATTGCGTTTTTGCAGGCGCTCGGTTTATCTCATCTGCAACGACCACATTGGCGAATATAGGGCCTTCTCGTACGGTGAAGGTTTGCTGCTCATGATCGAACATTGCATGTCCAACGATATCACTGGGCATTAAGTCTGGTGTGAACTGTATCCGTGCATCTTGTGCTTGAGCTGAGAATGCCAAGCATCGCGCCAACAATGTTTTTGCAAGACCGGGTACGCCCTCTATGAGTACGTGGCCGCCGGCAGCAACGCAAATTAGTAGCTCATCGATAGTCTCTTGTTGGCCAATGATGACGTTGCCAAAATTATCTCTGAGTTTATTCAGATTGGTATGGGCCTGCGAAAACTGTGCTTGGTCAATCATGATGACTAGATACTCGGTTCAATGACTACGGTTGAAAACGTTTGCGGTGGTTGATTTTTTGCAGCGCTCGACTAGCACTTAAAATTGCAGCATCTTTTTTAATGTTGCCAAATAGCGCATCTTCGGCAGTGACAGGTGAGCATTTTAGGAGCTCACTGGCTTGCTTGATCGATTCGGCTTTGTCTATCGTGTTGCCGACTTGGTCTTTACCGGATAGACCTCGCCGTTTCAGCAGATTTTCAAGCGCCGCACGCTGCACATTTTCGGCAACCTTGTCGGTATAGTTGTGGCGGTACCAGAACTCACCACGAGCTGCCAGGTGTGCCATCAGATTGTTTTGAATCGGCGCAAGCTCGTGCTCAACTGGGCCCAACCGTGAGGATGCCCAACGTAGGAATCCGACTAACACGACCCCAAATAACAAGATCGCTAAGGTAAATCTATTCCAGATAAACTGCATCAATCCAGGTTTCGCGGCAGGTTTAAAAACGATGGAAAGGTTTTTCTGTTTTGCCGGCTCGGTTAACCACAATAGCAAATAACCATGTTCAAACCAATCGATGCCGTCGTTGTTGAACATGTTAGCGTTAGCGTACACGGTGATAAAACCATCGCCAATGGCTTTGTGAATGACATACGGCGAAACTACTATTTGAGTGTTATCCGTGTTGGTGGAAGCGTTTTTAAAGTAGGGCATATCTGTCGCTAAAATACGAGCCTGACTCGAATTTTCGCTGTTTATGGACAAGTTCAAATCAAACTGACCATTTTCAAAGGCGCCGGAAAATTCAGGATTTTCCTGCATTGCATCCAATTCAAATTCACTCAAAGTGGTGATGCCAATTTTTGCCAAAAATTCTCCTGAGGCGGTAGATTCATCAAACGCAGCTGCGTAGACCGGACTAGTAAGCAGTACCCCACCTGATTCTACCCACGCATAGACTTCATCTACTTCTTGCCTGCTGCTCAACTCGTTCAAGTTTGCAATCCAGAGAACACCGGTTTTGTTGACGTCTAGCGCGGAGAAAACATCTCGATTTTTAGCGACATTAAAGTTAAACCCTTGTCGTTCTAACAAACGCACAGACGCTAGCAAACGATTACTACGGGCTTCTTCGTTTGCGCCTACCTGATATTCGACTTTCTCTAACTCAACGTTCTTGTAAAGCCAATATGCGCAGACTCCCATTGCACACATCATGAGTAAAGGCAGAATTGGGAATTCGCGGCGGCTCATGATGTAGCCGCTCCATCGCCTATATTAGAGCGTAATGGGAACGCACTTTTCCAGTCAACAATAAGCGCACGAATGGAGGCCTCTGATTGTGGTTGGTTAGCATAGGCCTCGTTTCGCCATACGTCTAAAAGATCAGTAAAGGTTTTCGTTTGCTGTTGGCTCGCGACAGCGGCAATACTTTTTTGGCAATCCGTTTCTGTTGCACCACTGGCAATTTTAAGTTCGTGTTCGTTCATTACTGAGCGAAGGGCTCCACGAAACAGAACACTCAGTGCTTGACGCCTGTCACCACTTGCCAGTAGCCGTTCAGCAGTTGCGACTATGTCTGCAGGCAAGTCTTGCGTCATTGGATGACTTTGTGCGTCTTCACCACCGCCATGATGTCGATTTAATGCGCTGGGTGCGGATAAGTTACGTCGGAATTTGCTGAGTGTGTAGAGCAATAGTCCAAGAAAAATGGCCACGGCTGTCCACAGAACAATTTTGAATCCAATCGCAAGCGATCTGGCTGCATCTGCAAGCCATTCAAAGAAGCCAAGGTCCAATGTACTGTCATCCTCGTCTGTTTCTTTTCTATCTCGATCCTTAAATTTTGGGACAGTGCGATATTTTGTTGATCCAAATTCTGGATCTGCAAGAATTTCTTGAAGTGCATTGACTACCTTAACGCGGTCCATAATCGATTGTGCTCTTTCCTCGGCGATGGATGGTTCAGAGGAGCCTAGTAACAAACCAATCATTAGCATGCTAGCGATAGACTTTATCGCGCGAGGTTTGATGTCACGAAACCGGTGTTCTATATCCCATGCCTCTAACTGCATACGACGGTTTATGTAAATTAGAAACCCACCAGCTACATAAAAAGGCGCAACCAATGCTCCCGCGATAAAGGTGGTAACCGAGGCTGTCAACACCCATTTTTTGACGGCTGGGTCTGCCATGGTTTGGAAGAATACACCCCATTGAAACTCAGCTACGCTGGACGAAAAGAACACCAACGCAACAAAAGCGATAATTGCGTAGGCTAAAATATATTCGATATGTAGACAGACCAGCAACAGGAGATAATGCCTTGTCTTTACAGCGCAAAGTGTTTGAATGCGCCCCGAGCGTTGTTTTCGCGGCAACATCTCTAAGAAAACCACGCTGTAGCTCAGTGCCCGTGAGGTACTGAGTCGGGCAACCGTTAGATAAGTTTTAAACAAAGTCCAAAAATGTGTCAATGTTAATCTCCAAGCTTGTCTTACCGATAAGCTTTCAGAGAACACGGCTTTTGAGAGAAAAAACAGAATGGGTAGTTCATATAAAGGTTTGAACCACCACCAAATGAAAAGCATGTAGCCCCAACCCAGCCAAAGCTGAACGAAAAAGCACACCATAAAAACAGGTAAGGAAAATCCTAGCCACATGGTGACTAATTGTACGTAGTGCGCTCTTGCAAGCGTAAAGCCTGCGTCCATCGCCTGCCAAGCACTACGCGGTCTTGGTAGGACGGTTAAATTGCGTATATCAGCCATGTCTTTTTGGGTTCCGACCGGCGAATGCAAGGTAGGCGACCATTAATATCCATATAACAGCGCCGACACTGAGCTTTATTGACAGTGATAGTTCTTTTGATGACCAATAAGCTTCGATGAATGCAGCCAGTAAAGTCATGAGCCCAGCGCCAACAATGATGGGTACCGATTTTTTAGCAGCACGCATCAAAGATAATCGTCGAGTTTGTCTGCCTGGCTTTATCAACGCCATGCCGAGCATTAGCCCTGCAGTGCCACTAACACAAAGAGCAATGAGCTCAGGTGCACTGTGTCCTGCAACAAAGCCCCAGAAGCGTTCATTGTATCCAATGCTGGTTAAGTGGCCAGCCGCAGCACCGATATGAATGCCATTAAAAACCATAAAGAAGATACTGCCTACGCAAAATAGAATGCCACTGGCAAAGACGCGAAAATCAATACCGATGTTGTTCATGATATAAAATCCGAACATAAGCAGATTGCTGGCATCCTCCTTACCTTCAGGTCGAAATGAATCACTCTCTGGGCCGTACATCGATTCGAGTGCAAACCTTTGTTTGCTTCCCATGAACAGATCGGCTAAGTCAGTGGAGTAGGCTGCGAGTGCCCCACAAATAAGTGAGGTTCCAAAAAAGAGCAGGCATGAAATGGCGAAAAGTGTACGTTGCTCTCTGAGTGCTCTGGGAAACCCACCACCAAAGAACTGCACCGTACGTTGAATGACATGGCCACGATGTTTGTAGAGTTGATGATGCGCCCGTGTTATCAGTGCGTGCAATCGATTGGTTAGTGCAGGACTGTAACCTCGGCTAATGGCCAGTGCGTGTTGCTGACATAAGGCAGCGTACAGCGTTGGAAGTTTGCTGTTGTCGACATCTTTTTTCGCCCAAGGTTTGGCTGACTCAAGCGAGTTGAGCGAATCATCCAATTGCGCCCAGTCCGTTTCAAATTGTTGTTCAAACGCTCGCTGATTGAGCATCCGCTTGACCTCTTAATATCCATTGTGCCCAACTTTTAAGTATGTCTACTGAATCAGTTGCTGTTGCTGTTGGTGTTGGTGTTGGCTCTTCAATTAGGTGCTCTAGAATTTGCGCCAGCTCTTGTTGTCGTTCCACTGAAAGACTGACGCTTCGTTCCGCAAATTCGACGATTGCCTGACGTTCGCGTAGCGATAACCACTCGGGAGGCGGCACGCTTAATTCGTGAGTAAAAGTGATCGTACTTGGGGCCTTGTCTCGATAGATGACCAATGTTCCAGCTGCCAAGTCACCAAGACGACGGAAGCGCGTATCGAGCAACATAGTGATCAGCCCAGTCACATAAGTGAAAGGGAGGTAGTCCGCCACACGCAGAAAATTTCTGATCAAAGCACCAGAGAATGTAATTGGTGTTGCATTGTCATGAACGACCCACAGGTTGAACAATTTCTTTCCAGGTGTAGTGCCCGTCGCCGCCTCGAATATTGTGGTGTAGAACCAGTTAAGCAGAAATTGTGCGATGAGAAAAAGACCGATGGATGCTGACACGTCTCTCGATTCACCACCTCCAGGAATACCGACAATGATGAAAAATATGATCAGGATGACAAGACGAATTAGTCCATCTACCAGCCAAGCCATCCCACGCACGACTGGGCCTGCAACGACAAATTGTAGCAATGCACCCTCTGGTGTTTCAACCGTATGGAGGGTGTCTACAGTTTGGTTGTTCAGCTGGACAACGCTCCAGTGCCCATGAACGCAGCGCCGCCAATCACCGCAACCAGCGAACCAACGATTATTATGATGTATAAAATTCCTAGCACTTTTTCCCAACCCTTCGTCGTTCTTTGTCCACCGAATCGGTTGGCGTGTGTGTGACCGCGAAAGAACATGACATAGGCAAAACCGATTAGGGTAATAAGACCAATAATAGGAATAAGCGACAACACTACCAGAGGAAGCGCCCACCATCCGCTATGACCACGATCATGGAGTCGTTTAATGAGCATGCAGATACCGATGTACATTCCGACAAGGATAAGGGGAATGAGAATCAGCAGTGGTATGAGTACGGCTGTATTGGAAAAATCAAAATTCTCTGGCGCGTTAGCTAATTGGGCAAATCCATCCATTCCACCCATTACAGCGCCGAGGACGCCCATTATCACAGCCATGGCTATGGTAAAAACAATAACCAGTAATAATGAGTGGGCTAAATAGGAAAGAACACCTAACCGACCTTTAGCAGACCAGATTGACGTTTTAATTGCTGCAGCATCTGTTTGTAAATCAGCGCTGGGCGCTACGTATGGATCGTTACTCACGTTCAATTCTCCTAATTAAGTGTTGAGTATGGTGTACTTTGTTTTGATTGTGAAACGCTGTCATCAATCCTAGCGTATATTCACGGTAAGTACACTCTAGATTTCGTATAGGTACGACGAATCGTTGATATCAGGGGCGACTGGGTAAAACGAAAGCGGCAATACCACCGACCAATGCTACGACCATAAGCGCGATAAAAAGAATGGCGAATACTATTTCCCAACCTTTGGTTGTGCGGTGTCCACCGAGTGAGGCATGTTTTGCATTGGCTGTGAAATACTGTCACTAATCCTAACGTATATCCACGGTAAGTACACTCAAGAATTTGGTTAGGAAGGACGAATTCAAACCATCAGAGGCGACAGGGCATATACTGCGTAAAGCATGAATAACTCAAATCAAATTCAGCCAACATTAGTACAAGATCTCGACAGTCTCTGCGCGTCTATCCAGCTCGCCGTAGAATCGCTTAATACGCCGCAGCGAATCATCATCGCTATTGCAGGCCCGCCTGGCTCTGGAAAATCAACGCTGCTTGCGACCCTTGTACCGATGCTGCAAAAGCGATTGCAGTCAGAAGCTGTGGTAGGCATCCCGATGGACGGGTTTCATCTGGACAACGTTCAGCTCGAGAATGATGGCACCACAGCGGTAAAGGGTGCCCCCCAAACGTTTGATGTGAATGGGTTGCTGAGCCTGATGCAGCGCTTGTATGCAGGGGAAAGTCCGGTGTATGCGCCTGAATTCGATCGGGCTGGCGATATGTCGAGAAATTGCGCGTTAAAGATTGAACAAGCGCATAATATCGTGTTGGTTGAAGGCAACTATTTACTCCTCAACCAACCTGGCTGGAGAGAGTTAGCCAAGCACTTCGCGTTGACGATCAGAATCGATGTGCCGTCTGAGGTATTGCGCGAACGGCTTGTACATCGCTGGCTTCACTATGGTTTGTCTGAGGAAGCCGCTTTGGCGAAAGCGTTAAGCAATGACATACCTAATGCAAAGACGGTTGTTGAGCAATCGATAACCGCTAATATAATTTACCAACCTGAGAATCACCAATGAACAAAACGCCCAACGTTGTTGGATGGCGAGAATGGGCCGTTTTACCGGAACTGGATATTCGCGCGATAAAAGTCAAAATAGATACCGGTGCTAGAACATCAGCATTACATGCATTGGACATCGAACGGGAACGCTCCAATGGTCAAGATTTGGTGAATTTTACTGTCCAACCATTGCAGCGCAATAGTGCTGTGCTTATTCGAGCACAAGCCCCATTGGTTGATATCCGTGCAGTATCGGATTCTGGTGGGCATACTGAAAATCGTTTTGTGATTAGCTCGCGAATTATTATTGGCAAAATGGAAAAAGAGATAGACATCACGTTAACGACGCGGCACAGCATGCTATTTCGAATGCTGATTGGCCGTACTGCTTTGGCTGGTGATGTGATGGTTGACCCAGCAGCATCTTATTTGTGTGGTCGTATGTCGACCCGCTTGTTGTATTCCTCACATATAGAGAGTCAATCATGAAAATAGCGATTTTATCTCGCAACAGAAATCTCTATTCAACTCGGCGACTGATTGAAGCCGCCGAAGCGCGCGGACACGAAGTCAAAGTCATCGATGTGTTGCGTTGCTATATGAATATTGTGTCGCGCAACCCCAGTGTGCACTTGGAAGGGGCGAAGCTGGAAGATTTCGACGCCGTCATACCGCGAATCGGTGCATCGGTCACATCCTATGGTACGTCTGTACTTCGACAGTTTGAAGTCATGGGCGTGTACACACTAATAGAGTCTGTAGCGCTAGCCCGGTCTCGAGACAAGTTGCGTTCTTTGCAGTTGCTGTCTAGGAAAGGCATCGGAATGCCAGTGACAGGCTTTGCCAACAAACCAGGTGATACAAAAGATTTGGTCAAGATGGTTGGTGGTGCGCCGTTAGTGATTAAGTTGCTTGAAGGAACACAAGGCATTGGTGTCGTGCTAGCGGAAACATCTAAAGCGGCAGAGAGTGTGATTGAAGCGTTTATGGGGTTAAAGGCTGCCATTCTTGTTCAAGAATTCATAGAAGAGGCCGGCGGTTCAGATATTCGCTGTTTGGTGGTTGGAGGCAAAGTCGTTGCAGCAATGAGGCGTCAAGCGCCCGAAGGCGAGTTTCGATCTAACCTACATCGAGGGGGTTCGGCAAGCTTGGTGAAAATATCCCCGGAAGAACGTCAAACGGCTGTTAGTGCGGCAAAAATTCTTGGGTTGTCAGTCGCTGGTGTGGATCTGTTGCGTTCCGACCGTGGTCCCTTGGTTATGGAGGTAAATTCATCCCCTGGGCTTGAAGGAATCGAAGCTGCCAGTGGAAAGGATGTTGCCAACATTATTATCGAACACCTAGAAAAAAACGCCCGGCCGGGTAATACGAAAACACGCGGGAAGGGATAGTTGTCAGACGAAAATAAAAAGAACGGCGCTATTACTATTGGCGACGTTACTGTTGAGCCGGGTAAAAGAGCTTACGTAGATTTGCCGTTGCCACCTTTGTACACGCATAGCTTGGTGTCTATGCCAGTGCACGTTATTAATGGTCGTAACGATGGGCCAGTTCTTTTTGTATCCGCTGCCATTCATGGTGATGAAATTAACGGAATAGAAATTATTCGTCGACTGCTTAAAACGAAAACACTGAATCGAATCAATGGAACTCTCATTGCGGTACCCGTAGTCAATGTTTACGGGTTCGTATCGCAGTCTCGCTATTTACCTGATCGTCGTGATCTCAATCGCTCGTTCCCCGGATCTGATGGAGGCACAATGGCTTCACGCTTGGCCGACACGTTCATGACAGAGATTGCTGACAAATGTACGCATGGAATAGATTTTCATACCGCTGCTGCCGGTCGCAATAATTTGCCGCAAATAAGGGCCGATCTTGATTCTAGCCCTTCATTATTGCCGATGGCCGTAGCCTTTTCACCGCCAGTCATTCTAGATTCCTCTACGCGTGGCGGGACGTTACGGGCAGCTGTGGGTGATAAGCCGGTATTACTCTATGAAGCGGGTGAAGCATTGCGTTTTGACGAGCTGGCTATTCGTGCAGGCGTGCAAGGAACACTGCGTGTCATGCGTTATTTGAATATGCTTCCTGTGAGCAAAAAAGTTGAACGCAAGTATGAGCCTACGATCGCTAACGACAGTGTTTGGATGCGTGCGCCTCAAAGTGGCATCCTGAGATCAACCCTAAAACTCGGCGCTATTGTTAATCGTGGTGACGTTGTCGGTATAGTTGCCGACCCGTTTGGTGTGGCTGAAGAGAAAGTCATTAGCCATGTGTCTGGGGTGTTGGTTGGTCAGTCCAATTTACCTTTGGTGCATGAAGGTGAGGCACTGTTTCATGTTGCCTGTATCTCTTCTACAAAATCGGCAGCGCGTGTTGTTGATGAATTTCATCAAGAGTATGAACATCGGGAATAGGATTTTTGTAGTACCAACAACTAAGCGATCAATTTTTGTTAATTGATCGATCAATTGTTGTTATCAAAAAATGCGCGTATACGCGACTGCAAAATCTCCCATACTGCCGGCGCGCCACGTTGTACTTTAACCCCAACGCGAGATTCTAGTTGGGCTGCGGTAACATTGAATTCAGGCCAAGTTCCACCGTTTGTTTCTAAATTTGAAATGACTGGTTGCACGCGGTCTATCGACTTTGCGAATATGGCATCGTTAGATTCGGCTGCCTCAAATTCATCCCAAAGTTTTCGGTAGCTGATGGCCTGATCTTCGGGTAGCAGCCCAAAAATTCGAGTGGCTGCGGCTTGCTCTACTAGTTGGTGTTTTTCCATATCATGATCGCTGTGTATCGGAACATCGCCAGCATCGATCTCCACTAGATCGTGAATGAGGAGCATTTGGATAACGCGTGTTACATCAATAGGGATGCTAGCGTGCTCAGCCAGCGTCATTGCATAGAGTGCTATATGCCAGGAGTGCTCCCCCGAGTTCTCACGTCGTGAACCATCGCAGAGTTGGGTTGCACGAAGCGTTGATTTCAGTTTGTCAGCTTCGGTGAGAAATTGAAGTTGTTGGTCTAAACGAGTTTGTGTATTCATGGTTTGATTGTATCAAAGGACAGGCAATGCAGAGGCAGCTTCAAGCAGTTCTGCCAAGTATCTTTCTTGTGAGTATCGCTTAATTATCACCGGATGATTATCAGATGAAGTTCGCCTTACGTGTCTTAGGTGTTTCAACAAACTTAACTCAACGCTTTTAAACGCCAGCAGTTATAAGGCAATGTCGCCATTGAGTTTGTTCCATAGAAAGGCTCTCATTGCGTCAATATGCGTATAATGAACGCCTGCCAGTGACTGACTGGAAGGTCAAGCGAGATCGCAAGATGAGCTTAACAATTGGTGATAATGACAAACTATGCAACACAGACAACTTGGTAACAGTGAGATTCAAGCATCGGTAGTTGCGTTTGGTGCATGGGCTATTGGTGGTTGGAAATGGGGTGGGGCTGATGCAAAGGAGTCGATCAGTGCAATTCATAACGCAATCGATGCCGGTATAAATTTTATCGATACAGCTGCTGTCTATGGCTTTGGTTTATCGGAAGAAATTGTTGGGCAAGCCATCGGAACGCAAAAGCGAGACTCATTGATCATTGCCACCAAGTGCGGTTTACGGTGGGACATTGAAACGCCAACGTTGCACGCTGAATCTGAAGGCAGGCGTATATTCAGAACGCTGGATGCCGCATCTATTACGGTTGAGCTTGAGCAAAGTTTGAAGCGACTTAAAACTGATTACATTGATCTTTATCAAACGCACTGGCCAGACCCTGAAACAGCGCCAGACGCAGTGATGGATGCGCTGATCGAACACAAACGTGCGGGAAAAATTCGAGCTATCGGTTTTTGCAATGCAAGCACATCCGATTTAACGACCGCTGCAAAAACAGGCGAGTTTGATGTTGATCAGGAACGCTATAGTTTGCTTGACTGTGAAAGAGATGCTGACAATCTGCCAATATGTGTTCAGTCGAACCTATCCTTTCTAGCGTATTCACCTATGGCACAAGGACTATTAACGGATAAGTTAGATCCATCGCGAGTTTATAAAGAAGGTGATCTCAGGATTGGTAATCCTCGTTTTTCTAAAGATAACATCAGTACTATAGCTTCTGTACTGGAGCCGGTTAAGGCACTTGCAAATGATCGCAATGTCAAAATAGAACAGCTTATTCTTGCATGGACTTTGCAACAACCTGGCGTGAGTCATGTATTGGTTGGTGTGCGTAGTGCCGAGCAAGCTAACAGTAACGCAGTCGCTGGCGCACTGGTACTAAGCGCTGATGAATTGAATATCATCTCTAAAGCCGCTGATCAGTGGAGTGGTTTTTCCTGAGTCGCCTTTCTTGGTATTGCGCTGGGTGCTTTTAACCCAGTAATTTCCCCATCATATAACTGAATTAATTTCATAGTGTCATCAACGACGTCTGAAAAAAAAGTAGCCCCGTCAGTAGGCAAGCTAGAATTTATTGTGCTTATGGCTGCCATGACAGCGCTGGATGCATTCTCAATTGATGGGATGCTACCTGCGCTTGACAGTATCGCAACTGACTTGCACATAGTGATTGATAATCATAGGCAGTATGTTGTGACTGCGCTCTTTTTTGGGTTTGCTATTGGCGTATTAATCTACGGATTTCTATCTGATCAATACGGAAGGCGACTGCCTGTGGTCGCTGGATTTGTTGTGTTCTTCTTTGGGTCATTGCTGTGCATTTTTGCGCAAACCTTTAACCTATTACTAGCGGGTAGAGTGCTGCAAGGTTTAGGTGCTGCTGGACCTTATGTGCTTGCAACCGCAATCGTGCGCGATCTGTATAAAGGTCGTGATATGGCTCAAGTGATGTCTTTGATATCCGCTGTGTTTATTGGTGTGCCGATGGTTGCGCCTTTTATCGGGCAAGGCATAACGATGATGGCGGGATGGCGCAGCTTTTTTGTTGTATCAGCTGTTTATGCGTGTGTGGTTCTTGCTTGGTTCTGGTATCGGCAAACGGAAACATTATTGCCGGAGAATCGACAGGTACTTTCTTTCTCAGTAATAAAAAGCTCTGCTGTTGAAGTGCTTTCAAATCATCAGTTCCTGCGCTATTTATTTGCGATGGGCGCAGCGTTAGGGGCTTTTATCGCCTACTTAAGTACTGCTCAGCAGAGCTTTCAGGTTATCTATAACTTTGGAAACTGGTTTCCTCTGGTATTCGCCTCTATCGCAAGTGCGTTCGGTATTGGCTCAGTGCTCAACGCGCGATGGGTGCATGAAATTGGTAGCGTGCAGTTAATACACAGGGCATTATCTGTGGCTGTACTGGTATCCTGCGCCTACGCTTTGTTTAATTTCGTGAGCAATGGTTTACCACCGGTATTGCTTCATCTTGCGTACCTTTGCGTTTTGGTTAGTTGTTTTGCGTTCTTGTTTGGCAACATGGCCTCATTAGCATTGGAGCCAATGGGACACATTGCAGGTGCTGCTTCGTCCTTGTTCAATGCCATTAGTACCATCATAGCCATCAGCATCGCCACTGCCATTGGTTCCGTACTTGAAGATCATGTACAGCCAGTGGTGGTGGGTTTTGGATTATTTTGTGCGATAGCGCTGGTGCTTAACTATCCCAATACTCGATTGAAGCCACGCGCATAGGTTAAGGATAGGATTTAGAAGGCGTCAGTGATGGACGATTTTATTGGAATGGTAGATCGTAGGAAAAGCTATGCCTTTAGTTCAAGTTAATATTCCAAGTCCTAAACAGCTAAGGGGCGGCTGGGCTGCAATGTCTGCCTATGATGCAGCTACCGGCATCCATGATTCAGTTTTCGCAACACAGAGGCAGTGGTTTTACGATGATGGCGGGGGTAATTGGGCCTGTATTCGATTTCACGGCAAGAGCCGAGCAGTATTAATTGGGCTTGTATATGGCTGGGATGGTGAAAAATGGTGGCGCGCAAACTATAAAATAAAGGATGGGTTTAAAGAAGTGGGTTTGCTGCAATCTATGAAACTACTGGGTTGTAATTCTTTAGGGAGCAGAGTGCTCACCGACAATTTCAAGTGGTTTGACAAACCAGGAAAACTTATTAGTTTGCGAGCATTGATTGCAGCCGATGGACAAATATCTGAACAGATGCTTGAGGCCGTCATGCCTGTGAATAAAGTGTATAACTATGCGAATATAAGCGATGGAGTTATTGCGGCAACGCAATTTCTAAAAGTAGATTTTGATGTCTAGTTAGTCAGTGCTATAGAAGTAAGTGGCGACGCCCCCGCAGGGGTGTGTAAATGGAGAATGACATGGCCAACGATAAACGATCGATAGCACTTACACCAGTGCAGATTTCGCGAAACGATGCGCGTCTGGGCTCTATTCTCAAATTGATACAAGTTTCTTTCGGCTACATGGATGACAGGATTAATCCGTTATCGTCGATGCACAAACTAAAATTAGCCGATGTAGCTGTGCAATGTGAAACCGGTGAAGTCTGGGCTATCGGCGACCCGGTTAAGGCATGTATGTTCTTAACCGATATGGAGGATTCACTTTTATTGGGCAAACTTGCGGTGGCAGAAGATGAGCGAAGTAATGGTTTGGCCCGCGAGTTGGTCAAGGTTGCTGAAGGTCGGGTAAAACTCAGAGGGAAGAAGTATCTTGAGCTGCTGACAAGAGTAGAGCTTGTAGAAAATCACCAAGCATTTTCGAAGTTAGGGTTTGTAAAGGTAGGCGAGGGGACTCATACTGGGTTTGATAGACCGACTTATATACGCATGACTAAACAGGTGCAAGCTTGACTGCATGGCTAGTAAATGAAGGTTAGATTTTGTCGGCAAGGTTTCCACGGCTGTCACTCGCAGCATCAAAAATCACAGCATAAGTGCGGCCTGCGTCTCCTCAATCCATCCTGGCGCGTCAATTTGTTTAAACACATCGAGCGCTTGAGTGAGAAGTTTTGTACCTTCTTCGCGATCTTCATGGAGCATGAATTGACCATACGCAAGAAGGCTTTGAGCAAGTTCTGGCAGCGATTGGATATTGTGTAATATCTTAAGGCTTAGGTTAAACGCGGCGTCTGCACCCGCCCGATCGCCATGCGCCTCAAGGACCCGACCGAGCGCTCTATTGGCAGCTCCTTGCTCCAGCAGATAGCTGCCATCATCCGCCAGCGCTACGGCATGCTGAGCTGTAGCCAGAGCTTCTTCAGTTTTTCCAGAAGCCAGCTGCAGCTGACAGTGGACAATTTGAATATAACATCGAGCAAATAGAAATTCTGATAAGGGCTCCGAGTCAGTCAAAGCCGCATTTATGATTGCTCGTGCATCATCGAGCATGTCCATTTTCATGAAAGCAAAAGCAGTCCAAGCGGAAGCGAATAACACCGAATTCCAGTTCTCGATCTGCCGAGCAAACGGCAGATCTTTCTCTGCTATCTCGACTGTTTCCCGCCATAAACCCTTGTACATGTAGGTTTCACACTCCAATACCAGGCAGGACCGGAGCCAATTATCATCATGTGTTTGAGCGATCCTTCGAGCGCGACTTGCATAACGTAGCGATTCGTCAAACCTTCCAGCGCGCGCACTATAACATCGCCCTTGAACAATCAGCGCCATCGCCTGACGTACACTCTGGCCTAGCTGTCCCTGTATTTCAATGGCTTGTTTAGCATACGTTCGAGATTCATCATATCTTCCAGCCTTGCCAAGAAAATTTGAATAGTGTTCTGTAATTTCAACCGTTACCGTCTGATCGCCAGATGCATTCGCATGCTCGAAGGCCTGCTGGATGAGGAGCTCATCGTACGTATGGAAGGCTTTGGCCATTTCTATTCTGGCAGCACCAGCAAGATCCCCGAAATCAACTGCGCTGTGGATCGCTTTGTCAAAATGATGGAGTGTTTTTTCCAGATCCTCGTTCTTGTCGTTATGCAGATGTCTACCGTCACTACAAGCTGCCACAATTATCTCAATATGAGTTAATCGTGTGTCGTCCGTTTCAGGCAATTGCCCTAGCACATTGAGCGCCCGCCAGTACTGCGCATTTGCTTCCGATCGATTGTAGCGCTTGGATGCCTTCTCTGCCGATTCAAGCCAACAGCGTAATGCTTTGTCAAAATTACCAGCTTGCTCCCAATGATGAGCTAGTAGCGCTTCATCGTTGGGCGAACGCATCGTTAGTGCCTCTGCAATTCGGCAATGGATCAATTTCCGGTTTGTTAGCAATAGACTGTTGTAGGCCGCATCTTGAAGCAAAGCATGTTTAAAAACGTACCGTGCTACCAATCCATTGCCGTACCGGAACAGTAGCCCTGTATCGACCAATTCATCTAGCGCTTTTTTTAGTTCAGACTGATTAAAATCACAAATAGACCCAAGCAACTCCTCCGTAAATTCTCTACCAATAGCTGCACCTGTTTGCGCTATCTTCTTTCCAATCACTAGGCGATCGAGTCGCGCATTTAGTGAGTCTTGAAGTGTGGTTGGAATATCAAATTGTGCCCCTTGGGTTACACCGCTCTCACATCGTTCATAGGCCTCCATTACCGTGCGGGTTACCTCTTCGATAAATAGAGGGACGCCATCGGTTTTGTTCATAATTTCCTCAACGACATTTTCGGAAAGCGAATTTTCTGCAACGATATTATTTAGCATCGTCCTACATTCGAACTTGCTTATGCGATTTAACGCGATCAGGCTGACATGCGCCTGACCTAACCATGCAGATTTGAACTCGGGGCGAAAGGTAACCAACATTAGCATCGGTATTTCTACTGCACGCTCCATGAGCATGTCTAGAAGCTCAAGTGTTGAAGAATCAGACCAATGCAGATCTTCAAACAGTATGATGAGCGTGCCTTGAGCGGTGAGGCCACTAAGGTAGCGAACTAAAGCTTGGCGTGTTTGTTCTTTGTGCTCCTGCTGGTCGAGCGAAAGTGGCGAGTATCGACCATTGTTAGGGATTGACAGCAAATTCGCTATCAGTGCAGTGTCCTGCTCAAGCCACTCACTCGATTGGTGAAAGAATTTCTCCAAGTGTTCGAATTTGTCTGCGGCATCGGTCGATTTTCCGCTAACTGCTGCTTGTTCAATATGCATAACGATGGGATGAAGTGCGCTGTTAGTATGGTGGGGCGAACACTGGAAACGAAGCATGATGTGGGGCTCGTTCGACACGGCAGATACCAGTGTTTCACACAGTCGGGACTTCCCGATTCCTGGCTCGCCTGACACTAAGACAACCTGTCCTTCGCCTTCTCGCGCGTGATGCCATCGCCTGTGAAGCGATGTAACCTCTTCTTCGCGGCCGATTAAAGGAGTCAATTCGGTATTACAACTGGCGTCAAATCGGCTCTCAAGGCCGGACTCTCCAAGCACTTGATACACCTCGACTGGTAGCTCAATACCTTTAAGCGAATGGATGCCTCGATCATCGAATATGAAGCGGCTGGTAGTTAATCGATGAGTCGCAGACGCAACGACAATCGTGTTCGGTTGGGCAAGATCTTGGAGGCGGGCTGCAAGATTTGGAGTGTCTCCCACCACCGCACTTTCCTGTGAAGCACCTTCGCCGATCAGATCTCCAACCACGACTAAACCAGTGGCAATGCCAACTCTTACGGCCAGATTGATTGAACTCCCTATTGTTACATTTGGATTTAGCCTCGGCACACAACCTATTAATTCAAGTCCAGCTTGTATGGCACGCTCGGCGTCATCTTCATGTGCTTGCGGGTAGCCGAAGTAGGCAAGGACACCGTCGCCCATATATTTTGCGACATATCCGTCATAGCGCTCGATGGCTTCTTTGCAGGCATCCTGATAACTGAGATTGACTTCGCGCATGTCCTCGGGATCGAGCTTTTGGGACAATGCGGTAGAACCGACCAGATCGCAGAACATCACGGTAAGTTGGCGGCGTTGAGCGCCATCTGTAATATTGGACGACTTACTCACAACAAACGAAGCACTATCTTGCTGTTGCGTCGAATGTGCCGCTCCTATCGATTCTGCGGATTCGCTTATCCGTTTACGATGGCCCAACGCGTTGACACCAAGCTCCTTCAAATCGTCGTTTGATAGCTTTCGCAGTTGTTCCCACTCTATGGCGTTTTCCTCGAACGCTTCAGCGTATTGGCCAAGACCAAGTTGATTTAGCCATCGCGTAACACTATCGGGCATCGGTTCTGATCCTTTAGGACACTGATTTATTCTACCTAGAACTTGAATTTATCATAACCTCATTCAATGAAAATTACGTGAATGCGTATTCAGCTCTCCTAGCATCCAGCTTAAGTCCTCTACTTTTTTCGCCACTAAATGCACCACATCCTGTTCGCGTTGAGTGACGCCAAGCACGCTGACCATTTTTGCACCCAATACTTCTTGACGATAATTTTCCACCACGTTTTCCCATAAAATGACATTGACCGATCCGTTTTCATCTTCGATGGTCATGAACATAACGCCGTTCGCACTACCGGGGCGTTGGCGTACTTTTATAATGCCGGCAAGCCGTGCGGTGCGACCGTTCGGTATAGCAGACCAACTAGCAGAATCGATGATGCGTCGTTTACCGAGTTTTTCTCGAAGCAGGGCAAGTGGGTGTCTGCCCAGAGTTAAGCCTGTGCTCATGTAGTCTGCAACGATATTCTCGCCTTCAGTGGGTAGTGGCAGGTCGAGTGTTGGCTCGTAAGCGGATGCATCTTCGAGTAAGGCAGGCATTTGCTCAACACCGAGTAAGTCCCATTGTGCATGATGTCTATCGCCGCTAATGTGCTTCAATGCGCCAGCAACGGCTAAGGCTTGTTGATCGCCTTGGTTAATACCGGTGCGTCGTACAAGGTCTGCAGCGTTAATAAATAGTTGTTGTTCGCGTGCTGCTAAAACTTTATTGGCGCCAGCTTCGGATAATCGCGATACCAGTCGAAAACCTAAACGAACGGCAGGTTCTCCGTGTTTACCGGGCACAAGGAAATGATCCCATTCACTGACATTGATGTCGACAGGTAATATTTCGACACCATGACGACGGGCGTCTTGAGTTAAGTCGGATGGGTCATAAAATCCCAACGGTTGACTGTTTAATAAAGCGCACACAAAGGCTGCCGGTTCATGGCATTTTAAATAACACGATACATACACGAGCAACGCAAAACTTGCCGCATGCGATTCAGGAAAACCGTATTCACCAAAGCCTTCAATCTGTTTGAAAATACTCTCGGCAAACTCCAGTTCATATCCGTTGTTTAGCATGCCGTTAATCACGCTGTCTTTAAACTGTGTGACAGCACCAACGCGTCGCCAAGCCGCCATGGAGCGTCTTAATTGATCGGCTTCACCGGCGGTAAAGCCAGCGGCGACCATCGCAATTTCCATGACTTGTTCCTGAAACACCGGTACACCCAACGTGCGCTCAAGCACGCGTTCAAGATCTTTGTTTGGGTACGTGACTTCTGCTGTGCCTTGTCGACGCTGCAAGTACGGATTCACCATGCCGCCTTGAATAGGGCCAGGCCGCACGATGGCCACTTCAATCACCAAGTCGTAGTAATTACGTGGACGTAGCCGTGGCAACATCGACATCTGTGCTCGCGACTCGATTTGGAATACGCCAATGGTATCGGCTCTGCAAATCATGTCGTAAGTGGGCGTGTCGTCGGGTGGCACATTCGCCATGGTGTAGTCGATACCACGAAAGTCTTTGATTAAGTTAAAGCATTTGTTAATGGCGGTTAACATGCCTAGCGCTAACACATCTACTTTCATCAAACCCAGTTCTTCAAGATCGTCCTTGTCCCATTGAATAATGGTTCGATCGGGCATGGCTGCATTTTCAACGGGCACCAAGGTAGATAGATCGCTATCGGAAATAACAAACCCACCAACATGTTGTGATAAATGACGTGGCGTACCCAGCAGTTGTTCAAGCAACCAAGCAAAGCGCATCATCAAAGGGCTATTAGCATCAAAACCCATAGATTCTAAACGCTCGCCAATCACATTTTCACCATCCCACCAAGCTAACGACTTTGATAAGGCATCGACTTGCTCTTGTTGCAAACCCAACACCTTACCGATATCGCGAACCGCACTGCGTTTTCGATAGCAGATAACGGTGGCGGCCAGTGCTGCACGATGGCGACCGTATTTGGTGTAAATATATTGAATGACTTCTTCGCGGCGAGCATGTTCAAAATCAACATCGATATCCGGTGGCTCGTTGCGTTCTTTGGAGATGAAGCGTTCGAACAACATGCTGGTACGAGCAGGGTCAACCTCGGTAATACCTAAGCTGTAGCAGACAGCCGAGTTTGCAGCTGACCCACGTCCTTGGCATAAAATGTTCTGACCGCGCGCAAAGTGCACTATGTCGTATACGGTTAGAAAATACGATTCATAATTCATGTATTGAATAAGTTCAAGCTCGTGCTCAATCTGTTCAGTAACATGGCTCTCAACGCCATCAGGCCAACGCCATTGCATACCTTCATAAGTGAGCTGGCGAAGATACTCGTTCGACGTAAGCTCTGCCGGTACCACTTCTTTGGGGTATTGATAATTGAGTTCACTTAGATCGAAGCTGCACAGGGCGGCAACTTCAGCACTGTTTTGAATGGCTTGTTCAGGATAGATAGAGCAGAGCGCTTTGGCATCACGCATGTAGTGCTCGCCATTGGGAAACAGCTTACGCCCAGCGGTATCGAGTGTGCAGCCATGTCTTATGCAGGTCACCACATCTTGTAGCGCACGTCGCTGACGCCGGTGCATATGCACATCACCAGCGGCGACCACCGCAAGCTCAAACCGATTAGCGGTATTGAGAACCCAGTGAGTGTGCTTTTGATCGTATGCGCCGTAGTGCAATTCCAGTGCAAGGTACGTAAAGGGCCCGAGTTGCTTGAACCAACTTATCCATTGATCGAGTTGCTCTTGCGGTGCACTGGGATGGTAAGGCGGTACTAACAATAGACAGCAGTTGTCGAGCCCTGCATTGTCGATAAGCGTGCGAGTGATTTCGTACTCGCCTTTGTCAGCTGCCCGACGTGCTTGTGTAATAAGGCGGCATAGCCGGGAGTAGGCCACGGCATCGCGCGCCAGAGCCACCAACTTAAAACCATCATCGAGCGCAAACTCAGTGCCTATAATAAGTTTGAAGTCGATCTTACGTGCCTGACCATAGGCTCGGACAATGCCCGCCATAGAGCACTCATCGGTAATGGCCAGCGCGGTATAACCAAGGCGCGCTGCTGTGTCTACCAGCTCTTCAGGGCCAGATGCGCCACGTAAGAAGCTGAAATTGGACACGCAATGCAGCTCTGCATAAGCGATAGAGGTGTCTGTGGTTGGGTGATTATCCATAGACTGGATAAATATACAGTAGTTGGGCCATGTTGGCAATTGGGTGGTGTGGTGTTGTTATATTTAGGGTAAACCTACCGGCCCCTGCCTCCCGAAATCAAACGCCACTACTTGGTAAGGTATCGCTTAAGTTCGGTGATGGGCATTGCGTGATTGAAGTTAAACATCCAATAAACCTTAGATGTCAAAAGGCCGTGTTGCCGACAAGCGATACTGAACTGGTGAACTGGGTACTGGGAGTGGCATCGTGAACACCATTGCGTATTCCGAATCATCAGGCAAACCAACGTAAAGCATTGCTTTATTATCTATATCAACTCACCGATGTCAATTGCGCATCTGTTGCACGATGCACTGAAATTGCCCTCACAACCGACTCTTGCTTATCGAAATCAAAAGCCACCACATTGCCATTGGCGCATCCACTGCTCTCGTCGAACACAATAGTTCCAGCACCAATATCAGCCATCGATCGATCTTGTGGTTTGAACACAACGGAATACACGTTTTTAAATTCCTCCACCAGTTTCACTCGGTAAGGAATTATTTGATTCGGTTCTTCAGAGCGTACTTTAAGTATTCCCCAAGAGACATCTCCCAGCGAGCCAAATATTTCTATGTTTTCACTGATTGTTTGGCCATCTTTGACGAACTCGCTGACCCAGAGGCCTGATACAGTCGTCTTGCGCCAACTCATCATTCTTGATGCATAAAAGCCTAGGCTATCCGCATAGGTAACGCCGAAAAATGCACTAACACAGATCAAGACAATTTCCATAACAATAATCCTTATTCAATCTCAGAATTCGATTCTCAAGACTACTATAGGCGCGTGCATACACACAAACGGCTGGGTTACCGTGTGGTACAGGACCGTCAGGAAACCGACCTCACAATAGACACATTTTCGTACAACAACCATTGTCTCAAAAGCCCGTGGTCGATATACAATGGCAGCAACACAGCTGTGCATTCACAGTTGGCAAATTTTAAGTTAAAAGCACACAGTGGCAAAGCGAAAAACTAAAAAAAACGAAGTACGCCCAGTCGTTCTAGACACCGATTCATGTGCCATCTGGTGGATAAAGCGTGATATGCGGCTGGCGGACAATGAAGCTTTGAATAACGCCATTCAGCAACACGATCGAGTTATCGCGTTGTTCATCTGTGAGCCGTCTTTGTACAACGCCGCTGATACTTCACCTATGCATGTGTTCGCTTGGTGGCAAGGCTTACGCGCGCTTCAGCAGGCGTTTCGTGCGTTGGGTGGGGAGCTGTATTTCGCTAAAGGTGAAGCGGTTGATGTTTTTGAGCACTTGTATAAAAATACACCATTTGCGGCTATCTACAGTCACGAAGAAACGGGTAACGGTTTAACGTTCGAACGAGACAAAGCTGTGCGTCGATGGAGTGATACAACGGGTGTTGCATGGTTGGAGCATACGCAGAACGGTGTTGTTCGAGGTCTTGCCGATCGGGAGGCACGCTCCAACATTATTCAACAACGTTTATTTCAAACCGCACCGATCGCGGCGCCAACGAAGATTAATCCCTGGTTTATTAAAGAAGATGCAATGGTCGATACCTCATGGCCTGCTTATGAAGATCTTGGTACCGAGCCCGTTGATGACAGAATACAATTTCGTCTTATGCAGCCCATCAGTGAGCGTTTCGCACAGGATGAGCTAAAAAACTTTTTAGATGAAAGAGTCGACTTCTACTCGCGGGGTATTTCATCACCCAATAGTGCTTTTCAAACGGGCTCACGCTTGTCGGTGCATTTAGCGTGGGGCACCATCAGTTTGCGAACAGTCTTTTTTGAGAGCAACGAGCGTATTGCGCATTGGAAGTCATCACAATCTCCAGAGGCCAGACATTGGATAAAGAATGTCGCGGCATTTCAATCGCGATTACATTGGCACGATCATTTTATTCAACGGTTGGAGTCGGCTAGCTACATGGAGTATCGAGCGCTGAATCCTGCGTTTGAGCAAATGGCTTACGAAGATGAACCTGCGTTGTTGCAAGCATGGATAGATGGTCAAACGGGCATACCACTAGTTGATGCCTGCATGCGTTGTTTGCTGGCTACTGGTTTTCTGAATTTTCGTATGCGAGCTATGTTAGTAACAACGGCCTGTTTTGGATTGCGACTATCTTGGCAAGAATTGCAATACCCTCTAGCTCAAGTGTTCTATGATTACGAGCCTGGTATTCATTTCTCACAAATGCAAATGCAAGCCGGTATTGTTGGTATCAACACCATGCGTGTCTATAACCCGCATAAGCAAATTTTAGATCAAGACCCTAACTGTGTTTTTATAAAAAAATGGATTCCAGAATTAGCCGATTTTTCAAGCGATGAAATCATTGACTATAACAACAGACGCTTGGGAGATTATCCCGAACCCGTTGACGATATAGCGGTCAATGGTGCTGACATAAAAAGCCAAATTACTCGCATAAAGAAAAGTGATGAAGCGGTGGAACCAACAGCAACTGTACTGGCAAAGCACGGCTCGCGGCTTCGATCAAAGAAAAAGACAAGCAAGAAAAAGCCAGTTACACCATCGCCACAAATGCAGCTGCCATTTTAATGCTTGTTCTTTAAATCAATTGCACGATTCGCCAAAAACCGTACGTGCTGCAAAGTTAACTTCTGGCGCGAGACTCTTCACCGCGTAGTATCGAAACTCACCACTAATGGCCGCATCAACTGGGCATCCATTGCCCGCTTCGCTATTGAGCACATCAACGGTCAGTAAATTTCCTTGTAAGGTTACGGATTCGATCGTCGTTGTAGGTGATCCGCCACCGCTAAAAGGGTGTGCAACAAACATCACTGCAGACTCAGTGAAGTCTATTTCGGGTAGCGCTTCCACTTCGCAGTCGCAGTTATATAGAGCTGCATGAAATTCGTTTAGGTTTTTCTGATCTCGAAAGATTTGATAGCGAGCTGGGTAGAATAACTCGTTACCCAGTCTGGTCCAGTCACCGATTCGCAGTAAGTCAGTTTCAATCTCCTTTTTACCGGGTGATGTAACGAAGTTTTGAAAACCGTTATTTTCTTTGTCTTGTGATTCGTCTCGTTCGCCTTGGGTTGTTAAGGTGACAACATCGCTAACTGAATCAAGCGCTCCTTCGTAGTCATACGAGTGAACAACAAATTCGTACGTGGTGCCACTTGACAGATTGTTAGTAAAGTAGCTGCTGCCATCAGTTTGTGCGACAAGTTCACCGTCACGATAGATTTCGAAGCGCTGACCAATGCCACCGGGTGAGTCCCAGAAAAGCTCAGCTGCGCTTGTGGAGTACACTTCGGCTGCTGTGTTAATTGTGGGGGCGTTAATATCGGGTTTGTTGATTGGTGCAGCTGCAGCACCTGGGCTTTGCGGTGTGTTCACGGATGTGAAATTAGTTTGTGAGCGTGCACTGGCCGGGGAAAGTGCGGTAACGCCGTATTCGTAACGACTGCCAGGTTCAAGCGTATCATCGAAAAAACTAGTGCCATTGAGTATTGTTACGACGCGACCATTGCGAGTGATTTCAAAGCTTGTGCCTGAGATCACTGGATAAGGAGGTTGCCAAAAAAAAAGCTCTGCTGCTGTGCCTGAGTAAATTCTTGCTAGTAGATTCTGTGGGGGTGATACCGTAACGGTAGGAGGTGTTTGGTCACCGATAAACCCGTAGTTATAGAGTGTGGGTACAATGTTCACTGTTGCCGAGCGATTACCGTCAACATCAATGGCAGTTATTGAATACTCGTGAAATTGTTGTGGCACTAAATTGCCATCGTAGTAACTCAGACCGTCGATCAGATCAAGAAGCTCATTGTCTCGACGCACTTCAAAAAGTACTGCTCGATTGTCTGATGGTCTTTCCCATACAAGTTCCAGTGCAGAACTTGAATAAGACAAACCCATTAACGAGATGACTGGACGCGGACTACCATCGTCGATGTATTCATCACCAATACTGATGAGTTCAACCGTTCGACTTTGTTCATTGTTCAAGTTAAGGGTTTTAGAAATTAACCCCGATAGCGGCGCGTTTGTATTTTGTGCAGCGAAAGTGCTATCAACACTTAATACACCTTCAAACATCGCGCCCGTGCTGGACGCCACATTGCATTTATTAACACGTAGAGACCGACTTAGCGGTGCACCAAAATTTCGCTCTTCTTGACTGCACTGGTATAGATTATAACCCTGATTGTTTTCGGACCGATTAGCACTGAAGGGATAAGCATCTGGTAGTAGTATTGTGACTAGTCGAGAATAAGTGAAATAACTAGGTTCGGCTGGAGGCTGATAGTCTGGGGGTAGTCCCGTGTCAAAGCAGCCAGTTTCCACTGTTACACGATACTCTTCAGTGCCCTCGGTTACATCTAGCACGTACCAGTATTTTTCTTCCGATGTTACCTTTATCGACACATCGATAACTTCTGCATTTTCATTGGTGAAACGATAGCCCGCACTTTCTCCGACGAATAGAACCGGTGAAGCCAAACAGTCTGCTTGTACACTGGTTGGTAAGATGGCCCAACAGAATAAGATAAAAAGCAGCGTTGATAGTGCTCGTTGGTATTTTTTGGATGATGTCGACATAAGCAGATGTAATCGTGTACATTTAACGATCAGATTACACGATTTGATTGGTGATCGTAAGTGGTTTTTATGCAACAAAAACCGGTGACTAAACACAGGTGCAATATCTGCTTAATCATTAACTTAAAGGCGTTACCTATTGAAAACGGATGTCATTAATTTGGCCGAAAAGCTCTCTTTGTTTAATGAGCACTGGAGTCCAAAGTCTGTCGCACAATCTAACGGACACGACGTAATGGTGGTGAAAGTGCAGGGCGACTTTAATTGGCACTCTCACGCAGATACCGATGATTTCTTCCTCGTTCTTTCAGGCGTGCTGACTATTCATTTGCGTGACAGGGAGATAGAACTGGCGGCTGGCGAGATGTATGTTATTCCAAAAGGGATAGAGCACAAAACATCGGCAACAAACGAGACCCATATATTACTGATTGAACCGAAAGGTACCCCGAATACGGGGGATGACATGACTGCAACTGTGGTTACTTCCATTTAAATTGCAAAGCGGTTGAAGCTGAATAGCTTATCGTAGTGGGTGTCGCTTAACTTGTTTGTATGATTATGTCGTTTATGTCGCTCATGTCGCTCATGTCGCTCATGCCGCCTATTTCGCTTACGTCGCCTATTTCGCTCACGTCGCCTATTTCGCTTACGTCGCCTATTTCGCTTACGTCGCCTATTTCGCCTACGTCGATTGCGGCATTTGTGTCGATTGTTTTTATTACTCGTATAAATAATAATTAATTATGTTTGATTACTCACTCGCTCATTGGAGTACGTTTTTCGTTGCAGCTGTGCTTCTGAATTTGTCACCCTGACCGGACATGGCTTTTATCCTTGCGCAAACGACTAAAAATGGTCAGCGATCAGGTTTTGCTGCCATGTTTGGCATATGGGCTGGGGCGTTTGTGCATGTGTTGCTAGCGGCTGCTGGTTTGTCTGCTGTGCTGGCGACCTCGGCTGTGGCTTTTACTTTTGTAAAATGGTTGGGCGCTTTGTATCTGGTATGGCTTGGTATTCAAGCCTTCAGATCGAATGGCTCCCAGATTACTGATCAAACGACTGCCTCTAATTCATCGAATTTAAAAATATTTAAGCAGGGTATTTTGGTTGCTGTGTTAAATCCTAAAGTGGCTATATTTTTCCTAGCGTTTTTACCGCAGTTTGTCGTGCAGGGTGCGGGGCCAATAAGTGCGCAATTGTTCCTGCATGGTTTTCTCATCATCGTCGGTGCCGCTATCGTGGAGCCACCATTAGTCATAATTGGCGCAAAGCTAACGAAGCATTTCCATCAAAATCCTTCTATTGCTATCTGGATGGACCGGGCTTTGGGTGGTTTGTTTATTGCTCTGGGTGTTCGGCTTGCTTTAACCGAACGATAGGCTGGGTCTGAGTAAGCTATCAGCATGTCTTTACTTGTATTAGCTGGTTATTTTTCGTTGTATTTTATTAACAGATAAACACAAGCTCAGCTGAAAGCTGTAGAAAAAAACCAGAAGTCGACAACGCGCTCCTGGTTAATTTAAGTTGGTGGTTTAATCAACTACTGCCAAAACCCTCTAGCGCGTCACCACTCATCCGGTAACCAGTCCAGCCATCTTTCGGTTTAGCGCCAATTGACTTGTAAAACTGGATAGCAGGTTCATTCCAATCCAATACTGACCATTCAAAACGCCCGCAATCGTTATCTACTGCAACTTTCGCTAAATGCTTTAGCAAAGCCTTGCCTGCACCCGTACCGCGATGTTCGGGCGACACGTATAAGTCTTCTAGATAAAGGCCATGCTTGCCTTGCCAAGTTGAATAGTTGAAAAAGTAGACCGCGAATCCGATTGGATTCCCGTCAAGCTCACAGATAACGGCATTAGTATTGAACTTATCACTGAAAATAGATGATTCAATATCAGCTACGGTCGCGACGACTTCATCTTCAGCCTTTTCGTATACCGCAAGGTCTACGACAAACTTAAGAATGAGTGCTGCGTCTTCGATTTTAGCTTGTCGGATGCTAGGTGTTGGCATAACGTTTTCTTTTCCGTTTCTTTGGTTTTTGTCTTATGGGCGCACTGCTATGCAAACTGAATTGTCTGATACGAATTTAGTCTGTTTCTACGCTTTACCGTACTACCTAGTATGCCGTGCTTTGGACTTCGTCTAAGCGCGCCAGAATACTATCGAGCTTGGTTGTATCAAGCATGAATTCCTGAAATGCTTCAAGTGCGGCTTGTGCCATAAGGGCTGGTGCGTCTCGGTCGAAAAATTGTGACAGAGCGGTAGCAGAGCGAACTGTTGCGGCAGTTTCTACTACCAATTTGCTGGTTGAAAGTTCCGCATCTTCATGTGGAGGAGTTTGCCTAAGCGCCTTGTTCCACTGTGTTTGGATTTCTGGTCGGCTAATAAATGAAAGGAACGCCCTTGCGGCAGGTTTGTTGTTTGCATTGCGTGCAATGAATAGCGCATCGATTGGGGCCTCTTCGGCCCTGGGTAGGTTGGCGGTGATTTCAGGGAATTGAAAGAAACTAAGGTTATCGCTGGACGCGGCATTTTCTTCGTAAGAGCGTGCAAGGAAGTTACCCATAATGTACATCCCAGCTTCGCCATCTATCAATGGTTTTACGGCGTCTTGCCAACTCATGTTTTCATGGCCTGATATGAAATAATCATTATCGATCATGTCTTTCCATGTTTCGAACACGGCTTTGATTCGATCGTCTGTGTATTTAATTTTTCCAGCGGTAAGATCGTTGTGCACTTCGAATCCGTTAATACGCAAATTGAGATAGTCAAACACTCCGGCAGCTGGCCATTGAAATTTGGTACCAATAGTCAATGGGCTTATTCCATTGGTCTTAAGTGTTTGCGCGACAGCTTGGAATTCTTCCCAGTTTGTAGGCTCGCTAATACTTAAGTTTTCAAATATGTCTTGTCGATAGTAAACACCCCAACCGTAGGTTGTATAAGGCACGCCCCATTGCTTACCGTTGCGTGTCATAGAGGCAGTTGCAGCCGACATTTTCGTACTCAGATTGTTGGTATCCCAGATGTCAGAAATATCATCTAATAGGTTGTCTGCGAGCAAGGGTTCCATCGCGTTGCCTGCATTCCAGTCGACTATGTCAGGAGAGTTGGTGGTTAATTGTTCTTTTATAGTTTCGCGATGCACATCGCTAGTATTAAAAACATAGCTAACAGTGACATCTGTGTATTCGGCTGAAAAGGCCTTGCCAATATCTTCTATAGCTTGCGTCTGACCTGCTGCATTTCTACCACTAGCGATAACGAGTTCGCCGGAAACCGAAATTGAAGTGACTGGTGTAGAAGTCGTGTCGGTTGTTGAACTGCTCGAACAAGCGGATACCATTAGCCCAAGCACTAGCAGTGCAGGCGGTGTGATCAATTTGAAAAGCATGTTCATATCCTTTTTAGTTACTGTCCAATATTATCGGCAATCAACTGTTTATAGAGCGCTTGTAGTCTTATCGTCATTGGCCCTGTGCCCACGTGTTCGCCAATCGATTTGCCATCGATTTCTGCAACCGGTGTTTGTGCGCCAAAGGTGCCGGTTAAAAATGCTTCATCTGCGCCATAGGCTTCATACAATGAGTAGTTTTTTTCAAACACGGGAATATCATTGTCGCGACACAAATCAATAACCTTCTGCCGAGTAACGCCGTTCATGCAATAGTCGCCGCTTGAAGTCCAGACTTCTCCACGACGTACGATGAAAAAATTGCACGCGTTAGTGGTGTTTACAAATCCGTTTGGGTCGAGCATTAAACCTTCATCAGCGCCAGCCTGTTCCGCTTGCAAGCAGGCGATAACACAGTTCAGTTTTGAGTGAGAGTTAAATTTGGCATCTTGCGACATCGGCAAGCCGCGCACTTGAGGCACGGTCGCTAACCGGATGCCGGCTTTGTGAAGGCTGGCTTTGGGTTTTGAATGTTCCATAATGATGACAACCGTCGGGCCTGAGCGTGATAGCGACGGGTGCTGGAATGGTTTCACTTTCTTACCGCGAGTGACCATGAGTCGGCAATGCACATCGGTGATCATGCCGTTGGCCTTGGCGGTATCGGTCAACGCGTCGAGCACGCCTTGCTTATCCATACCAATATCCAGCGACACCGCTTTGCAGCTATTAAACAGTCTGTCCATGTGTTCGTCGAAAAATGCCCACTTCCCATCGTACAGTCGCATGCCTTCCCACATTCCATCGCCCAGCATAAAGCCACTGTCGTAGACAGACACTTTCGCATCCTCTCGTGGCACGATATCGCCGTTGACATAAATCAGGATGTCTTGATTGCGCTCATCTTCTTCGGCATCGTGGGTCGTTGCTTGGGTGTCATCTGTAGTCATGGGCGAGCAATCTGATTAGCTTTGAATTACACTGGGTTTGAGCTTGGCAATTTAACACAATCAATCCAATGATCAAAAATCTGGTTTTAGATATAGGCAATGTTATCTGCGAATGGAATCCGGGTGCACTGAGCGCCTCGGTTACGGATAATCCTGCAGAGCAACAAGAAGTGTTAGACGTCACCATTAAGCACGCCGATTGGCTCGAATTGGACAAGGGCACGATGCCTGTCGAGCAGGCTATTGCCAACGCCCAAAAACGCACCCAGCTTGATAAAACGATGGTGGCGGGAATTTATCAAAATCTACCTAAATCGTTACAGATAATTGAATCAACTGTCGTGGCTATGAATCGGGCAGCAGCTGCAGGTGTACCAATGTATATTTTGTCGAACATGCAGACACATGCATGGGACTACTTAGAGAAAACACATGCCTGTTTTGGTTTGTGTACGGGTGTAGTGGTGTCTTGTGATGTTGGACTGATCAAACCAGACCACGGTATTTATCATCATCTTTGTGAGCGCTTTTCACTCACAGCATCAGAATGTATTTTTATTGATGACATGCTTGAGAATATTGAAGCTGCGCGTGAGTGTGGTTGGCAGGCAGAGCAATTGGTGAGCATTAAAGAGAGTGAGTCGGTGCTGAACGAGGTGTTGGATAGAATCAATAGGTAACACCTGCAACATTTTGGAAAGTTGTCTATCTATCTGAATGCGCTGATACAGATACAGATACAGATACAGATACAGATACAGATACAGATACAGATACAGATACAGATACAGCTATAGCTACAAATACGGATAGGGATAGGGATAGGGATAGGGATAGGGATAGGGATAGGAAGCGTATCTTATCGTCTCGAGCTATTCGAATAATGATGAGCTAGCAAATCATTTATTAACTTAACCAGTTGTTATTTTAAACATTAATTGAGGAATACTTTAATGAATAATTCTCGAAGAACTGCACTCAAAACTAGTTTGTTTGGATTGGGAGTGGCGGGCTTGGCGGCAGCCGCACCGCGCTTACTGATAGCTGACTCCACAGCCGGTGACATGTACACCACCAGCAATGGTGAAATCAGTATACATCCAGTGTCGCACGCATCATTCGTCATTAAAACGCCTAATGGAGTTGTTTATGTCGATCCTGTTGGTGGCGCGGAAAAATATTCAGACCTACCAGGCCCGGATTTGATCATGGTGACTCATCATCATGGCGACCATCTTGATCTACCGACGTTGGAAGGTTTGGTTGGTGATAACACTATGCTTATTACCAACCCTACTGTCATGGAGTCGCTAACGGGTGCGGTAAAGCAACAAGCCAAGGCTATCGGTAATGGTGATAGTGCTGAGGCACTGGACATCGCAATTGAGGCGGTACCGGCATACAACATCACTGCGGATCGGCTGAAGTACCATCCAAAAGGTCGTGACAATGGCTATGTGCTAACCATCGATGGTTCTCGCGTGTACGTTGGTGGCGACACTGAAGCCGTTCCAGAAATGCGTGGGTTAGAGAATATTGATATCGCATTTATACCAATGAATGATCCGTACACCATGGGTGTTGATCAAGCGGCAGAGGGGGTATTGGAATTCGCACCAAAGGTTGTTTATCCGTATCATCATAAAGGCAGCGATATCAACGAATTTGAAAAACTGGTTAATGCGGGTGGTAAAACTATCTCGGTCGTGAAAGCTAATTGGTATGGTTAGTATAAAACGCTATAAAGCTGCAGACAGAGACGCGCTTGTACAGTTTTGGCAGAGCGTTTTCCCCGATGAGCCAGCGCACAATGCACCTGAAAAAATGCTCAGTGAAAAGCTTCAAGTTGATGATTTGATTTTTATTGCCGTAGATAGCGCATTAGAAATTCCTGCGAACATTGTTGGCGCTTGCATGGCGGGTTACGATGGGCATCGAGGTTGGTTGTACGCGGTTGGAGTGTTACCAAGTCACAGGCGGCTTGGCATCGGTGAGCAGCTGGTCACGCAGAGCATTGATGCGTTACGAGGACTGGGGTGCGGCAAGGTCAATTTACAAATTCGTGCAGACAACACCGCTGTTGCTGATTTTTATAAGTCGCTTGGTTTTGACGTTGAGCATAGATTGAGCATGGGGCTCCGTATTTGAAGTGAGCCCCAACATCTACGCAAATGTTGACGCAGTGACCTTGTGCGAAATTTCAGACAAAAAAACGGCCCTTTTAAAGGGCCGTTTTTCGTACTAGAAGTATTAACTTACAACCTTACTATTCAGGATACAAACCATTGCTGCTGTATTCTGGTCGTTGGTAAGCTCGGATGTAATCTATCTTGTACTGCAAAGGATAGATACTGTCATCGTCTTCAGGCGTTGGAGCCCAATCACTACCCGCTACAAGGTAAGTTACGATGTTCATTTCCTGACGACCTACTTGTACACCCGATAGACGTTTGATCTCTTTTCCATCGATATACCAAATAACTAGCTGAGGCTCCCAAAGCATACCAAAGGTGTGATAGTCGTCAGCATACAATTCACCCGTTGGGTTCTTGTAGCTCATTGTTGGTGCAGATCGGATACTACCGTCAGTGACATCCCTGAAGTGATAGGTCTGAAACGCATCTTCGTCGCCGAATGGGTTCTCACCAAGGTATTCAACAATATCAATCTCAGGGCCGTGCAAGTTCTTTCCAGTACCCGTGTAACGATGGTACGTATAGAAGCTAGACAACATGCCTGCGGTTCCACCGACTTTCATTCGACCTTCAACATAACCGTAAGTCATGCCGAATCTGTCATGGCTTGACAGTGCACCTGATAAGAACTGGCATTGCTCAAAACCAGATGGATTTTCTTCTTCACATACTTCTGGTAATAGATCAATAACGTCATCAGGTGTCTGTATCGCTTCAATTATAAGCTCGCCATTTTCAAATTTGAATGGGTCGTAATCGATTTCGGTTTCAGACTGTGTGTCAACAAAGTACTGTTTCTCACCATTGATGATGGTCGTGTCGCCCCAAGTTAAACTTGTCTGCCATTTGCTTGCATCAATTTCTGGACCATTAAAGTTGTCTTCAAATACTAAAGAGAACTTGTCCAAAAAGAATGCTGTATCTGACAAATCATGGTCCTGAGCAAACGTATCGTCAGGGTGTTTGTAGAAGTCATCTGTTTTAGGTACCGGAGCGTTCGATGCTTTGTGATAAGTAACAGATATTGTGTTCGACAATGGTGATTCTTGGCCTTCGCCATCAACAGCGGTGATTTGATAGCTAAATGTGTCACCAGGCTTTGGACCATTGTCGTCACAGAAGTGTACTTGGTCGTTGAAACGTGTGTAGTTGCAATCAATGAACGAGGTTGTTGACCAGATTTTAGCGATCTCGTCTCTTTGTCCTGAGCCCGATCCTACTTGGTCTTCACGAATCGTGTAGATATGACCATCACTTCGGTACAGTCTGTACTCTTCTACTGCAACATCATCGTTTGATGGTGCCCAATTAAGTTCAGACCAGTCGTTTGAGATTAAATCAATACGTAGATTTTTAGGGGTTGTTGGTGCGCCACCTGCGATAGCGACTTCGCTATCAATTTCAAGGTCGAATCCAAATGGGTCACTGCCGTCCGGGCTAGGGATTGCGTCTGCAAACGGGTCAACAAGCGTCGGCGGGTTGCCTAACTCAGATCGACCGTTTGGCGTCAGGTTAGGTTCGCTTGCACCATCAGTTGAGCCGGCATCAGTGACACCATCGTCTGTAGAGCCTGCTTCAGTTTCACCAGAATCCAAACCACCGGTTGTTTCGCTTCCAGTATCCAGATTGCCAGCTTCACCGCTAGTCGCATCGGTCGTGCCTGTGCCGTCAGTTGCAGCAGTATCGGTCGTGCCCGTGCCGCCAGTTGTAGCGGTATCGGTTGTGCCTGTGCCGTCAGTTGCAGCAGTATCGGTCGTGCCCGTACCGTCAGTTGCAGCAGTATCGGTCGTGCCCGTACCGTCAGTTGCAGCGGTATCGGTCGTGCCCGTGCCGTCAGTTGCAGCGGTATCGGTCGTGCCCGTGCCGTCAGTTGCAGCGGTATCGGTCGTGCCTGTGCCGTCAGTTGCAGCGGTATCGGTTGTGCCTGCGCCGTCGGTTGCAGCGGTATCAGTTGTGCCTGCGCCGTCAGTTGCAGCAGCACCTGAGTCGGTTGCGCCAGCATCAGATCCGATGACGATATTAATCGGATCGTTAACGGGGCCTGACGTATTAGTGCCAGCTTCAACAGAGTTTGAATCGCCTGATGAACATGCTGCCAATGTTCCTGACAACATACTGACTACGGCTAATTTCGTGTACTTTTTCATGAGTAACCTGATCGTTATAAAACGTTAGCTGCCGAGTTGCTTGGCAAGGACCCATTCGGCCTTGCTAACGCTCGGAATTTATTATTCTTGTTCTTGCGGCGAATGATAGCACTGCCAGAAACGTGTGCTGCGAGACATGCATCTAAATACCGGTGTGATCGGTGACACATCAGCAATATGCAACGATAAATGGCGCACAAACTGGGCTTTGTAGCCAACTTGTGGTCAATTTGCTAATTAATGTCTCAACTCCGGCTTAAATCAGTTGGGTTGGGTCCGCAATGGTTTCGAGCTAGTAATTCGGCTGGTATAGTCGCAAGATAATCCGAAACCTTTGAAATTTCCTGAACATGAAAGTAGCTAATCTGACGGTCGCTGACGCGCTTTATAAGTTTGTTAATGAAGAGGCCTTGCCTGGCACTGGCGTATCTGCCGATGATTTTTGGCAGTCTCTCGCTAACATCCTTGCGGAAGTAGGCCCTCGTGACAAAGCTTTCCTGCAAAAAAGAGATGCTATCCAAGTCCAATTGGATGAATGGCACAAAGCCAACCCTGGAACGCCTGATCTGGCCAAATACAAAGCATTTCTAAAAGAGATCGGTTACCTGGTTGAACCGCCAGCCAAGGTTCAGGTCCAGGTAACTAAGGTCGATGACGAAATTGCCCGCATCGCAGGTCCGCAGTTGGTTGTGCCAGTTAACAATGCTCGTTACGCACTTAATGCTGCAAACGCGCGTTGGGGAAGTTTCTATGACGCTCTATATGGTACTGACGCAATCGCTGAAGCCGGTGGTGCAGAACGCTCTGGCGGCTACAACCCAGTGCGTGGTGAGCGGGTTGTTGCTCATGCAAATGCGTTTTTGGACAAATCTGTACCACTAGCACAGGGGTCTTACGCAGACGTTACCGCACTCAGTATTCGTGATGGTCAGCTGCATGCAACACTCGCCTCTGGTAGTGAGATTGGGCTTAAAGATGCCGCTCAGTGTTTAGGTTTTAATGGCCAAGCAGACGCACCTTCAGCCATTTTGCTGCGTAACAATGGATTGCATGTAGAAATACAAGTTGATCGAACGCATGCTATTGGTAGCGTCAACCCATCTGGTATTAAAGATGTTCTCCTCGAAGCTGCACTGACCACCATTCAAGATTGTGAAGATTCTGTTGCCGCCGTTGATGCCGATGACAAAGTGATTGTGTATCGAAATTGGCTGGGCCTCATGAAAGGTGATTTGCAAGATGTCTTTCAGAAGGGTGACAAAAAGGTTGTGCGTCAACTTAATCCGGATAGAACATACGAGTCTGTAGCCGGTGGCGAAATGAGCGTTGCTGGCAGAAGCGTTTTACTCGTGCGCAACGTTGGTTCTCACATGATGAGCGACATGATCCTTGATGCTGATGGCAACAAAGTCGCCGAAACTATTGTCGATGCCATGGTAACAAGCTTGTGTGCCATGCATGACTTGAAAAAATCTGCATCCGATGCGCGTAACTCTCGCGAGGGCAGTGTTTATATTGTTAAGCCTAAGCAACATGGACCAGAAGAGGTTGCCTCTTCAGTTGACTTGTTTGCACGAGTTGAAAAGGCACTGGGTCTTGAAGAAAACACTTTGAAAATTGGCATCATGGATGAAGAGCGCCGTACCACTGTTAATTTGAAAGCCTGCATCGGTGCAGCGTCGAATCGAGCCATCTTTATTAATACCGGATTTCTTGATCGTACTGGCGATGAAATGCACACTAGCATGCATGCAGGTGTGATGATTCCGAAGGGTGAAGTTAAGACCGCAAATTGGTTACTCGCGTATGAAGACAACAACGTTGATGTTGGTCTCGATTGCGGCTTACAGGGCAGTGGTCAAATTGGTAAAGGTATGTGGGCTATTCCAGATGAGATGGCTAATATGTTAGAGGCCAAAATTGGTCACCCAAAGGCGGGTGCCAACACGGCTTGGGTGCCATCGCCAACGGCGGCTGTTTTGCATGCCACGCATTATCATGAGCTTGATGTGTTTGCAGTTCAGGCTGAAATTAGTAAAAGGGAAGCTGCCAAGCTCGACGATATTCTGACAATACCTTTGGTTGAGCCGGGCAGGAATTTCTCAGATGATGAGATTCAGCGCGAAATGGACAACAACGCTCAGGGCATTCTTGGTTACGTTGTTCGTTGGGTTAATCAGGGCGTTGGTTGCTCGAAGGTTCCTGACATTAACAACGTCGGCTTAATGGAAGATCGAGCCACATTGCGTATTTCCAGTCAATTCTTGGCAAACTGGTTGGTTGCAGGTCTTATTACTGAATCTCAAATGCGCGACACGATGGAAAAGATGGCTTTGGTTGTCGATAAGCAAAATGCGGCTGATAGTGAATACACGCCAATGGCTCCAGATTTCGACTCAAGCATTGCTTTTCAAGCGGCTCTTGATCTTGTGCTTAAAGGTATTGATCAGCCCAATGGTTACACTGAATTCATTCTGACGGAACGTCGTCGACAGAAAAAGGCGCAAGCCTGAAGAAAGTTGACGTGGCTGGGGAATCATTCGTGGTTTCCTCTGTCACACACTAGAGGTCGCGAAATCGGCGCTTTAGACTAGACTTCGAACTGTAACCGTGCCGTTCCACCAATTAAGCAGGAGATATCTGTATGACCCATTCTGTACTTAAGGCCGTTGTCATTGTGGGGGCGACGAGCGCCTTTATCACAGGCTGCGCATCTGTTAATCCATTTGCCAAAGCAGATCCTCGCTGGGCTGAGTTCAAGACATGGACGAAAGTGACCGAAGGCACTGAGCCAACGGGTGACCCGAGTAATCTACTGGGTGCTGTACACAAAGGTGAGGGCGGCTATCGTGATGTCTATGTGAACGACATTGGTAAGGATGCTTTGCTTGGTGCTGCGCCAAACAACTATCCTGAAGGCACAGTGGTTGTTAAGCATCAGTTTGATAACAAAGCTGATTGGGAATCAGGTGAAAATGGTGACGTCACTGTCAGTATCAAATCGGCCGATGACGGCACTCGTAATAAAGACAATTGGGTCTGGGCTGCAGGCATGAAAGGTAAAGCTGGTCCAAGTGACTTCTGTTCTGGTTGCCACACTGCGGCACTGGGTCTTTACGATTCTGATTACGTCTTCACGACAGCAGGCTTTCTAGAGAAGCACGCTGAGAAGTAGATCGCTCAGTTGCGCTAAAACATAACGGTTGTCAAAAAGGGTGGTAGGAATCTGTAATAATTCCTACCACCCTTTTTTTATTGTAAGAATACAAACGTGGCCTACATCAGAGACATTAGTGGGGCTTAGAACATTTGCATTTGCGCATCTGTAATCGCACTAAAGCTTGTCCCCAGAAATTGCAAAATACCATCTGCGGCCGGTGCAAGCTGTTTATCCATGTAATGTTGATAGTCTGGCAAGGCAGTTACATTGTCTGTTGGTTCTGGCCCGTTTCTAGTAATAATATACGTAACCCAACTGCCTGGCTTTGAATGCATTTTTCGTGCGGCTTGTACGTGTGGCGGTACGTTTCGTTGGTAGTCGTCCAGTTTTCTTCTAAGCCTTTTCCGATACACGATGTCGTTGTCCATATCACCGTTGAGTAGTCCGGTTGCTGTGTCACGAACAAATTGTTCGAATGGCTGGTCATTGAATATAAGCTGAAACAATGCCCGCTGAAAGTCTCGAGCAAGTGGTGTCCAGTCGGTACGAGCAGCTTCTAAACCTTTTACGATCAGCTCCGTTTTATCGTTTTCATCAATCACCAATCCAGCGTAGCGCTTTTTGCTACCTGTCGGCATGCCTCGTACCGTGGGCATTAAAAAACGGCTGTAATGAGTTTCGAATTCAACTTCTAGATGACATTCTAGGTCAAATTCTTCCTTTAGCTTATCCTTCCACCATAGGTTCAACGTATCAGTAAGACGTTGACCAATGCTGTGAGCGTTTGCTCGTGAGTGTTTTTCACCGAGTAGTACAAACAAGGAATCGGTGTCTCCATAGATAACGCGATAGCCTTGTGTTTCTATTTTATCGCGCGACGAAGTAATGATTTCGTGTCCACGGCGGGTAATACTTGACGCTAATTGGTGCGAATGAAACCGACAGCCATTGGTTCCAAGCACGCCATAGAACGAATTCATAATAATCTTTATGGCTTGCGACAGCGGTTTGTTAGCCTCTTTTTTTGCTTCATCACGCGCTTGCCAAAGCTCATTGATAATGCCCGGTAAAATATGTGTGTCCCGAGAAAAGTGAGCTTCCATAAAACCGGGAATCGGATTAACACCGGGCTGTGAAAGGCCTAATGGGTCAATGCAAAATGTTCTAATAATACTTGGATACAGACTTTTAAAATCGAGTACAAGAACGTTTTTATAAATCCCAGGTTCTGAGTCCAGCACATACCCACCGGGACTACCAAGGCCATCGCTGGCATTGTCTACATCCGGTGCGATATAGCCGTGTCGATGCAGGCGCGGTAAATATAAATTATCGAACGCGGCAACCGATCCGCCTAGACGATCAAGTGCCAGTCCTGTTAAGTTGGCGCGTTGAATGGCAAATTCAATCAAGTCGGCTTTGTTAAAAATGTCATTGACCAGCGTGCAGTCTTTAATGTTGTAGTCAGCAAGTTCAGGTTTATTGTTTTTGAACAAATGGTTAATGCTCGCAACTTTATCAGCGCCGTTGGAGATTAATTTGCGCTCGCCAAGCAGCTCATGAGCAACATTGTCTAGAGAGAAACTATCGAATGCCCAGAAGCCTGCTTTGAGTAAACTAATACCATCAAGCACGGCGCGGCCTGGTAATTTAGCAATGCGGGGTTGGCCTGGATTACCTGGTTGGAGTATGGCCGCTGAATCGTTGCCACGACCCATGTCAAACCGAACGCCCAGTGCCCGACACTTGCGATCGAGAAAGCTTAAGTCAAAATTGACAATCGCCCAGCCAATGATGATGTCGGGGTCAACTTCCCTGAGCCATTCAAAAAAACGTGCAAGCAAATCACGCTCATCCGTGCAGTAGTGTAAGAAATAGCCGTCTCCTGCAATGACATCTCCTTCGCCGATCATGTAAACGCGATTCTGCTGAGCGTTGCCGTGCATGATCGATCCTGCAATGGAATAAAGTTGGTCAGTATTGCCGCGTGTTTCAATGTCTAGCGATAGTGCAGTTAATTTAGGCGCCTTGGTTGAGGGCGTTAACTTCGGATTGGTTAAAGACAAATAATTTTTTTTCTGAACAACTTCACCGATAGCCGTAAAGCCTGCACAAACGAAGCGCTCCATTAGGTATCTATCACTAGGCTTGATATCAGATTCTGAAAGATCGAATGCTTGCGCTCTGAAGGATTGTAAGTCTCTTTGATGACGGAAATACAAACCGTCAACTGCGTTGCCACCCAGGCTTTTTAGCTTGAGTGCTTCTCTGCGCACATTATGCGGTGTTGGTATTGGGTTAGAGCGTTGAATAAAGCAAACAGCTTCTTGGCCTGTGATCAAAACCCGCACAGGACCTTCAGGTGTTGCACCCCAATAGCAAAGCTCAACGCCTTGGTCTGTATCTCGCCAATGGCGAGTGAGCAAATAGCCTGTAACGCTGTGTGTCATTTACTCAGTTTACAAAGATCATCGTGTAACATGTTGGGGTCTATCACTTGTTTTCTTCAAAATGCATCGCTATCTACCAGGTATTTTAATTGTACAAGTGGTAACTGCTGTCTTGCTCTGGGTCAATCTCGATGCAACACCGCGGGATATGGCTATTCAGTTTGGTATACCTGCATTGCTAATATGTTTGATCACTGGTTTGTGGTTTGCCAGTATTGCACGTGGGGATTCAGAGCGAGCCAACGCAAAAATTCGACTCCAATATGCGAAAGACCGCGAGCAGTTACACGTTAACGCCGAAAAAAGTAAAGCCAAAATAATCGAGAAAACCCAGAAAGAAATCCGTAAACAAGAAAAGCGTATTGGTCGAAAAGCGAGCCTGAAGGTCAGCCTTGCTTTTTTTGGTGCAGCGGCTGCAGGTGTACTCATGTTAATCACTGAACTGATTACGTTTGGTCTAATGACGATTATGACCACAGCAGGAGGGTTGGGCGGATACCTCCTAAGATCACGTCAGGCCTACGACGTCAATAATTCTACTCCTACGCCATCTAACCGTAATTTTGACATCGATGAGACCCTTAGAGAGCTGCCTGAGCCACCCAAATCGTTAGCAAACGACTAATGTAACACTCGGGTTACATTGTTTCACAACTGCAATTGTTCTGCGTGCCTCACGCAGATCCTGTTCTAACACATTCTTCGTATGACTTTGATCTGACATTTTTGTGAACCGGTCCACAACAAGCGGAGTGCTTTGCTTGTTGTGGCGCGCGTTCGTCGGTTTGTTGTCCCTATTTTTCGACCACTCAGAAGTTACTTGCTCAATTCGGTGATTCACCTAACCGTTCTGGCCTACTGCTTGAAATGTAACAGTTTCACTACTAATAACCAGCCGCCGCAGAAACACTGCTCGCGTGCATTTTGAGCATAGACACAATAGAGCCAAATCGGACTTTGCAAATACGGGCTAAACAGCGAATAATCTTGACCATGCTATCGGTGCTGGCAGGCTGTGCGCTGGTTGCTGGTAAAGCGAATGCACTGGTGCTAACGCCGTATTTCGAATCGGTGCTAGTACCGAGTGTGTCCACTTCATGGACCACCGTTTCACTCGACAATTCTTACGCTAACGCTATTCCCGTTTGCACGTATGTATTGGGTACCTTCGCTGGCTCCAATCCCAATTACACGAACGTTCCCGCCGTTCCTCGTATCAGAAACATCGGTGCATCCTCATTTGAGTTGCGTATTCAAGGTTGGGAAAATTCAGCAGCCTCAGCAGCTGATGTGCATTGCATGGTAATGGACGAGGGCGCGCATACCTTACCGGATGGTCGGTTGGTTGAGGCGCACAGCGTGCTATCTGACAAAACCAGCGGCCAATATTCTACTGATGGTGCTTGGGCTCAAACATTGTTGGAAGATGTTAGCGCTGACATCGTGCATTCCTACACAGCGCCTGTGGTTGTGGGTCAGGTCATGAGTTACAACGATTCGCGTGCAAGTGTGATTTATGTATCCGACTGCGATGCAAGGCAGAATCATCCGTTCATGTCGGGGATGGCTGACGGTATTTGCGTAGGCAAACATATCGGCATGCTCGCAGGTACTCGTAATCCAGAGACAATCGGTTTTATCGTTGGTGAGACAGGTAGTGGGACTGTTAACAACGTTTTCTACGAGTTAGCACTGGGGTCAGATTCAGTTGCTGGAAATAACGCTGGTAACACTGGCGACAGTTATGGATTGTCTAAGCATCACACCATGGCTGTTTTAACCCAAGCCGCCGAAGACGGAGGTAACGGTTCGTGGGCTGTGTTATATGGCGATACACCACTAACGGCTTCTGCTATGGGCTTAGCGGTGGATGAAGAAATATTTTCTGGTGACACGACACGAAACCATACCAATGAACCCGTTTACTACTGGGCATTTGCCGGTGCCGAAATCACACTTGTAAAGACACTAATAAACGACGATGGTGGCACAGCCTCACTCACCGACTTTGTATTAACGGCTGCAGGCCCAGATACCATCACTGGCATTAGTGGGACATCCGCCGTTACAAAAGCGGTAGTGCAACCTGGCACTTACATCATATCCGAAACCACCATGCCTGGATATTCAGCTGGACCGTGGATCTGTTCCGGTGCTAGCGCTTTTTCTGTAAACAATGTCTCTTTGCAAGGTGGCGACCATGCCACCTGTACCATCGTTAATGATGATGAAAAATTCTCGACACTGACCTTAGTCAAAGACCTTACAAACAATGCTGGCGGCACGGCGGTCGTTGGCGACTTCACTTTAAAGTATTCAGGTGTCGGTGGCTCAGCTAGTGGCGTAACTGGTGATGCATCTATTTCCTCGGCCTTAGTACCCGCTGGTAGTTACTCACTTGCAGAAAGCATTGTCCCTGGGTATTTACTCGAAGCCATCAAGTGTGATGGCGCCGATTCTGATGGCAGTGACGGTGTCGATATTAAGCCGGGTGAAAAAGTCACTTGTTATTTTATTAACAATGATCAGGGGGTCGAGCTCACCATCGGTAAATCAGTCAATGATACTTCTCCAAATATTGGTGACACGCTCACTTTTACATTGCTAATTAACAACGTTGGCCCAGATACGGCCACCGATATACAGGTTTTAGATCCGGTGCCAGCCGGTTTTTCCTACGTTGCATCATCAATGAGTGGTGGTGATGTTCGTGATGATAGTTCGCCAAATGGATCTGGGCTGGATTGGACAATCAATACTCTACCGGCAGGCTCGTCTACGTCTTTGACGTTTCAGGCGACGGTGCTGGCACCTTAGTTACAGGTTGATGTTATGAGAAAAAGTAAAAAAAGAATGCTAACGCAAAAGTTATTTCGTTCCTCTATTAGGAAACGACTAGCGATTTTAGCGATTGGTGTATCGATTCCGTTAACGGCATGGTCATTGGGTCTGTCGGATTACTTGAATACGTCTGAAGTCATTTCGTCGTCATCGCAGTTTGAAAGTGACACGACGAACAATACAGACACGGTACAGATAATTCCTAATGCGGAACTCGTTATTGTTAAAGAAGTTGTTAACGACGATGGTGGTAGCGGTGGTTTGAGCGATTTCGCGGTAGCCAGCAGTGCAGGGACATTAGTCTTTGATGGTGGTGTTGCTGCCGGTACGACAACAACTTATACAGCTGACACACTCTATGTCCCACCGGGTACTTACTCATTAACTGAACTCGACTTCGATGGCTATACCGAAGGTGCATGGTCCTGTACGGTTGGTACCGTCGGTAGTCCTGCATTCGATGCAGGGTCTGTAACGCTGGCTTTTGGTGAGCAAACTGTTTGTACCATTGTTAATGATGATATTGCGCCAACACTGACGTTAGCAAAAACAGTGATTAACGATAACGGTGGAATTTTAGCTGATACTGATTTCTCGTTGTCGGTCGACGCCGCAGTCGTCGCTAGTGGTGTGGCAACAACTGTTGCTGCTAACACGCCAATCCTCATCAGCGAGCTTGATGTCGATGGTTACTCCGAAGGCACTTGGGCTTGTAGCGATGCGAACGGATTGACTACTGTGCTACCAACTGCAGGATTGGCAACGGGTGAATCGATTACACTTGAACCTGGTTCTGATGTAACTTGTGCCATCTCCAACGACGATATCGCTCCAACACTCACGTTGGCCAAAACGGTAATCAACGATCACGGTGGTGATCTTGCGATTATTGACTTCGATATTTCAATTGATGCAGCCGTTGTTACTAGTGGCGCACCTTATACCGTATTGGCTAACACACCGATTACTATTTCTGAACTTGACGTTGATGGATATATAGAGGGCACTTGGGCCTGTACTGACGCAAACTCACTCACTCCGGTATTGCCGACAGCAGGTCTGGCTACAGGTGAAACAATCACTTTAGCATCTGGTAGTGATGTCACTTGTGTTATTTCGAACGATGACATTCAGCCAACATTAACGTTAACAAAAACATTGGTTAATGACAACGGTGGCCTAAACGCCATTGTCGACTTTGATCTTTCGATTGATGGGACCGTGGTAAGCAGCGGTGCGCCAACGAACGTTTTGGCCAATACGGCGATCACGATTGCTGAATTAGATCTTGATGGTTACACGGAAGGTACTTGGTCTTGTACTGACGCTAATGGCTTAACGACAGCACTGCCAGTAGCGGGTGTTGCGACCGGTGAATCGTTAACTTTGGAGCCAGGCAGTGATGTTAATTGTGCTATTACCAATGATGATGTAGCGCCGTCACTTACTTTGGTTAAAGTGCTAACGAATGATAACGGCGGTGATAAAACGATTGCTGATTTCGATATTTCTGTAGACGGTGTGGAAGTGATCAGTGGCGCTAACAATATTGTCGCTGCGAACACAGACATTATTATTTCAGAGCTGGATTTAGATGGCTATACCGAAGGTACTTGGGCTTGTACCGATAGCACCGGCTTAACAACAACGCTACCAACTGCAGGAGCTGCTGCTGGTGAAACCATTAACTTGGCAGAAGGTGCGATTGTAACTTGTGAAATCACCAATGATGATATCGCACCAGTATTAACGTTAGCCAAGACTGTCATTAACGATGACGGTGGTTTATTAGCCATCGATGATTTTGATATCTCTATTGATACTGTTGAAGTGCCAAGTGGCGTAGCTAATACTGTGTCGGCTAATACTGATATCACGCTGACTGAGCTCGATCTGCCGGGTTACACAGAAGGCACATGGGCTTGTACCGATGCGAATGGCCTAACAACCGTGTTACCAAGTGCGGGTCTGGCGACAAACGCTACCGTGAATCTATTACCAGGTTCTGATGTGACGTGTGCCATATCGAATGACGATATTGGACCTACGCTGACACTGACTAAAACACTGGTTAACGATAATGGCGGAGATCTCACCATAGCCGACTTCGATGTCTCTATTGATGGTGTAGAGGTTGTTAATGCTGCTACGAATGCCGTTAAGTCGAACGTGGCTATTATGATCAGTGAGCTTGATATGCCCGGTTATGTTGAAGGTACTTGGTCTTGCTCAGATTCATCTGGGCTAACAACGACACTACCAACAGCAGGAGTTGCGACAGGTGAGTCAATTACATTGGCACCGGGTGCAGTGGTTGATTGTGTTATCAGTAATGATGATATTGCTCCAACACTTATTCTGACTAAAACGGTTATCAATGACGACGGTGGCGATAAGGTCATCAGTGATTTTGACATATCGGTTGATGGCACAGTGGTACCGTCTGGTGGTATTACAACGGTTCTCGCTAACACCGATATTTTAGTTTCTGAGCTGAATATCCCTGGTTACACATCGGGTACATGGGCTTGCACAGATTCTGCGGCACTGACCACAGGTTTACCGACAGCTGGCGCTGCAACCGGTGAGTCAATCAGACTCAAACAAGGAGCGACCGCTACCTGTGATATTACTAACGATGATGTTGCACCGACATTGACTTTGGTTAAAACCGTTATTAACGATAACGGCGGTGATCAAGCAATTGAGGATTTCGATATATCCATCGATGGTACTGAAGTGGTTACAGGCACTGCAACAACGGTTATGGCTAATACGCCGATTAATATCAGTGAGCTAGATCTTGTGCCGTACTCTGAAGGGACATGGGCATGTAGTGATGCAAATGGCTTGACCACCAGCTTGCCAAGTGCAGGTTCTGCGACGAGCACTGATATCACATTGCTACCAGGTTCGGATGTCACTTGTGCCATTACCAACAACGATTTGGGTATCGATTTGATGATAGCCAAGACAGTGGATGACCCTACGCCGAACATTGGCCAGATCATCACCTTTACGTTACTGGTAACCAACGCAGGACCAGATTTGGCGACTGCTGTAACGGTAAATGACCCAGTTCCTGCCGGTTTTACGTATGTTGCCGCATCCATTAGTGGTGGTGATGCATCAGATGATGCAGACCCAACAGGTGCAGGCTTGTCGTGGACAATCAACGCTATTCCGGTTGGTTCTCCTGCAACGCTGACATTTCAAGCGGTTGTAAACGCGCCGTAAATATCTGATGAATCGTTTTTCGGTCAAACTGCTTAGTTCAACGGCAGCCCTGTTCTTAGGATCAGGGCTGACGTCGGTCTATGCCTTAACCGAAACCGATTTTACGAATACGGGTATTGTTTTATCTGCACCGACTCAGTACGAGAACAACGACAACAACAACGATAGCGCGGTTCTTGTTCAACCCAAAGGCCTAACGATAGAGAAAGTCGCTGACGCATCTGCTTTATCAACACCGACAAAAGTTGGCGATGTTATTAGTTATTCGATAACGCTAGACAATATCGGACTGCTGAGCTTAACGGGCATCGCGGTTGATGACTCGATCATTCCTGCTGCTGACTTGACATTAAGTTCTGGCGATACCAATGCCAACAATGCGTTAGATGCCAACGAGGTGTGGGTGTATACAGGCACCTATGCCATTGCACAAACTGATATCGATACCTTTGGCGGTGGTGATGGCGATATCGATAACAGTGTAACGGTATCAACCAATGAACTAGACCCCATTTCAGATAGTGCGGAAGTACCTATCACTCAGGCCCCAGCGTTCACTGTAGCAAAGAGCGTAGACAAATCAACAATATCAGCGCCAACGACGCTTGGCTATACGATTAAAGTGGAGAACACGGGTAATCAAACCCTGACTGGCGTTACCCTGAACGACACTCTGCCTGACGCATCCACTGGATCGTTGGTGGGTCCGGTTAATGACATAGGTTTTACCGATGCCCTGGATGTTGGTGAGACATGGACGTATACAGTGGCTTACAACGTCACTCAAGCAGATATTGATAGTGGTGCTCCGTTGGTTAACAATGTGGTAGGCACTTCAGTGGAAACAGGGGCGACAACCCAAGCTGATGAAGCCCAAACAACGATAGCGAAAATGCCGGCTATGCAGGTGAGTAAAGTCGTCGACACCCTCGATATTAACGCGCCGGCAACCCTCGGTTATCTCATCACTATTGAAAACACCGGGAATGTCACGTTGAATAATGTACAACCGTCAGATGTTATGCCTGATGCAAGTACAGGTTTGCTCGCAGGGCCTATTAATGATGTTGGTATCGCCGGTTCGCTTGATGTAGGAGAAAGCTGGATTTATAGCGCTACATACGATGCAACGCAGTCTGATTTAGACACAACGGCTGACTTAGTTAATACCATCAGTGTCATAGCTGATGAAACAGGAGCCGACGCGGTTACCGATACAGCAGTAACAACCGTTAGCACAGAACCGAGCATGGTTGTATCGAAAAGTGTTGACCTCGCTTCGCTGAATGCACCGGGTACTTTGAATTATTCGATTGATGTGCAGAACACCGGTAATGTTAGTCTAACCAACGTCACTCCGGTTGATGTCTTGCCAGATGGAACGACCGCACTATTAATTGGACCATTAAGTGATGTTGGATTGGTGGGGCAACTTGATGTTGGTGAAACATGGAGCTATACCACCAGCTATGCTGTCTCTCAAGTAGAAATTGATAACGGGTTAGCTAGAACGAATACCGTCGACGTAACCAGTGCTGAAACGGGTGCTGACGTTGTGAGCGATACGGCCCAAACCACTTTAACCCGCACGCCGTCGTTTACAGTTGCAAAGTCGGTTGATGCTAACAGTATTGATGCACCAGGCAATCTTAATTATGAGATTGTTGTTACCAATACAGGCAACACTTCACTAACCGATATTCAAGCTAACGATACGCTGCCTGATGGAACACCTGCAGTGCTAACGGGTCCTGTTGCCGATGTTGGTGCTACCAGTGTGTTGGATGTGGGCGAGAGTTGGACTTATATTGGACAGTATCCTGTAACGCAGGCAGATATGGATGTGGGATTGGCGCTGACCAACACCGTGTCGGTAACCACTGCAGAGGCCGGTAACCAAGACGATACCGCTGTGACAACCGTTAGCCAAGTTGCGGGGATCAGCATTGTCAAAGCGAGTATGGAAGTTGATTACACGCGTATTGGTGACACTGTGAACTACACCCTAACCATCGTGAATACGGGCAATGTCGTTTTATCAAACATTGTAGTAAACGACCCTATCGCCGATGCAGGCTCGCTAACGTGTGCGTTAGCGATACCATTTACTTTACAACCTGCAGGTCAAACGACTTGCAACGCTACAAGAACTGTTAGCGTAACCGATATAGCAGCCACTCAAATACCCAATCAAGCCAGTGTTAGTGCTCTGGATACGCTCGGCAATGAAGTAGATGCCGTCAGTAACCTTGTGATAGTGCCAATGTTGCGTGTGCCACCAGTGGCTACCGACGACGAATTTATTTCACCGGTAAGCGCTGTTCCGATCACACTTGCAGGTGCGACAGACGATACCGATGGCAACGGCGATCTTGTGGTCGCCAGCATTAGTCTTACGGGGCCTGGTGCAGTTGATCTCGATGGTGATGGTGACAACGATACTTTGGTTGTAGCGGGTGAGGGTACTTGGCTGGTTGACGACGTTACCGGTCAGGTGACATTTACCCCTATTGCCGGTTTCACCGCTGACCCAACACAAACCACTTATACAGTAAGTGATGCCACGGGTTTAGTGTCGAACGAGGCAACGCTGTCGATTGATTATCCGCAAAGTGCACCGCTGGCTGAAGACGACTACAAGCAGAACAATCAAGTAGAAAGCCCAGCTAATCCGACCACGCTTAACGTGCTAGCTGATAATGGCAGTGGCGTGGACAGCGACCCTGAAAACGATATTGATATTCAAAGCGTCAGCTTTGTAAGCGCTGCTGCGACCGATACTGATGGCGATGGTGACCAGGACACTTTAGTGGTTCCAGGTGAAGGTGTTTGGGTAATTAACAATGCAACAGCGGACGTGACTTTTACGCCGGAGCAAGGTTTTCTCTCAGACCCGACACCGGTGCTTTATACCGTATCGGATATTAATGGTTTGGTCTCGAACGAGGCCGTGATAACAGTAGATTATCCGCAAACTGCACCGGTAGCAAATGATGACGAGAAGCTTGATCAGCCTTTAGGCCAGCCAGTCGTTGTGGCAACCGTCGTGAACGATACTGATCCAGAAAACAATTTGGACCCGACTACGGTTAAGTTAGTCAATCCTGAAACCGGTGACCGAGTAACGATCTTAATCGTGGTTGGCGAGGGTGTTTGGAGTGTTGATGACGTTACTGGTGCTATTACGTTTACCCCAGAGCCTGGTTTCATTACCGACCCTACATCGGTTCAATATACGGTAAGTGATACCACTGAGCTTGAATCTAACCTTGCGACTGTCACCGTGTCTTATGAAGAGCCTGCAGCGCTAGAAGGTATTGTTTGGCTCGATAGCGATCGAGATGGTGTGGTCGATGCGGATGAGGCTCGTAAAGCGGGTTGGACATTAAAAGTGTTCGACGACGCTGGGTTATTGGTTGGCACAGCAGTAACCGACGCCGATGGATACTATTTAGTTGAGGGCCTGGTTCCTGGCGCGTTCACTGTTGAATTTTATAATGAAAACGGTGTGTTCATGGATAGCCAATCAACCGACGGTGTTGTGTCTGCGGGTGAAGTGGTTAATTTGCCGTTACCAGTTGACCCAGGTGGCGTGGTTTACGACAGTATTAGTCGTGAGTCGGTTGCCGGTGTCACTTTGAATATGGTGAATGGCAATGGTGAGTTGTTGCACGCTGACTGTCTTTACACTAACCAACAATCACAGGTTACGCAAGAAGATGGCTTGTACGCTTTTAACCTTATCCCTGGCTCGCACAGCACTTGCCCGGCTGACAGCGCCTATCGAATTGAAGTAGCCAGCGCGCCGACAGAATATCACCCGAACTTCTCAGCAATCATACGCCAAGAGGGTGCGGCCAGTTGTGGCGATGCAACATTAGGGTGTGCTGTATCTGGCACGTTCGAATCCGCGGCCACCGAATCGAATTGTACGATCGATTCGCATCCTGGCACGAACGCTTGTGAAGTTCAGGCTCAACCTGATGCACCAGATGAGTCCGAAGCTACTCAGTATTTTGTTGAGTTCTATTACCAGGCTGGTGATCGCAATGTCATATTTAATCACCTACCGTTAGATGCGCGCGATAACGATGCGCAAATACTGCTCAGTAAATTCGCTAATAAGCGTGCGGTATCGATTGGTTCTCTTGTTGAATATACGCTTAGCGCTGAGAACACCAAGGAAGTCCCTGCGGTCGATGTCACTATTGTCGATAATCCGCCAGCGAATTTTGCTCTGGTCGCAAGTTCTGTACGCATGATACGAGTTGGTATTGATGGCGAGTTTGATACCGATGATGATGAGGTGGTCTCTCTGAATCCTAGTGATCTGAATCCTATTCTTTTGGATGACATTAATTTCCAACCACTTGAGACAATACGAATTAAATATGTCATGCGCGTTGGTGTGGGTGTGGTTGTTGGTACCTATGCTAATAAAGCCAGTGCGAGCGGACCAAGTGGAGTTGCAAGCAATACGGTATCAGCCACGGTAGAAGTCATTCCAGACCCAGTTCTAGAGCAAGCTACTTTGGTTGGTAAAGTATTTAATGATCGTGATTCTGACGGGTCGCAAGATCCTGCAGATGCAACCGGTGTGGCGCTGCGCAGTGATTACTATGGTTGGAGCAGTTTGAATCTACCACCATTGCCTGGCAGAGAAAGCGTCAATGAAGACCCTGCGGCACATGCTGCAACCGTCAATATGCCTATCTCTGTCGATAATCGATTTATGATCGTCACTCGTGAAGGTACGCGCATTAGCGTTGACCATGAAGGAACGATTTCCGAAGCTCATATCGGTGACAAAGCCCGAGGGCTCAATGCACAAGATATAAGGGTTTGCACACAACGCATGAGAGCTGTGCCGACCGATAAGCAAGGTGTGACGCCAGTGGATGGTGCGGAATCTGACGTACTACAAATTGTTATACAAAATTATGGTGTGAACGAGGAAGGTATTCCTGGTGTGCGTCTGGCAACAGTCACTGGGCTGCTCATAGAGACCGATGCGTACGGTCGCTACAGTATTCCTGATGTGGATGCAGGCAGCACAGGTATAGGCCAGAACTTTGTCTTAAAGGTAGACCCGGCCACCTTACCTCAAGGGTCGCGATTTACCACAGAGAATCCCTATGTTTTACGCATTATCAATGCGTCCTTGAATAAGATCAACTTTGGCGTCAATGTGCCCGACGACGACCCTTATCTGGATAGCTCGAGCTATCTGTGTGAGCAAGAGGCTGGCGAGCGTGTATACCAAAGCGTAGAGGTCAGTTTAGGTTCGGTATTTTTTGATACCGATGAGCATAACGTAAGAGATGACCAGCGTGGCATTGTGCTCGATATTGTAAACAAGCTTCGTGAGTACGGTGGGGGGCAGATTCTAGTGGAAGCTCACACAGATTCGCGTGGTAGCAAAGAATACAACATTGCACTTGCTGAGCGACGTGCGCAGTCTATACGTATCATCCTTAGTGAGAGCCTAGGGCCAGAACTTATGGAACTGATCAGTGTCGATGTCAATCCGATAGCCTACACGGAGCAGGAGCAATGATCGTTCGGCTATGCATAAAGCTATTGTTAGTGGCAATGATCATCCCTGTTTATAGCGTATCGGTCTATGGCGCAGAGGGTACTAACGAAGAATGCAAAACGCAGGCGTGTGAGACGCCTGCGCCGTATGTATTAAGAATTATAAAATCAGGTGAAGGTGACCCACGCTCAACTAACAAGACAGACAAGGGTAAACAGGACAATCGACGAGTTGATGTTACGCTCACGCGTAAAGTGCCTGTAGAAAAGGTTAAAAAAGAAACTCGCCGCGCCTTGTTCGGTACCGGTGGTGCAGTTTGGATTTCGAAAGACCCAACATCGCTTGATCGTATTCTGGATATAAAGGCATCTGCTAGTGCATCCGTTTTAGACGGTCAGCTGGAATCACCTATAACCTTTGATGTTCGAAACAACTATGCATCATTTATTGAACAGCTAGACGTATTGATTTGGTCTGAGGATGCATCGCAACTGACCGAACCTTTACTGACTCATTCTTTAAAGGCATCGTTGGGGAGACAAAAATGGGAGTGGGACGCTGAGTTATCACAAGTCGAATTGGCTTCAGGTTTAACTTTACAATATGCACTCAGAGCAACTGATGCGCAGGGTCGTATTGATCAAACGGCACGCCAAATTATGCGCTTTGTTGAGGCGGATGAGGGCGATCAAGGAAGCGCAACCGTGCCCGATATCTCGGTCTTGGAAGAGTTGGAAAATTCAGACGGTCAATATGCCGAACTCGATCGAGAGTCCATTCCTATCAAAGGTAGCAAGGTACGGTTGTTAGGCCAAGATCTTAAACCAAGTAGCCGTGTTGTTATCAATGGTCAAGAAGTGGAAGTTGATCAAGACGGTCGTTTTGGACTGGAGTATCTGTTGCCTGAAGGGGCGCACAGTTTCGACGTGCTTGTTGAAGATGAAGATGAGCAGGTATTGGAGAAGCAACTTAATATCGATCTGGATAGTAGTTACTTCTTTATGGTTGCGATGGCTGATGTCACCGTAGGCGAAAACCAGGTTAGTGGCTCCTTGGAGCCTTTGGCAGTGGATAAACATCACTATGGTGGCGATATTTTTGTTGATGGACGATTAGCCTTTTATCTAAAAGGTAAGGTGCAAGGTAAGTACTTAATAACCGCTCAGATGGATACCGGTACTGAAGACATAAACAAGCTGTTTGACGATTTTCATCGAAAAGATGCGCAAAGCGTGTTCAGGCGCCTTGACCCGGATCAGTATTATCCTGTTTATGGTGATAACTCTCAGCTAATAGACGATACTGATAGCCAAGGTAAATTGTATGTTCGTGTGGATTGGGATCGCTCAAGATTGTTATGGGGAAACTACAATACCAATATTACTGGTACCGAGTTTGCACCGTTTAACCGTAGCTTGTATGGAGCTCAGTTACTTCACAACAGCACGATTGACACAAACTTGGGTGATGCTAGTCATAGTTTGAATGTGTTCGCATCAAAAGCGCAAAGCCTATTTCGGCATAATGAATTTCTTGGTACTGGCGGTAGTTTGTATTACCTTCGCGATACCGACATCGTCGCAGGTTCTGAGAAAGTCTGGGTGGAAGTTCGACAAGCAGGAACCGAACGAGTCGTTCAAAAAGTGGAGTTAGTAGCTGGTCGTGACTACGATATTGATGACTTCCAAGGACGTCTTATATTGCGCAGACCATTGTTAAGTGTTGCAGCTCAAGGTGGTCCTTCGATCATTCGAGACGAGCCGCTAGCGGGGAACCAAACCTTTTTGGTGGTTGACTATGAATACAGTCCGACAAACCTAGATTTTAATGAAACCACTGCGGGTGTGCGTGCTAAAAAATGGCTCGGTAATCATTTGGGCATTGGTGGGACTTGGGCGCATGAGCAGCGCGCGGGAGCCGATTACGATATCAAAGGGACAGATGTGACACTAAAAAAATCTGACCAAACTTTTATCAAAGGTGAATTTGCAACTTCAGAATCGTCGCAAACGTCGGGCAGCTTTATATCTAGCGATGGTGGTTTGAGTTTTAACCCGTTTGTAAGCAACACTGCGCAGACTAAAGGCGATGCTATTGGTATTGAGGCAAGAGCGTCTCTTACAGACTTCAAACCAACAAGCAGAGCATTTGAGGTAGGTGTTTGGGCGAAGCGTCAAGATGCTGGGTTTTCAACAGCAAATACAGATGTCGGCGTTGAGTTGACCGATATGGGCCTAGAGGCCGTTTCTCGTCCAAGTGACAATATCGCGATTTATGGTCGAGCAACTAGACTACACAAAAAAAATGAAAACACAGAGTCTAGTCTGTCGGGCCAATTAGATTATATATTTTCCAGCCGCATAACTTTGTCTGGTGAACTGCGCAACAATCGCGAACAGAATCATGCTGCGAATACTAACGGTGAATCTGCAATAGTGGCCGGTAAGATATCTGTAGATGTTTCGAAAAATATGAATGTGTACGGATTACAGCAATACACGATCAAGTCCACAGGCACGCAGACGCGTAATAACTCAGCTACATTGGGAGCCAATTTTACGGCAAGTAATAAGTTGAGTCTTACTGGTGAGGTCAGTGCGGGTGATCGTGGAAACAGTGCCTTGCTTGGCACTGAAGTTAGTTTGAGCGACACTTACAGCATCTATACAAACTATACGTATTCTTTTAACCGCGATAAAGTTGAAAAGAATACGTTTGTATTGGGGCAGAGAAAAACGCTGAGCAGCCAACTTAAAGTTTATTCTGAGCATCAGTTTAGCGACGAAGATAATCGTAACGGCTATGCGCACACCGTGGGTCTCGATCAGCAATTTACAAAATTCACCTCCGCGAGCTTGTCAGCTCAGCGCGCGTATGTAGAGAACGATGACGGGTCGAGTACGGAACGTAACTCAGTGTCTGCTGGAGTTGCTTATCAAAGGGATAACACACGCTTTAATTCTAAGCTGGAATATCGTTGGGATGAAAGTGTAGGGATTGATACTCGGCAATGGGTTTCAACTAACAGATTCGAATATCGCAAAACGCCATCGTTTCGTTGGCAAGGTAAATTAAACGCATCAATTACTGATGATCAATTGGGGTCCAACGATGCACGATTTGTGGAGGCGGGGATTGGCTTTGCGTTTCGGCCTGTTGATAACGATCGGCTCAATATGCTTGGCAGGTTAACCTACTTAAATGACTTACAGCCTCGGTCTCAAAGCCAAGACGCAGATCAGCGGTCGCTCATCGCAAGTATAGAGGGTTTATATGATATCACTCGTCGTTGGAGTGCTGGGGCTAAGCTTGCACACCGAAGCAGTGAAATACGTCTGCAAAGAAATGCTGGTGTATGGATAGACAACGATGCAAGCCTCGTATCAGCTAGGGCGCGCTATAAGGCTCGCTTTGGTGTGGACGCAACAGCCGCTTATCATTGGTTAGGCTCCTCTGCGTCTGATGGAAATCGTCAGGGTACTCTGTTCACTATTGGTCGTAGGGTAGGGGACAACCTTACTTTTTCAGTTGGTTATAACTTCACCAGCTTTGATGATAACCTTGCTAATGATAGTTATGATGTAAAAGGATGGTTTTTGAACCTAGTGGGCACTTACTAAACGCACGGTCGTTAGCTGGTTGTTACTGGGCGTGCAACTGACAGCTAGATTCTCTAACAATTAACTCAGTATCGATGAGTCGACTCTGAAAATTCGCATCCCCTTTTTGTTCACTCATCTCAACTAATGCATCAGCGGCAATCTGTCCAATGCGATTAGCTGGCAGCCGCACGGTTGTCAGTGATGGCACAATATCAGCTGAGCCGGTAAAATCTCCAATTCCAACTATCGATAGTTTATCCGGTAGCGCTAACTCCAATTGCTGTGCAGCATAAATAACTCCATGAGCGATAACATCGTTACCGCAAACAATGGCACTGGGTTTATTCGTCTGCAATAACGTCAGGGCAGTTTGTTTAGCCTGAGCAATATTGTACGGGCAAGTTAACATGCGCTGCTCGGGTACGTGTACTTCAGCATCGTTCATAGCGCGTAGTGCTCCAGCTTTTCTAGCTTGTGCTCGGTCATTGTTTTTTGTTTCTGGAAAGATGAATGCGATATCTGTATGCCCATAGTTAAGCAGATGTTCCGTTACCTTGTAGGCGGCTAGAGCATTGTCTGCACCGACAAACGGAATAACTGGTTTTTCATCATATCCCCAAAGTGCAACCACTGGTATGGAGCGTACATTGAGCATTTCAATGGCACTGTCTAAGTGATGCTGGCCGACGATTGCTATGCCATCAATTCTGCGTTCGAGTAATGATCGAATGATCGAGACCTCCAGCGTTAGATCGTAGTTATGGCTGGCAACGAGCATTGTGCGGTCGTGATGTAGAAGTTGATTCGAAAAAGCCGCAATTAGCTCGCTGAAAATCGCATTATTAATGGTGGGCACCACGAGTCCGATTGTGCCGGAGAAACGGTTATGCATAGCGCCGGCCATACGGTCACGTATGTAGCCAAGCTCAGTTGCAGCCGACTGAATTTTCAACTTGGTATCGGGCCGAACTATTTCCGGGGAGTTGAAAAAGCGTGAAACCGTGGCTGGGGATACACCAGCTCGGGCTGCAACATCAATAATGCCTGGAGCCCCGCTGCGGGTTCTTGTAGGTCGTTTCATACTGTCAGACTATCACCGATGAAAACGTTTGCATTTTTATTTTCATGCAGTATCCTAGCGGTTAGTTAAATACGAATGGTCTAGCTAGCTTATGGAGTTTCTGCAGTACTTTGGTGGTGTTTTTGAGCCAATGTCTTTCGCTTTGCTGGTTTTTGGAACCGTAGGTGGGCTGATTCTGGGTGCAACACCTGGTTTATCGCCAACCATGGCAGTGGCATTGCTTATACCGTTTACTTTTCAACTGCAACCCACGCAAGGCCTTATTCTGCTCGGTGCCGCTTATACCGCCACCGTGGCAGGTGGTGCCGTCAGTGCCATCTTGTTAAAGATTCCCGGTGCACCAGCTAATATCGCAACAGCACTTGATGGGCACGAAATGGCCAAAAAAGGTCAAGGGGCAAAAGCGCTGCACGTGTCGTTTCTGGCCTCGGGTGTTGGTGGCATTATTGGTGTGCTGTTACTTATATTTCTAACACCGGTGCTAGCAAAATGGGCATTGGCATTTGGGCCGTCTCATTTGTTCTGGATGGCAATACTAGGCGTAACCATCATTGGTTCGCTGGATTCTAAATCGTTTGTAAAAGGGCTGCTATCGGGTTGTTTGGGTTTTTGGCTCTCTATGATTGGTTACGATGACATTCAAGGAGCTCAGCGTTTTATTTTTCATGATGCACTGACCGGTGGCGTTAATATTATTACTGCACTGATTGGTATCTTTGCCGTTCCACAAATCATCGAAATGTTTGCCAAAGGTCGCCAAGCGGCAGCAATATCCACTATTGTTGTGGAGAAGCAAAAGCTGAGTGATTCTCTAAAATTGCTACTGCAGAATATTAAGGCACTGAGTATTGGAACCGTTGTCGGTTCTATCGTTGGTTTGATCCCCGGGGTTGGTGGTCAGATCGCAGGACTCGTGTCATATGACCAAAGTAAGAAATTTTCGAAGCATCCTGAGTTGTATGGTACGGGCCATCCCGAAGGGGTTATCGCTGCAGAGTCTGCCAACAATGCAATGGTTGGCCCATCGCTAGTGCCTCTACTAACCTTGTCCATTCCCGGAAGTCCGACAGCAGCTGTATTACTGGGCGGTCTTTTGATTCACGGCATATTCCCAGGCTCAGATCTTTTTGAGAATCATCCTCAAGTGGCCTGGACTTTTATCAATTCCATGTTGGTTGGGCAAGTGCTGATGGTCGTTTTCGGCATTTGGATTGCGAGCTACGCAGCTCGGGTTGCACAAGTGCCAACCGCAATAATGGCCGCCTGCGTTACGGTATTGGCCATCTTTGGCTCCTATTCTGTTCAGCAATCTATGGGTGATGTCTACATCATGGCTACGCTTGGAATTGCCATGTTTTTTCTAGAAAAGTTTGGGTTCTCAGCTGCGCCGTTGGTACTAGGTTTGATTCTTGGGCCAATAGCCGAAAGTAATTTTATTACTGGCAGCATGATCGCTAATGCTATGGATGGCCCAGCCACATACTTTTTACTCGGCCCGCTAAATTTATTGCTTATTGGATTAATCATCGCATCAGTGGTCTATAGCTTTGTTATGACGCAACGTGAGGCATTGGTTGTTGATGAGCATGCGGATTCGCATTCTGATCCGCAGGAGCGTGCATCATGAATATTCAACGTGCACAGCATTTGTTTCCAGGTACTTGTATCTTGGTGTTGGCGGGCACGGTTGCTTATTTAAGTTTTACTCGCGAGCCTGCTGACGCTTTTCTGTTTCCACGATTAATTGCTGTTGTCATGCTTGCTCTGGCTGCCTGGAATTTTTTAAGAGCAGCGCGGGGTGTATCGCGTGTGGGGTCAGGTTTGTCCTTGGCAACGGCGAAAGCCATCGTTCCGGGAATATTGGTTCTGGTTATTTATGTTTTTTTTGCTGCAAAGTATTTTGGATTCTATTTGTCGTCATTGGTAGCGTTCTTTGTACTTTTTAGTTTGTACGACCCAGCATCACATAAAGACGTGAAGTCATGGGTAAAGCGGGTAGTGGTATCCGTGTTGTTTATGTTAGTAATTTACGCCTTGTTTACACTTTTACTTAAAGTACAAACCCCTCGCGGTATGTTTCTATGACGAGGTATTTGTTAGACCAACTTGGAGAGTTTCAATGAAATTAAGAGTTATAGGTACAGCGATAGCGCTGTCATTATTTGCGCTGGGAAGTTCTGCGGTCAAAGCCGGTGATTATCCTGATCGACCAATTTCTGTCATGGTGTCGTACGGGGCTGGTGGTGCAACTGACTTTCAGGCACGCATCGTAACCATGATGGCCGGTGGAGACGATTTCCTAACTCAGCCAATTGTCATTATTAATAAACCAGGCGCGGGCGGACGCGTTGGTTGGAACTGGTTTGCCAGTGACGCTGAAAATGATGGTTACACCATGGGTGCGTACAACATTCCGCACTTCGTGGCGCAATCCATTGAAGGTGGTGTTAAGTACAGTGCCGATAGTTTCGAGCCCATTGCTAACTGGGGTTCAGACCCAGCGGTTGTTATCGTTGGCAAAGACAGCGAATACAACACCATTGGTGAGCTTATGGATTTTGCTAAAGCAAACCCAGGAAAAGTAACGTTATCTGGTGCGGGTCTGTACGTTGGCCACCATATCGCAGCTCTTCAAATTGAAAAAGCCACCGGCGCAAAGCTTGCGTATATTCCTACGAAAGGTGGCGGTGCCGCTGCGATGAAGGCCGTTATTGCAGGCGATGTTATCGCTGGCGTGAATAACCTTTCTGATGCGTACCGAGCTCGAGAAGCAGGTAACGTAAAAATTCTAGCAGTTGCAGACATTGAGCGTAATGAGCAGTTCCTAGCAGATGTTCCAACGCTTATGGAGTCAGGTTATGACGTTGATAACTCATCAGTTAACTTCCGTGGATTGATGGTGCCAAAAGGTACTGATCCTGCGATTATTGACATGCTTGCTGAAAAAGTACCAGCAATGTTTGCAAGCGCCCGCGTTAAGAAGCAAATGGATGCAGGCGGTTCACCACTAAAAATTATGTCGAGAGCAGAAGTGCAGCAAATGTGGAAAGATCGTGAGGTGTATCTGACTGAGTTACTCGCGGGTCTAAAGTAGGGCATATTTGTTATCAACACGTTCGTATTGAGCGTGTTGAGATTGGTCGGTGGCAATATAAAAATTTGTATTGTCATCGACAGGTATAACGACTAGTCAATTAAAACAACTTAATTTTCTATTAGTAAATACTTTCAACTTGCATTAAGTAAACCGTACAAAAAATATAATGGCACAAACTGATCTAACCAAAACCGACGTTATTACACCAGCTGAGCTAGAGGTTGATAATGTGGTGGCGCGTGCCGCAGCTGCGCAGAAAAAGTATGAAAAAGGTGCGACGCAGTATCGATACGATATGGCTGCAATGGCCGCGGCCTGGGCTTTAATGGAGCCATCTCGCAACGAAGAGCTTTCCATTTTGGCTGTTGAGACCACCGGGCTAGGTAATGTGGCCGATAAGAAACTAAAAAACCACCGAAAAATTCTTGGCACGCTCAGAGATATTAAAGGGCAGTTAACAACCGGTGTGATAACGAATAACAAACAAACTGGCATAACTGAAATAGCCCGCCCTATAGGAGTGGTGGGCGCTGTGGTTCCTTCAACTAACCCAGCGGCTACACCAACCAATAATGTCGTGAATGCGCTTAAGTGCGGCAACGCTATTGTGCTATCGCCTTCTCCTGCGGGTACGATAGTTTGCGAAAAACTAGTGGGTTATATTCACGATGAATTGGAGAAGGTGGGCATCGATAAAGATCTGGTGCAGATGGTGCCATTACCATCGTCAAAAGAAAAAACTCAGCGATTAATGGAGTCGTGTGATCTCATCATTGTTACAGGTAGCCAAGACAATGTGCGCCGCGCGTATTCTAGCGGAACACCGGCTATTGGTGTAGGCGCTGGTAACGCCACTGTCATCGTAGACGAATCAGCGGACCTTGCCTCAGCCGCGCAGAAAATTGCCGCCTCAAAAACGTTTGATAACGCCACTTCCTGTTCATCCGAGAATGTACTCATTGTTCTGGATGACATTAAAACTGACTTCCTCATCGAACTGCATAAAGCTGGTGGACGAGTGCTTGATGAACCATCCGCTACTAAATTAAAGGCTGCGCTGTTTCAGAGCGGGAAACTGAATCGTCATATGATTGCCAAAGATATTGGACCGTTTTTGCAAGCGGCCGGTATAACCGTTGATGATCCAGATAGCGCACGATTTGTGGTGCTGCCATCAACGGGTATTGGCAAAGAGCATCCAGAATCAGGCGAGAAATTATCGTTGGCAGTAGCAATGTACGACGCTGAAGACTTCAATCATGCAACGAAATTAGCGCGTGAAGTACTGGAACACCAAGGTGCAGGACATTCTATAGGTCTTCACAGCAATGAGGACTCGCGTGCAATACATTTAGGTTCGGCAATGCCAACTTGCAGAGTAATCGTCAATCAAGCTCATTGCTTCGCCACGGGTGGTTCGTTCGACAATGGGTTGCCTTTTTCCTTGTCGATGGGATGTGGCAGTTGGGGTGGGAATTCGATTGATGATAATCTGAACTTCCAACACTTCATGAACATATCACGGGTGGTCCGCCCCATCGCTTCTAGCGAACCCACCGTCGAATCTATTTTTAATGAATATTGGCAGGTAGCGGGCCAGTGATGTACTCAAGTATTCGCTCTATCATTGATGAGCGTGCCAATAACTGTGCAGACAAAACGTTTTTGCTTGATGCAGAAAATGAATTAGCGATTAGTTTTTCGCAAGTACGTAACGCCGCGCAAGCTGTTGCTAAGTTAATTCACAGCAATGGGGTCGAGCAGGGTGACAGTGTCGCGTTCGCCATGAATAATTCGAGTGCTTGCGCATTGACTGTGCTTGGCATTATGTATGGTGGATATCGCGCAACGGCAATCAATCTAGTGTCGGGTCCTGCAACTATTGCTTATGTACTAGAGCATTCTGAGACAAAGTTAGTTTTAACAGAGTCTGTGCAACAAGATTTACTTAGCCAAGCATTCAGTATTAATGAAAGTGTTCTTCCTTGCATAGAGATAGATGCTGCGGTGGCTCAAGAATGGTTTTATCCTGCGGCTGAATCGTTTGACCTTACAGTGCCGACGAGTGATTCAGATGCTTTGTTGATGTATACCTCTGGCACTACCGGTCAGCCAAAAGGTGTTTTGCTGACTCATGCAAATTTAATCGCAGGTGGGGGAAATACGCAGTTAGCACACGAGCTTAATTCTGACGATCGTGCTTTGTGTGTACTTCCGCTGTACCACATCAATGGACTCACTGTGACCATTATGGGGCCATTGGTGTCGGGAGGTTCCGTGGTACTCCCCATGCGTTTTTCTGTGTCGCGGTTTTGGCCGCTTATCAATCAATATCAGTGTACGTGGTTTAGTGTTGTTCCAACGCAAATTTCCTACTTGCTACATGCGCCAGTAGAGAATACTGAAGCAACTCCAGGGCAAACAAATTTGCGTTTTGGTCGCTCTGCCTCTGCACCTTTATCACCTGAGGTTCAACAAAATTTTGAAGCTCGTTTTGGGGTGCCGATTATTGAGACCATGGGGTTAACAGAAACAACAGCCCCGATTTTGTCGAATCCGCTGCCACCGGGTGTACGAAAAATAGGTTCACCGGGTATTGCTTTTGGCGGTGAGGTCCTCATTGCAGATAAAGAGCTCAAAGAGGTTCCGAGCAATTGTGAAGGCGAGATACTCGTTCGTGGCGCCAGTATAATGAAGGCTTATTTTAAAAATTCGACTGCCACTTCAGAGGCGCTTACGGCTGACGGTTGGTTACGTACTGGCGATCTTGGTAAAAAGGACGAAGACGGCTATGTTTTTGTCACCGGTCGACTCAAAGAGCTCATCATTAAAGGTGGCGAGAATATAGCCCCACGTGAAATTGATGAGGCCTTATACAAACATCCAGCGGTTATTGAAGCGGCAGCTTTTGCGTGCCCATGCAGTGACTATGGCCAACGGGTAGAAGCCGCAGTATCAATTGGTAGTGCCACCGAATTATCTGAAAGTACTTTGTTGGAATTTTGTCGACCTCACCTAGGCGATTTCAAGATGCCGGATAAAATTCATTTTCTAGATGAATTACCGAAGGGGCCATCAGGGAAGATTCAGCGCCGACGCTTGGTGGAGTTGTTCACATAATGGCAAGTGCTCGTTGTAGCTTATTGCGCTAGTGAGCATAATGCATCGCCATCCCACGCTACCCCAAGCCAAATGTGTAAATACCAAGGAATTTTGCTAAGTCGCTACGTTTTTAGCCGATAATAGGGCATGCGGCTTAAATACCAACTCTTTTTAACTTTACTTGCAGCCAGTGCTGTGCTGATAGCGTTGATGTACGTTATTAGTAGCTGGAGCTTTAGTCGTGGGTTTCTGGAATACGTTAATCAGAATGAAGCCGATCGGCTCAGTCCTGTAGCGCAACAGTTAATTGAGCAGTATGAAGCCGACGGTGATTGGCTTGGCGTAGACGACAAGTTCCTGAAGCGCAGTGTTGGCGACTCCATTCGTGATGGGCTCATGGAAAAAGGTCGGAAAGCGCGTGGAGCTGGTGAAGGCCCAAACTCAAAAACTAATCGTCCTAAACGGGATGAGTCTGGTAATAAGGGGCCTAACAGAGGCCGACCTCGACAGTCACCTCCACTATTGATGCTTACTGATGCCAGTAAAATTGCGTTAGCTGGAGAGTCTAGGCCTGGTGCGCAAAACCATTGGTTACCGTTACAAAGTGACGGTGACGTAGTCGGCTATTTGGCATTTCCGAAGTCGACTCGATTTGATAGACAGTTTGATCAGGTGTTTGAAAGTAAGCAGAAAAATACCTTCGGCTGGACTGCACTGGCCATGATTATTTTTTCGGCCGTTTTGTCAATCCCACTTGCCAGTCGTATCGTAAAGCCATTATTAAACGTAAGCCAAGCGGTTGGTGAAATCAGTAGCGGTAACTACCAGCACAAAGTCGAAGTGAATCGTCGTGATGAAATAGGTGATTTAGCCAACAACATCAATTCGCTTGGTGTTTCATTAGAACAGAATCGTCACGCTCGACAACGTTGGATAGCTGAAATTTCGCATGAATTACGAACACCCTTGGCAGTACTTCGCGGTGAAATAGAAGCGGTACAAGATGGCGTGCGCGCATTAGATAAGGCGGCTGTGGATTCATTGCACTCAGAGGTGTTGAGCCTTGGGCGTCTGATTGATGACTTACATACGCTTTCAGTATCAGACGTTGGCGCGCTTGACTATCAAATGCTGCCGCTCGATCTAGGCAAGTTAATCTCAGAGGTTTTGGACACGCAGCAAGAGGCGTTTGCGACAAAATCGTTGAAAGTGACACGCGAATTGGTACTTGATAAAGCAAATGTGCTGGGAGATTCCCAACGCTTGGTCCAGTTGTTTTCTAACCTTACTCAAAACACCTGCCGCTACACAGACGCTAATGGTGAGTTGCACGTTGCAATGCAGCTCACACAAACGGATAGTCGAGACGTTCTTATTATCGACTGGGAAGATTCCTCCCCTGGTGTGCCGAACGATGCATTACCTAATTTATTCGACCCTCTATATCGTACCGAAGCGTCCCGCAGTCGTGAGTTTGGTGGAACAGGCCTAGGGCTTTCAATAGCGAAACGAATTGTAGAGGCGCATGCGGGTGCGATTTCCGCTGAGCAATCCGCATTAGGTGGGTTGCATATCCAGATAACTTTGCCTGTCTCCGTGAGAAGCTAATGACGACTATTGCGATTGTAGAGGACGAACCAAAACTGGCGTCCTTGTTAAATGACTACTTAACGAATGAGGGGTTTGATACGGTGTTGTACGACGATGGTACAGTTGCGTTAGAGAAGCTCCAAACATCACCAGTGGACTTTATATTACTCGATCTGATGCTGCCTGGCACCGACGGCATGACGATTTGCAAAGAGATACGAAAAGGGTCAAATGTCCCGATTGTTATGCTTACCGCGAGGGTTGATGAGATCGATCGTTTGCTGGGGTTAGAAATTGGTGCGGACGACTACATTTGCAAGCCATTTAGCCCAAGAGAAGTGGTAGCCCGTGTCAAAGCAGTTCTACGCCGAGTGCCTGGAGATCAACCTTCTCTAGATGATGATAATACTTTTGTACTTAATGAAAATGCAGCGAGCTTAAGAATTGGGGATCAAGAATGCAGCCTAACGTCGGTTGAACTTAATTTGCTAAAAACGCTTCATACAAGTCCTGGTCGAATATTCAATAGGAATCAACTAATGACTCGCATGTACAGCGACAATCGCATTGTGAGCGATCGGACTATTGATAGTCACGTTAAAAAATTACGTCAAAAATTAGAAACGTTAGATACAGATACACAGTACATACACTCGGTCTACGGCATTGGCTATAAGTTTGAAATAGGCTGATATTTTGCCAACAAATAGTCTTATCCACATTAGCTCCATATTTACTGCGCGTTTGTTGCACATTTGCTGCCGATAATCATTACACCTACACAGGAACTCACCGGTTTCTGGTTGTAGCTTTAAATATAAAAAATTAAAGGGTAATGACATGAAAAAGCAATTCACACTTAAATCTAGCGTTCTAGCAGTAACCGTAGCAACGACCCTATTTGGTGGCATGGCAATGGCAGCTGAGAAGTTGGCCTACACTGATACAGATGGCGATGGCGTGATCTCCGCGGCAGAAATTACAGCCGTGAAAGAGGCCAATAAAGCCGCTGTTTTAGCTAAATTTGATGCTGACGGCAATGGTGAGCTTTCTCGCACTGAACGCCGCGCAGCAAAAGAAGCGCGTTACGAAGCGACTCTGACTAACTTTGATGCTGATGGGGATGGCGAACTGTCTCGTGAAGAGCGCCGTGCTGCAAAAGATGCTAATCGAGCTGCGCTAGAAAGCACACTTGATGTTAATGGCGACGGTGAACTATCGGCCGAAGAATCAGCTGGTATAGAGGAAGTTAAAGAAGAACGTGGTGATCGTAAGCACGGCAAACGTGGTGATCGAAAGGGAGGTAAAGATCGCAGTTAAGTATGAACGTATGTTTAACTCAGTTATTTGCTGTTAACTTAGTTAGCATCAATCGGTTCCACTTAGAATCGGGTAGGGCTACACGCCTTACCTGTGCCTTTATCAAACGATGTCCAACCTTACAATTATGTTAATGGCAGCTTGGAAAGCAGGTCTACCAAGTCTCGGTATTCCACATCCACATTGCTATACTAAAGAAAGGTTAACGTACTGATAAAGGATTAAAAAATGCAACGTAAGAATTCCATTGGAAGCCTATTGCGACAAAACAAGTCGTTAATATTACTTGTTTTTTTAATGGCCATTTTCCGCGGCGCTATAGCCGATTGGCATCCGGTACCAACCGGTTCTATGAAACCCACAATCCTAGAAGGCGATGTTGTTTGGCAGAACAAGTTGGCCTACGATCTTAAAATTCCCTTCACAGACATAACCATCGCAAATCTTGCGCAACCAAAGCGTGGCGATATCGTTGTGATCAACTCCACTGCAGCGGATAAACGTTTAATCAAGCGGTTGATAGGATTACCAGGAGATGCGATAGAGCTAATCGACAATCAACTGTTCATCAATAAAACGCCCGCTGTCTACAACACCGAACTCACAGAGGGTTTGTCACCATTACGACAGAGTGACACAGAGCGAGTGATCTATGCCTGGGAGAGCTTTGCTGATATGCCAACGCATGTGATCAGTGTAAAAACACTTGGCACGAAGCAATTTCAGAACTTCAAAATCGTTGTGCCTAACGACCACTATTTTTTCATGGGTGATAATCGGGATAACAGTGCTGACTCGCGTTACTACGGCTCTATTCCTCGCAATGAACTGCGCGGTAGGGCAACCCATACTGTTTTATCAATGAATATGCTGGACAAATATAAGCCACGCTTTGAGCGATTTTTTGCGGCATTGAATTAGCGGCGTTCTTAAGGTGCCAGTACTTCAGCCGTGAATGAAGCGCAAGCTTGTCCGCCCACGGGTATTGAGATTTTCTGAGCTTTTGCTCTATGATTGTGAAGATCACTAGACACAAGAAAAATAGCAATGAGCGAACGAGTAGCGATTGTAACGGGTGCAGCACGCGGAATTGGTTTAGCCACGACACAACTGTTGCTAGCGGAGGGGGCAAAGGTTGTTATGGTTGATAATGACCAAGACGAGTTATCCAAAGCAGCCTGCGGTTTAGAGAACGCATTCTCCCTTGCATACGATGTATCAGATCCCGACCAAGTCAATAGCTTGGTATCAGATGTCCTTACTCAACTGGGTCGAATCGATTGTCTAATTAACAATGCTGGTGTCGCTGATTTTGGACCTATCGAACAGACCAGCTATGCTACATGGCGGCGCGTAATGGCGACAAACTTAGACGGAGTGTTTCTGTGCTCTCAGGCAGCTACGGATGCACTTGCGAGAAGTAATGGATGTATCGTCAACATAGCGAGTATATCCGGACTGCGAGCATCCACGTTACGCACAGCGTATGGCACCTCAAAGGCTGCGGTTATACACTTAACACAACAACAAGCTGCAGAGCTCGGTGAGTTCGGCGTTAGAGCCAATTGTGTTGCACCTGGCCCAGTTCGAACTAAACTTGCAATGGCGGTACATACTCAAGATATTATCGATGCCTATCACGATGCGATACCACTGAATCGCTATGGTACAGAGAACGAGATAGCTGAGGCCATCGTGTTCTTATGTTCTGCTAAAGCCAGTTATATTACGGGGCAGGTACTTGCTGTTGATGGCGGCTTTGAAAGTACCGGCGTCGGGTTACCGTCGTTGCGCACCTGAGTAATAGGCTGGACCTAATTTGGCCCTAAAAATTCTGCATGTTATGTTGGGTCAGCGAATCGTCTGATTGGACCTGACCAGTATTTTCTTGCGCCAACCGAAATACACAATAAAGCCGGAAATACGAATAAATTTCGGCCACCCATACTCCAGTATATTGCAGTAATAATGAGCGATAACACAGCAAAAGCGATCAGGTAACGTTTGTCTGTTTGACTAAACACAATTGGCGGTGAATTAGCGTCTGCGCTCGGGTTGTTGACCGCCGCGTGTTTTGTCGCAAATTTTCTGGCACGTGCCTTGGCTCGTCTAGATTTAGAACTGCGAGACATACTATGGACTCCCAAATGATTGATTCAATGATCTAATTGAACCTGCACAATTGAGTCCATGGCAGCTGAATTTACGGTTTTTGACAGTTATTTGACGAAAATTCTAATCTAATCTAACCTAACTAGCTTACTTGAGTGTTGCGCTATTCGATGTGTGCGCTGATAAGGAATAATCATTTTGAACCTACAGTCGCAACGGGCTGTGGAATTAATTTCGGTTGATGAAAATGCATATGAAACCGCTAGTTCATCCTGCAGGCCACTTATATTTTTAGTTAGAACATAGAAACCCACGTCCTCAGGACGTGGTCAGAGGACTGAGGCTTTGCCGATAGTCCGACTCAA